>Ga0209717_1000959_pt1 | contig 33414 bp, 25 predicted proteins | sample AD_UKC048_MetaG_FD_184418 | JGI IMG/M metagenome (GOLD analysis project Ga0209717, IMG submission 184418) | Active sludge microbial communities of municipal wastewater-treating anaerobic digesters from USA - AD_UKC048_MetaG (SPAdes) (version 2) | ecosystem: Engineered > Bioreactor > Anaerobic >...
TGTTAATTCAATTATTGTGCACCAATCATCTACAGCAGGTGGACCGGTTTTTTATGAGTTGTATTACCCAAATACAAATGGAGTTAACATCCCATCATTTCATTTTAAAATTTTCAACCATGAAAATATTAGTGTTTTTTAGTGCCTTTTTTGCACTTACACAAACCGCTTTTGCGCAGGTAGTCGTACCATCGAACGTGAATGCTTCTTTCTCCAACACCTATCCCGGCACACAGACGGTGAATTGGGCCATGGAAAACGACCATTACCGGGGAGAGTTTATGACGCCCGATAATACCCGCACTTCCGTCATGTACGACAAAAATGGTACACTGATGCAAACGGAAACAGATATCCGTGACCTGGACCTGCCGCTGACGGTACGGGAATCCCTGGGAACTAAAAAAGGAACCCGGTATACACGAATCACCGATTCCAACGGTGTGGTTACCTACAGCACTACCATCGATGACAAACGCGTCATTTATGATATGCAAGGCAAACAAACACCCTTGCCAAGAGAGAAAGGCAATCAGTAAAATACGCATAGCGTAATTCACCACAATAGGCACATAGAAAACATAGTCCGTAGAGTATACTACGCTATGTGTTCTATGTGCCTATGTGATTAATAGATACCGCGCTCGGTAAGCACCTGTAACACAGCTATGCGAACACTCCCAGTTCCGGTCTTCTTGAGAAGTATTTGGGTACATTACCCATGTTTTTCCTTCCCCGAACGACCCGTTAAGGTCTTCTAACGATCCGTTTAGGTCTTTTTGAGAAGTGTTTGAGTACGGGACCTAAAATTTTGACCTCCGAACTCAAACGCTTGTCAAAACAACCGGAACGTTTGGGTATACCCACCCAAAAATATCTCAAAACAACCCAAACACTTCTCAAGAGGACCTAAACGTTTCATTAAAACACCCAAACGCTTCTCAAAAAGACCTAAACGGATCGGCTACGCCTCTCATTGGAGGATGGGGACGCGGATTGTGCGGATCAGGCGGATTTTTGCGGATCATTTGGTGGCCTTGCGGCCACTTCTTTTTGATATTTTACGGATTAAAGCCGCCTTCGGCGGGACGTAGATCCAATCGACCATTTACTTAAGCGAAACAAAAAACAACATCTGTCACTTCCATTATTTCATGTTTATGCCTTGAATATTCACCCGCCGGAGGCGGCTTTAATCCGTAAAATATCAAAAAGAAGTGGCCGCAAGGCCACTCAAAATCTATTTTAATCCGCATGATCCGCACAATCCGCGTCCCCATCCTCCAATGAGAGGCGGAGCCGAACAAAATCTTTCGCACAATCCTGAATTGTCTCCGGTAATTGCACCCGCCCTTACGTCAACGGCATTGGCCTTATTCAAGTCTTTAATAACCCCGGCGGCGCCGGCGCGTGTGCCGCACACAAGCCCTCCCCCACTGTCCATTTCCGAACACCTCCGTTCAGCATCGGACAAACCACCCAAAGAACCCCCACCCCAAACCTCTCACAACCAACGAATTATACTTTTGGCGCAGGACTTGACCTTTCCTGTACTGGCAGGTTCGGCTGTTAAAATTTCCGCTTCGAACCCGTCGTTACAAAACACAAGGCCATGCTGCAAAACTTTTTACAAACCGCTTTCCGGAATTTCCGCCACAACAGCCTGTACACGACCCTCAATCTCGCCGGGCTGACCGTCGGTTTTGCCGGTTTTTTACTGCTGGGTCTGTATATCACCGACGAACTGCGCTTCGACGCACGGCATACCAAAGCCGATCGTATTTACCGGCTGATAGAGGAAAAAACCGATGCCGACGGCAAAACGACGCGTGTAGCGGCTACGTCCTACCTGGCCGCCGAACGGAGCAGGCAGGATTTGCCGGAAATCGCGGACGTGGTCAAACTGGGCCTCATGGGTCGTTCCAACGTCTATGTGAGCGACGCCAAACAGGCCTTTCACGAGCGCATCTGGCACGCGGACAGTTCTTTCGCACAACTATTTGATTTTCAATGGTTATCCGGTGATGCGGGTACGGCCTTCGCGGCCCCTTATTCGGTGGTATTGAGCAGCAATTTGGCCCGCCGCCTGTTCGGGACCGACCAGGTATTGGGAAGAACCGTGCATATCGGGCAATTCGGGCCGCAGCAAACGCTTACGGTGACGGGTGTACTGGAAGATTTTCCCAAAAATTCCAGCATTTACTTCGACTGCGCCGTTTCGACGTCCACGTTCGATACGAACAATTCTATGAAAGAGGCGAGAGCAAGCGACTGGACGTCCAACAATTTCCCGACCTGGTTTTTGCTGCAACCGGATGCGAATGCCGCCTCGGTCGAAACAAAAATCAACCGCCTGATAGCAGCCAACACGCCGCCCGGCCAGACGGAAAAACGGCAGTACAGCCTGCTGGCCATACGCGACATCCATTTTAAGGGTGCGGGCATCGACGGACTGAGCGACCGGATGGCCAATTCCGCATATGTGACGGTGTTATCGCTGGTTGCGCTGTTTTTGTTGGGCATCGCCTGCATCAATTACATTAACCTGACCACTGCCCGTGCCGCCGGCCGGAGCAGGGAAGTGGGTGTGCGCAAAGTCGTCGGCGCCAGCCAGGGGCATATGATCGGGCAATTTCTGACCGAAACCTATTTGCTGGTAGCGGCGGCTTTCCTGCTCGCGGTCGGTTTGCTGCAACTGGTGCTGCCCGGTTTTAACGAATTTGCAGGCAAAGCGCTGATCCTCGATACTGCTACCGACCCGATGATCTGGGCCGGTGCGGGCGGAGCCGCTTTACTGGTCGGCCTGCTGGCGGGACTTTACCCGGCTATGTACCTGGCGCGGTTGCGGCCTACGGTGTTGTTCAAAAACGTGCTGCCGGGCAACTGGTGGGAATTTTCGCTGCGCAAAGCCCTGGTGGTGGCACAGTTCGGGTTGTCTGCCCTGCTGATGATCTGTACCGGCGTGGTGTGGCGGCAAATGCGTTTTCTGGAAAACAAGGACCTCGGTTTCACCCGCGAGCAACTGGTGGTAGTGGACATTAACAGCCAGGAAGTGCGGCGCGATTTTGAGACCGTCAAGGCGGGCTATGCCCAAATTCCGGGTGTGGAGGCGGTGAGTGTAACGTCCAGGGTACCCGGCGAATGGAAAAACCTGCCGCTGATAGCCGTCGGACGGGAAGGGACCGATGCCAATACCGAAACCAAAACGGCCTCGCTGATCCTGGCGGATGAGGATTTTTTAAAAACCTACCAGGTGCCTCTGTTGTCGGGGCGCAACTTCGCCTCGAACGACACGGATTCTACGGCGGTCATCCTGAACGAAAGCGCTGCTGCCCTGCTGGGTATCACCGAACCCGGCGAACAACGGATCGATATTCCTTCCGTGTCTTTTTCCGGTACTGATTACCCGCTGGAACAAACGTTTAAGGCGCAGGTGGTGGGCATTGTACGCGATTTTCACTTCCGCAGTCTGCACGAAAAAATAGGCCCCCTGGTGCTGGCCACCCGCCGCAATCCCATCCACATCATCGATTATTTTACGGTGCGGCTCCAGGCGTCTACCGCCCAAACCGTGCTGCCCCGTCTGGAAAGCGTCCTGCGCGCTACCGACCCCGACCATCAGTTCGAGTGGCATTTCCTCAACGAGCAATGGGCCTTGTTTTATCAGGAGGATGCACGCCGGCAGAAAATCCTGACGGCCGCAGCGGCGGGGGCGATTTTTATCGCCTGCCTGGGTTTGTTCGGACTCGCTACTTTTGCTGCCGAGCGGCGGCGCAAGGAGATCGGTATCCGCAAGGTGCTGGGCGCGGGCCTGGGCAATATTACAAGCCTGCTGACCCGCGATTTCCTGAAACTGGTGGTGATCGCTATCCTCCTCGCCTCGCCGATAGCCTGGTGGGTCATGCAGAAATGGCTGGCCGATTTCGCTTACCGCATCGATATTCAATGGTGGATGTTCGGCGCGGCGGGACTGGTTGCTATGCTGATCGCATTTTTGACGGTGGGATTTCAGAGTTTGAAAGCGGCCCTGGCGAATCCGGTAAAATCGTTGCGGAGCGAGTGATATTTGCCGGTGTGTCGGTTGTAATGGTGTGGCACACCCCTCACCAGGGCGAACACATCGAATTTCAGCATTCATTCGTTGATTTACAATATTCGATTACATGATTTATGTAAATCATGGGTTAAAAAGATTCGAAATCGTCCTGGATAAACTGTAAATGTTCCAACCCGAGTGTCATCCTGAACGCAGTGAAGGATCTGGCCCAAGATGAAAGCAGATTTCTGCACTACTCTCGGGGCAGATCCTTCACTGCGTTCAGGATGACACTCGGGATATAGGGCATTACAGGTAATTCTTTGCGCTACATGCCCCCCACCCCTCTGCCCACCATCCTGACAAACCCTTCCGCAGCCTTCACCCCCATTTCCCGGCCCCGAAACCGTTCGCTGTCCGTGTGCCCGCAGGCGTAAATGTCCTGCGGAGCCTGGCTGAGGTGGCAAAAAACCGCTTTTCGTTTGAGTTCCTGCACTTCGGTGATGTCCATGTAATCCGTTGGTCGGAAGCACATCGTTTGTTCGCCCGGACAGGCTTCGTAAAAATACAAAGCGAAGGGCTGTTGCATGCGCATCCACACCTGCTGGGTGAGCAGGCTGGCGATCTGATGGTCCTTGTGGGCGTCCATAGGCCAGTGCGTGAACACGATATCCGGTTTTTCGGCTTCGATCAGGCGTTGCATGGTTTGCATCCATTCATTGTTGGCGATAGTGGCGCCGTCGATTTGTCCGGCGAAAACGGGTTTGGCGCCGATCACGGCACAGGCATCGATCGCTTCCTGCCGACGGATAGCGGCCGCTTCGGCATGCGTTTTACCTTCGATGCCCGCTTCTCCGGTGGTGAGGTACACGATGCTAACCTCGTGGCCGGCCCGGGCCAGCAGGATCAGGGTGCCGCCGCAACCGCTTTCCGGGTCGTCGGGGTGGCCGCCGACGCAGACGATTTTGAGTTTGGCGGCTTCGGGTGCGGACTGTTGCGCTGCGGCAAAAGGCAGGGAAGTGAGCAACGGAAGGCCCAGAGCGGTGTTTTTCAGGAATTGGCGGCGCGGGTGGGTAGTTGGCATGGCAGGCAGATATTTAGGTGTGTGAAACTTCGGAGATCGAATGTAGGTTTTTTGTGCGCGGTCGCTGACCTTTGCTTAGGGGTGTGTAGGTGTCATTGCGTGACATTTTTTTTAAACACATAGGCACATAGAACAAATAGCCTGTAGAGTACGCCATGCTATGTGTTCTATGTGCCTATGTGGTAAATTACTCTACGTGTGTTTTACCCGTTAGAACACATAGTTTTGACTGCTTCGCAGCCCTTTTAACCCATTATTTGCATAAACGATAAAAAATGAAATTAATCAGATTTGGCGAAGCCGGTAATGAAAAACCCGGACTTCTGGATGCGAACGGTTTGCGCAGGGATCTTTCCAGCCTTTTTCCGGATTGGGACCGAACGTTTTTTCAGCAGGACGGACTGGCGGAACTGGCAAAACAAAACGTGGAAGCATTTCCGATGGTGTCCGAAACAGCCCGCTGGGCGGCCTGCGTCGCGCGCCCGGGCAAGGTGATCTGTATCGGCCTGAATTATTCCGACCACGCTGCGGAGTCCGGCATGCCTGTCCCCACCGAGCCGATCATTTTTCAAAAAGGCGCCAATACCGTCGTGGGCGCTTACGACAACATCCTGATTCCCCGGAAAAGTGAAAAAACGGACTGGGAAGTGGAACTGGGCATCGTCATCGGTAAAGACGCCCGCTACCTGAATTCTGTTGAAGAGGCAAAAGAATACATCGCGGGGTACTGCATCTCGCACGACGTGTCCGAGCGCGCCTTCCAGATGGAACGTGGCGGGCAGTGGACCAAAGGCAAATCCTGCGACACATTCAACCCCCTCGGTCCTTTTTTGTCTACGCCCGAAGAGATCCGGGACGTACACAATTTATCCATGAAACTCTGGGTGAACGGCGTACAAATGCAGCACGGCAGCACCAGGACCATGGTTTTTGACTGCTATTTCATCGTGCATTATCTGTCGCAATTTATGACGCTCGAAGCGGGCGATTTGATTTCAACCGGCACGCCGCCGGGGGTTGGGCTCGGCATGAAACCGCCGCAGTATTTGAAAGAAGGCGATAAAGTGACACTCGAAATCGAGGGCCTGGGCCGGCAGGAACAGGTTTGTGTGAATGCCTGATAGCGTGTTTCGTTTTTGGTGTTTAGTGTTTGGGAAAAACGGATTACTTATCAAATCCCAAATAACGAACACAAAAACGATTGATTACCAATGCATTAGCCTACTCTCAACACCAGCATTTTAATGAATATATTCAACAACCAGGTCGCCATCGTCACCGGAGCGGGTATCGGCATCGGCTTCGAGGTAGCGCGTCAACTGGCTTTGCAGGGCGCCCGGGTCGTTTTAAACGATATTGACGAAGATTTGGCCCAAAGCGCAAGCCAAACCATCCGGGAAGCCGGCGGCGTTTGTGAAGGTTTCGGCGGGGACATTTCCGAGATCCCGAACATCGAAGGGATTGTACAATTTGCGGTCAGCACTTTTGGCAAACTGGATATCCTGATCGCCAATGCAGGCATCACGACCTTCGGCAGTTTTTTGGAATACCAGCCGGAGTCCATGCAGAAACTCCTGAAAGTCAACCTCTTCGGCACCTTTTTCCTGATCCAGGCGGCCGCGAAACAAATGGCTTTGCAAGGCCATGGCGGCAGTGTTTTACTGACCGGTTCTGTCACAGGCCATTCGGCGCATCCGTACCTGGCGGCCTACGGCATGACCAAAGCGGCTATCGATCAGTTGGCTAAAAACCTGGTGATCGACCTCGCGCCGCACCGGATCAACATCAACACCATCGTACCGGGCGCGACGCTGACGGAACGCACCATGCAAGACGAAAGATTCGAACAGGTATGGTCTAAAATCTCGCCTTCGGGCCGGCCCGCCACCACTGCCGATATCGCACATGCCGCGCTGTTTCTGGTATCGCCGCTGTCGAGGCAGATCATGGGGCAAAACCTGGTGATCGACGGGGGATGGACATCGGTCGGGATCTCGCCTTATTGATTTGAAGTCGGCTTCGCCTCCATTCTGTTCAATCTAAGATCATCTATGTCCAAAATGAAAGATCAAAAATTAAGAAGCGCAGACTGGTTTTCACGGTCCGGCAAAGACGGGTTTATCTACCGGGCCTGGTTTAAAAAACAGGGCATCCCGCAGGAAGAATTGAGCGGCAAACCGATCATTGGTATTTGTAACACCTGGTCGGAGTTGACGCCGTGCAATTCGCATTTCAGGGAACTGGCTGAATTCGTCAAACGCGGCATTCTGGAACAGGGCGGTTTCCCGGTCGAATTTCCCGTTATGTCGCTGGGCGAAACCCTGATGAAACCGACGGCCATGTTGTACCGGAATCAGGTCAGCATCGACGTGGAAGAGTCCATCCGTGCCAATCCCATCGATGGCGTTGTGCTGTTGTGCGGTTGCGATAAAACGACCCCCGCGCTGGTGATGGGCACTTGCAGCGTCGATATTCCGACGATCGTACTGTCAGGCGGCGCGATGCTGACCGGCAGGCACCACGGAAAAAGTATCAGCACGAGCGACATCTGGCGATTCAGCGAGGAAAACCGGACCGGGCGCATGACGAATGAGGAAATGATCCTGGCCGAAGCGGGTATGTGCCGGAGCGACGGGCATTGTGCCGTGATGGGAACCGCCTCCACCATGGCGTGTATGGTCGAGGCACTGGGCTTGTCTTTGCCACAAAATGCCGCTATTCCAGCGCCCGATTCGGCCCGGAAAGTACTGGCACATCTGACCGGGAAAGAGATCGTGAAAATGGTACACTCCGACCTCAAACCGTCCGATATCCTCACCAGGCAAGCCTTCGAAAATGCGATCAAAGTGAATGCGGCGGTGGGAGGTTCTACCAATTTTGTCATTCATTTACTGGCCATTGCGGGGCGCGTGGGTGTGGCGTTAAATCTGCAGGATATGGATACGTATTCCGCAGATATTCCCCTGATCACCAATTTGCAACCTTCGGGCAAGTACTTTATGGAGGATCTGTACTATGCCGGCGGGCTTCCTGCCGTTATTAAAACGTTGTTGCCGCGTTTGCATGCGGATTGTATCACGGTAAACGGTCTTACCATTCAAGAAAATTACGGCGAACGGGCATGTTACGATTCCGACGTGATTTCGACGCTGGATAAGCCGTTCAACGAGGTGTCGGGCATTGTGGTATTGAAAGGCAATTTGTGTGAAAACGGCGCCGTGATCAAACCTTCCGCAGCCAGCAAACACCTGATGCAGCACACCGGAAAAGCCGTCGTTTTTGAAACCATCGACGACTACAAAGCGCGCATCGATGACCCCGATCTGGAAGTGGACGAAAACAGCGTGCTGGTTTTAAAAAATGTCGGACTGAAAGGGTACCCCGGCATGCCCGAAGTGGGCAACATGGGTCTTCCACCCAAACTACTCGAAAAAGGGATTACCGACATGGTACGCATCTCCGACGGCCGCATGAGCGGAACAGGGTTCGGAACCGTGGTGCTGCACGTTTCGCCTGAAGCGGCGCTGGGCGGCACGCTGGCTTTGGTTCAAAACGGCGATGTCATTACGCTCGACGTGGCTCAAAGGTCTTTGCATTTACACGTCGGGGATGCCGAGTTGCTGGAAAGAAAAAGCAGGTTTACGCCCATCGATCTGGGTTATACGAGGGGTTATACCCAACAGTTTATTCAGCATGTTTTGCAACCGGAAGAAGGGGCGGATTTTGATTATTTAAAAGGAGGATCGGGGTCGGATATTCAACGGGATTCGCATTGAGGGGAATTTGAGGATTTGAACTCATCTACTCGAATACCCACATCCTCAAATTAGGGCTGTACGAAGGATTTTGCTTATTCCACTTTTGGTTCGGCTACGCCCCCTCATAGGAGGATGGGAACGCGGATGAAGCGGATTATGCGGATTAATATTGATTTTTTTTGGTGGCCGTACGGCCACTTTTTTAGATTTTTTACGGATTAAATCCGCCTCCGGCGGGTGGATGCACGAGGTGTCAGTAAATGGAAGTTATAGATTGTAACTTTTTGCTTCTCTTTTATAAATGATCGATTTGGTCTACGTCCCGCCGAAGGCGGGGTTAGATCCGTTTATAATCAGAAAAAGTGGCCGCAAGGCCACCAAAAAAAATCAATATTAATCCGCATAATCCGCTTCATCCGCGTTCCCATCCTCCTACGAGGGGCGTAGCCGAACCAAACCAAAGGGATTAAATTATTCACAAAACAGGCCCTAAAACTAAGATCAAAATCCTTCGTACAGTCCTATCCTCAAATCCTTGCATCCTCAAAAAAAACACTTTAACCAATTATACCCATGTTCACTCTATCAAACAAAACAGCCATCATCACAGGCGGCGGCAGTGGCATCGGGAAAGCCATTTCGCTGCTTTTTGCAAAACAGGGAGCCTTGGTGCACATTATTGAACTCAATGAAGAGAGCGCGGCAGAAACGCTGTTGCAAATACATGCCGAAGGAGGTCGGGGTGAAATCCATATTTGCGACATCGCCCAGCAAAAAACGGTGCTGGAAACCTTTCAAAAAATCGGCGCCTTCGACATCCTGATCAACAATGCCGGCATCGCTCATATCGGAAATGCGGAAAACACATCTGAATCCGATTTCGACCGGGTATTTCAGGTGAATGTAAAAGGCGTGTACAACTGTATACATGCGGCCATTCCCATCCTGAAAGCCGGCGGCGGCGGCCTCATTCTGAATATGGCGAGCGTGGCCGCCACAGTGGCGTTATCCGACCGGTTTGCGTATTCGATGTCGAAAGCGGCAGTAATGAATATGACTTTAACGGTGGCCAAGGATTTTATTAAGGACAATATTCGCTGCAATTCCATTTCTCCGGGAAGGGTACACACACCTTTTGTGGATGGCTACCTGGCCAAAAACTATCCCGACAACACCGCTGAAATGTTTGAAAAACTATCCAGAACCCAACCCATCGGGCGCATGGCGGAACCCGGGGAAGTTGCTGCGCTGGCGCTTTACCTGTGCAGCGACGAGGCGGCGTTTATCACCGGAACGGATTATCCAATCGATGGGGGATTTATTAAGTTGAATACGAATTAATTATAAAACCCGGAGGATGATTTATAAAAATGAGTTGGTGTATTACATTTACACGATTTAAAACTCCTGCGGCTGACGCCGGCTTACAAACACATCTCAAATAACGGTGCATTTCAAATTATCGCACTGGAATAGTCATCCGATGACTTTGAGTCATCGGATGACTATTCCAGTGCGATAATTTAAAATACACCCCAAATAACACAAGATGAAAACACAAATCAGGTGCCTGCTTTTAATTCTAATCTTATACGCTGGAAATACATACAATGCCCTGGGGCAAACTATTGACTCTACAAGTATTAAGATAATTAATGTAAGTTTTCTCTCTGATGGTTTTGCAGTTAAAGGGTGGCTTTTCGTGCCGTCGGACACAATGAATAAAAAACTACCGGCAATCGTGATGGCTCCCGGATTTTCAGGAACCAAAGAGTGTAATTACCAATTCTTCGCAGCAAATTTTTCTAAAGAAGGTTTTGCCGTTCTTCTTTTTGACTATCCTAATTTTGGTGAAAGTTCCGGATCGGTAAAGTATGAAGTTGACCCCTGGCAACAAATACAAGCATATCGGGATGGCATCTCATATCTTGAATCACGTGACGATATCGATTTTAATAGAATAGGCGTTTGGGGAGGTAGTTATTCGGGAGGGCATGCTTTGGTTGTTAGCGCTATCGACCGCCGGGTCAAATGTCTGGTATCTATGACTCCATTTATCAGTGGATCATATTATATAAAAAACCTTCCGGATAAAACGAAATCTTTCCTGTTTCAGCAATTTAATGCAGACAGATTATCACGCATTAAAGGAAAAGAACCGGTTACAATCCCGGTGGCAACGAACGATAGCCGGCAATTCAGCGCTATTTCCGGCAGTCATGCCTGGGATTTTATTGAAAGTTTTAAGGGCTATGCACCTTCTTTTAAAAATTTAGTTACCCTTAAGAGCCTTGAAATGCAATTGGAATATGAACCGGGATTATATGTACAAAATATTGGCGCTATACCCAAACTTTTCATTATTGCGAAACAAGATGAAATGGTCCCCGAGCAGTTGATTCTGGATGCTTTTAATATTGCATCCGAACCCAAGAAACTCATTTATTTAGAAGGGTATCATTTTTCTCCCTACATGGAAAAACTTTCGGAGGCAAGTAAACAAGCTTTAGACTGGTTTAAAAACAACCTGTGACAGGCTCAACCGGCAGCACACTTCCCTACTTTTCCTTTTCTTTGCCCCAAACAAGCCACCTCCTGTGACACATCCTGCCGAACCGCTTTCCATCCTGCGCCAGTACTGGGGATACGATGCCTTCCGCCCTTTGCAGGAGGACATCATCCGCTCGGTGCTCGGCGGACAGGATACGCTGGCGCTGCTGCCTACCGGCGGCGGCAAATCGGTGTGTTACCAGGTGCCGGCCCTGTGCCGCGAGGGTATTTGCCTGGTCGTATCGCCCCTGATCGCGCTCATGAAAGACCAGGTGCTCAACCTTCGCAAACGGGGCATTCCGGCGGCGGCCATCTACTCAGGCATGAGTCGCCGGGAAATCGACATCATTTTTGAAAATGCCTGCAACGGCGCTTACAAGTTGTTGTACCTCAGTCCCGAACGCCTGCTAACCGAACTGGCAAAAGTGCGTATACAACGTATGCAGGTGAGCCTGCTCGCCGTCGATGAAGCGCACTGCGTCAGCCAGTGGGGCTACGATTTCCGGCCGCCGTATTTGCGTATTCCCGAACTACGGGAGTTGCTACCGGGTGTTCCGGTACTGGCGCTGACGGCTACCGCTACCACCGAAGTTGTAAAAGACATTCAGGAAAAACTGGCGTTCCGGAAAACCCTCGTGTTCCGCCAAAGTTTCGGGCGTTCCAACCTGTCCTATTCCGTTTTGTACGAACCCAAAAAGCGGGAAAAACTGCTCGATATCCTGAAAAACGTGCCCGGCAGCGGGATCGTTTACGTCAGGAGCCGTGGAGAGGCCAAGGAAATCAGCCATTTTTTGCAGCAGAACAAGGTCAATGCCGGGTTTTACCACGCCGGACTGAGCACGGAAGAACGCAGCACCCGGCAGACGCAATGGATCGACGGGCATCTTCGCATTATGGTATGTACCAACGCGTTCGGCATGGGTATCGACAAACCCGACGTGCGCATCGTAGTGCACCTGCACCTGCCCGACAGCCTGGAAGCGTATTTCCAGGAAGCCGGACGAGCAGGCCGCGACGGCAAAAAATCGTACGCCACCTTGTTGTACGCGCCTTCGGATGCCGACAGTCTGCGTTTTCACCTCGAAGCGGCCTTCCCTTCGGTGGAATTGCTGGGGCGGATTTACCAGGCACTGGGCAGTTATACGCAACTGGCCATCGGCGCGGGCCTGGGCGAGACCTTCGATTTTGATTTCCCTTCCTTTTGCGCCACGTTCAAACTGGAGCAGGGTCGCACACATGCTGCGCTGAAAATTCTGGAGCAGGACGGCTGGATCGCCCTCAGCGATACGGATACGACCATGGCCCGTGCGCAGGTAACCGCTTCCAGAGAAGCCATTTACGATTACCAGTTGCGGCAGCCGCAGGCCGATAGCGTGATCAAAGTAATGCTGCGCGCCTACCCGGGTATCAACACGCATTATTCGGAAATCAGCGAGGCCATGATTGCCCGGTATGCCAACCTTCCCATCGAGAACATCCGGCAGGTGCTGGCCATGGCTTCCAAAGAAAATCTGCTGTTCTACGAGCCGCAAAAAGACAAGCCGCAACTGACCTTCACCCACGAACGGGTAAGCACCGAAAACCTCCACATCGACCACCAGAAACTGGCCTGGCGCAAACAAAGGGCAGTGGAACGTATCGAACAAGCCATTCACTACGCCGAAACCATTCAGTGCCGGAGCCAATTGCTGCTGGCTTATTTCGGCGAGCCCGAGAGCAAACGCTGCGGTATCTGCGACGTGTGCACCGGCCGCAATAAAACCGACATCGCCACCGACACATTCGAAGCATACGAAAAAAAGATCCGGGAAGTATTAAAAAAGGAACCGCTTTCACCGGAAGAAGTGTTAAAGGCTTTCGCCCTCAAACGCCAGGAAACGGTGGCAAAAGTGCTGGCTTACCTGCTCGACGAGCAAAAACTCGTTCAAAAGGAAGACGGAAACCTGTACTGGTCGGCATAATTTTTTTACATCTACATTTCAATCCCGCCCCCGGCGATACCGAGGGCTATTTGCTTACGCCCCTTCAGGGCTACTCACAACTCACCATTCACAACTCACCATTCACAACTCACAACGGCGTACTCTACGGACTCTCGCTTCTCCCCCTCTCACTTCTCACTTCTAATCCATGCGTCAGATTGCAATTTCCGACATTCACGGTTGCAGCAAAACATTCACCGCGCTGCTCGACAAACTCGCCTTGTCCACTTCCGACGAGTTGTACCTGCTGGGCGACTACGTGGACCGTGGCCCCGACTCGAAAGGCGTGATCGACATTATTTTCCAACTTCAAAAAGATGGTTACTCCGTGCAATGCCTGCGCGGCAACCACGAAGAACTGGTGTTACAGGCGGCCACCGGCGATTTTACAGGACTGGAACGATGGATGTTTACGGATGGTAACGATACGATGAAAAGTTTCGGCGTGGGCTCTATTGCCGATATCCCGCAGGTGTACCTGACATGGATGGCATCGCTACCCTATTTCATCGAAACCGGCCGGTATATTCTCGTGCATGCCGGTCTGGATTTTTCCTGGGACGACCCGTTGACGGTAACGGACGAAATGTGCTGGATCAGGCACTGGTACTCAAATATCCGTTACGACTGGCTCGGCGAGCGCATTCTGGTGCACGGGCATACGCCAATTTTCACACAAGTTATTAAGGATCAATACAAAACGCTGCAACACAACCAATACCTCGACATCGATGCCGGTTGCGTTTTTGCACACGAACGGTTTGTGAACAAGGAAGGACTGGGGTATTTGTGCGCGTTCGACATGACGGACCCGAAACTGATTTTTCAGCGCAACGTGGACTACTAATTGGGATGGATTGGAAATGTGGATATCGGCTCCGCCGATCTTGAGGGCATGGGAAACGCGGATCTTGCGGATTATGCGGATAAATATTGATATGGTGGCCTGCCGGCCACTTCTTTTTGATTTTTGACTGTGATTTTTGACTATGATTTTAAGTGATTTATATGATGGCCATGATTAGTTGAGATCAAAATCATGGCCATCATATAAATCACTTAAAATCATAGTCTGAAAGGTGGCCGTCAGGCCACAAAGAATCAATTTAATCCGCACAATCCGCCTAATCCGCGTTTCCCATCTCCCCTACGATCGGCGGAGCCGATCAAAATCCCAAACCTCAGTTATCCGCCTTGATCAATTTTTCCGTCAGCGAAATCTTGTCCGACCGGAAGCGCAGCACGTAGTATCCCGCCGAAAAATTTCGGAAATCCAGCCGCAACAAACGGGCGTTCAGCCATTCGTAATGATAGGTGTCGGCCCCTACCCTTTTGCCGTCGGCAGCAAACAAATCGATGTCGAAATAATTGAGATACAACGGATTGGAGAATTTAAGGAACACTTCCCCGTTGTTCGGATTGGGAAACAACTCATAGGTAAGCGGCACGACAGGCCTGGGCAGGAAAAAAGAGTCCGTTTGGGTGGCAAGCAGCGTGGTATCGATTCCGGAAAGCGAATTTTCGGAAAAGGAATAGTAGGCATGCAGCGTGTCCGTCTGCGTACCCGCACAAGTGGTCACCTGGTGCAGCAAAACACTGTCGTAATGAGTCAGCGTTTGCACCCAGTATTGCGTTGCCAGCAAAGAATCGGTATAAACCAGGCGGACGTAATCGATCGTATCGACACGCGTACGGATGAACGTGGAAGGAATGGTGAAAATGGTATCCGTTTCCGTCGTTACAATGAAATCCTGTAAGGAATTGGTAACGGAAATAGGCTGAAAAACCGATTTAGGTCCATTGTTGTATAGCAACGAAACCTGATTTTGTCCCGCAATCGCCACATCCTTCATGCCGTCGCCGTTCAAATCGCCCAGGGCCAGGGCCGTGGTGCTGTAGTGGGTGGAATACGGCAACTCAAAAACAGTGTAGGTGTCGTAAAAACCAGGTGTATCACCGTTGTAAACGGACATGCGAAGCCAACCTCCGTTCAGCACGACTATTTCGTTTTTGCCGTCGCAGGTCATGTCCGCCACTTCGACAGGTTCCGGAATATCGTAGGCCGCACGCACAATTGGCTGATTCGATATTCCATTGTCGCCCTGCATCCAGATATTCAGGTTGGCATACGGCAGATTCCAGGGAGAAGTCGATACCAGGTCCATTTTCTGGTCGCCGTTCAAATCTCCAACCCCCAAACTGTACGGCGTCGATGGGAAAGGATTCGGAACGGTAGGCTGGAAAAAGACCGGCGCTGAAAACCCGCCGTTCTCCTGCTGATAAATGACATTAAACCCGCCTGGTGGTGTACTGGAAATAAAAGCCAGGTCATCGCGTTCATCACCGTTGAAGTCGGCAATTTCCATATCTCTTCCGTTGCCGTACATGGAAGGAATCTGTGTTCTGACAAATGAATTGTCGGTAGCGCCCAGAAACAGGGTTATAAACTGCTCATTTTCATTGGCAACCGCTATATCGGGTCGGCTGTCATGGTTCAGGTCGCCGATGGCGTGCGCACTTGCGCTGGTCCCGGCGTACAGACTTACAACCGGTAAAAACCCGCCCGAAGGCGCCCCGTAAAAAATTCCCACGGAATCCTGGTAGATAAAAACGATGTCCGGCAGAAGGTCGCCATTCAAATCCCTGGCAATCATGGAACGGTTACCCTGAAAATTTTGCGGCGCCGGAACGACGACGGCCGTATCCAGCAGACGCTGTTCATTTTGGTAGAATATCAGCAATTTGTAATCGGCTACCGGATTACTGGTGAACCAGGTCATCACGGCCAGGTCGTTCCGGCCGTCCTGGTTAAAATCTGCAATGGCTGCGGACTGCGGGGAGGAGCCGGATGAAATGACCTGGTACGGTTGAAAAGATATCTGGGCATGCAAATTGGCTGCAAGTCCTAAAAAGAGTAGTATTCTTATGCAATGAATCATGTGAATGCGGAGTAAAAGCGGTTTATGAGAAGCCCAACATTTGTAGAAAAAACCAGGCGTTATCACCGGCTTCGGAAAAGCCCAACATTTGTAGAAAAAACCAGGCGTCACCACCGGCTTCGGAGAAGCCCAACATTTGTAGAAAAAACCAGGCGTCACCACCGGCTTCGGAAAAGCCCAACATTTGTAGAAACGCCAAAGCGTTATCATCGGCTTCGGATAAGCCCAACATCTGTAGAAACACCAAAGCGTTATCATTGGCTTCGGAGAAGCCCAACATCTGTAGAAACACCAAAGCGTTATCATCGGCTTCGGAGAAGCCCAACATTTGTAGAAAAAACCAGGCGTCACCACCGGCTTCGGAGAAGCCCAACATTTGTAGAAAAAACCAGGCGTCACCACCGGCTTCGGAGAAGCCCAACATTTGTAGACGCCCAGAATTACAGTCGAAGGCCAAGGAATACGATATCCCAAACAATGCAAATTTTGGTTATTCGGAAAAAACGATCATTCTTCAATTTTCACAAATGCCCCGGCATCTACAAATGTTGGGCTTCTCCGAAGCCGGTGGTAACGCTTTGGTGTTTCTACAAATGTTGGGCTTCTCCGAAGCCGGTGGTAACGCTTTGGTGTTTCTACAAATGTTGGGCTTCTCCGAAGCCGGTGGTAATGCTTAATCCGTGTCGTTCATCGTTGGGACTACAGACCCTACCGCAGCAAAGTCACATTTCCTTTTTTTACCAACTCCTCCCCATTGGCGCAAACCAGGCGCAGGTAATAACCATACGTCTCGGCCGGCTGCGGCACACCCTGATAGGTTCCATCCCAGGCATCATCCGGAGCGAATGCTTCGAACATTTTTTGTCCCCAGCGATTGTAAACCATCCAGTAAACGTCTTTCAAAAAACTGCTTTCCAGTTTCAAAGCGTCGTTTTCACCATCGCCGTTGGGAGAAAAAGCGGTGGGAAAAAACACAAAAGGTTCGTCGCATTCCGGAAACAATACGCGCAGGGAAACCTCACCATTAACATCACAACCGCTTGACAACAAAGCGGTTACATGATACGTCACAGAATCGGTCGGCGTAGCGACGGGGTTGTAAATATTCGGGTCAGACAAACTTCCGGCGGGCTCCCAGACAAACCCAGTGGCGCCCGGGAAGGTGGCTTCCAGTTGTGAACTTTCCCCGATCAGGATCACAGGCGGCGTAGCGGTCACGGTAAACGTGCCGGGATTCAGCACGGCTACTTTTACCGTTTTATGAACTACGCAGGGGCCGTTTCCGGAAATTTCTACGGAATAAACGGTGGTGCTGTCCGGAGAGGCCAGCGGGTTGGGCACATTGGCGTTCGACAGATCCGTAGCGGGCGTCCAGACGTACGTGTAGTCGGCATCGGCGTCCGGGAAAAGTCCGATGCTTTCGCCCGTACAAATTGCAAGGCTGTCGGCGAGGAGTTCGGCGGGCGGGTATGGCGATTCAAACGGGAAAGTCAGGGTATTCGAACAGCCGTTGGTGGACGTAACTGTGAGCATCAACTGGTAATTTCCGTAATGCGCCACGTTGAACTGCGGGTTTTGCTCCGTCGAATTCAAAATGGTATTTTCAGGACCTGTCAATCGCCATTTCCACGATTGAATCCCGAACAGCGGATCCGTACTCTGGTCCGTCACCTGTAAAATGGCGCCCGCTTCGGTGCAGTCCGGAAACTGGATATCGAGCGCCGCATCTACGTAAGCGCGGGTAATGTGCACCTGTTTAAAAAGGGTGTCGCTGCATGGGCCTTCCGGTTTGGCTACGAGAGCTATAGTGTAATAACCTGTATCCGGGTAAATAAAGGCCGGGTTTATGGCAGTAGAAGTCAGCGTCCGGTCGCCGTCCCAGTCAAAATACCAGAGGAAAGAGTTCGTCGAAGAACTGGCGTTTTCGAGCCCCACGCGCAGAGTATCGCACAGCACTTCCGGCACAAAAAACGAAGCGACGGGTTTGCCGCAATCGGCCACATTGTATTGAAAATCGCGGCGGGTGGTGGATAAAACCTGCCCGTTCCGGTATTCATCTACACAAATCCCGACCACATAATTGCCCAGGGTATTGGGAATCCCCGTGATAAAACCGGTAGCGACGTCGATAGTGAGCGGTATGCCTCCCAGCATATCGTTCAAATTATAGGGCGGATTTTTCCAGGTAACTTCCGTGTAAGGCCCCGGGTTGGGCGGCTGCGGAATAGGAAAACTTTCCGAAGCACCCGTCAGCGGCGTACAAAGCCGGTACACCAGCGAATCCCCGTCGGCGTCGGAAGCGGAATGGTCGAAGTCGATGGGCTCGTGCACACAAATCGCAACCGGCGGCCAGTTGTTAAAAACGGCGCTGGTATTGCATTCCAGCAGGGCTTTTTTGGAAATTTCCGCAATAAAAGACGCACCGGTAGAAAGCGGACTAATGATATTCCGGATCAGCGTATTGCGGCAGCAGCGCTGGTAAACCACCGTGTATCCGCCATCCTTTACCCGCAGTTTCACCACGCCGTCGTATATCATACGGTGCACACAAACATTGGGCGGCGCAATGAGGCAGGGATTCGACAGGGTAATCGGCAAGGTATCGTTGTCGCTGTCGATCACGCCGATCGGCAAAGAATCCACCAAAACCCAGTCTTTGTCGTATATACCGATATACGCCGGGTCGTCGAACCAGGGTTCACCGTTATAGCAATCGCGATACACCGTGAGGCGGACCCTGTACAGGTCGTTGCCCAAACACTTGTAAGTGATTTCGCCACCTACAATGTGGGTGGCCATGACGGCAGAGAGACTATTAAAAAACAGGAAAACGAGTACAAAAAGGCGCATAAACGATGAATCTGGTAAGGAGACAGGCGAAAGTAGTTGAAATGCAAGATTCAAGACGTGCAACAAACGCTTTCGAATGGCTGTTTTCGCTAAAAAAATACTTATGACCACATTAAAGACCTTATTGTTCGCCAGTCTGGCCTTGCTTTTTTGCTGCAGGAACGTGCAGGATGAAATAGTGCCGACACCCGAACCACCCGTAAACGATACGACCGTGATTACACCGCCGCCACCGCCGCCGCCACCGGGCGATCCCGAAGAAATCGACATCCTGGCCCTGGGCGATTCGTATACCAAAGGGGAAAGTGTCATCGCCACCAAAAATTTCCCCAATCAATTGCGCGACAGCCTGCTGGCAGCCGGACGCAAGGTAACCGGATTACGCATCATCGCCCAAACCGGCTGGCGCACCGACCAGTTGAAAAGTGCCATTGCCAATGCTCCGGAACTGAACGACAGCACGTTCAGCATCGTAACGCTGTGCATCGGTGTGAATAACCAGTACCAGAACGGCAATTTCAATACCTACAAACTGGAGTTCGAGCAGTTGCTGCAAACGGCTATTGCCCGCGCCGGCGGAAGAAAAGAGCGCGTCTTTGTAATATCTATACCCGATTGGGCGTATACGCCATACGGACAAGGGTATCCGGGAGGACCGACCCCGATTTCTCTGAAAATTGACCAGTATAATGCAGCTAATTACTCTATTGCGCAGCAATATCAGGTGCATTATATTAATATTACGGGCATTTCGCGGCAGGGCATTTCACAACCCGATCTGGTGGCTTCCGACGGGCTGCACCCTTCGGCGGAGCAATACAGACAGTGGGTGCATTTGCTGATGCCGGTGGTACAGAACGCACTTTAAAAAAAAATAAAACCAACGGGGCAACCCAACCTTCTAAAACACCATCAATATACCATTCAGCGCCTCATGCAACAATTGGAAGATCAGGAATTGGTTCAGGGAGTGCTTCAGGGAAAACCAACGCACCAGTTGGCGCTGTACAAAAAGTTCAGCGTCCCGATGTTCCGTGTATTGCTGCGATTTGCACGCGATCACGCGGAAGCGGAAGACATGTTGCAGGATGGTTTTATCCGGGTATTCCGAGATATGGGGCAATTCCGCGGGGAAGGTGCACTGGGCGGCTGGATTCGGCGAATTATGGTGAATACGGCGTTGAGCCATTTACGGAAACAACGCGATTTTTTACGCGACGTGTCCGATTTCACCCCGTACGAAAACCGTTTCCAGACAGAGGAAGATTTCGCGGCCAATATGGATGCCGAGACGCTGACCAAAACACTCCAGAAACTACCGCCAGGATACCGTACTGTGTTCAATTTATACGCCATCGATGGGTTTAGCCATGAAGAAATTGCCACGCAACTGGATATTTCTATTGGTACCAGCAAAAGCCAGTTGTTCAAAGCACGGGAATATCTCAAACGGATCATTGACAAATCCTTTATTTCGTAATTCATCCATAAAAGGCTGAAAATCAAACCGATGAGCGAGCCACAAGACTTTGAATCGCTGGACGATCTGTTCCGCAAAACATTCGACCGATTGCCCGAAAACGCCGCCTCCAACGGATGGGACCGCCCTTCCGACCGCGTCTGGCAACACATTCAGGCAACCGTGCAGCCCCCGCGCAGCGGCTGGAGCGCCAAAGCCATCACTTTGGTGTCGGCCCTGGCTGTTACCATCGTCGTCGGTTTGTACCTGTTTATCAGCCGCACGGATCAGCCGGTTCAAACGACTACGCCTGCTGTAGTTGAACAACCTGTTACGGCAACCGCGCCTACGGTAACCGCTCCCGCAGCAGCACCGGAAACGGTGGCCGCTACGCCAGTGCCAGTGCCGGAAACACGCCCAACAGCCGTGCGTTCCATCAGGGCGCCACGTACGGTCGCTCCTCCGGTTGCGCCAAAAATTACGGAAGAACAACGCCCCACCGTTACCAGCCAGCGCCCCACAGGTAGCGCTCCGCTGCCCGGCAGCCAGGCTGTTCCGCCCAATACGACGGTCCTCAACCTGGACCGCCTCTGGGCCACACCGCTCGAACCGCTACCCGTCATCCCCAAGCCAGTGGAAAGCCGGGACGAGCAGTGAGCAAAAATTATTGACTTTTGATTTGTGAATGGTATGACCTCTTGCATGGAAGTGCAGGAGGTTTTTTTTGTGGAAATTCACCCCATCCCAAAATTCCCTACCTTTGCCCTCCATGAAATTCGACGATTACCGTATCTCTCCCGAAATCAAGCGCAATCTGGAAGGAATGGGCCTCAAACGCCCGACCGACATCCAGTTCAAGTCCATCCCGGCCATCCTCAAGGGCGAGGACGTGCTGGCTATTGCCCAGACCGGCACCGGCAAAACGGCCGCCTTCGCCATTCCGATTCTGCACATGATGCAGTCGAAGAAGCATTCGAGCCGCTCCGAAGGTATCAAATGCGTGGTGATGGTGCCTACCCGCGAACTGGCGATCCAGATCACGGAAGTATTTGAAAAAATCGGGAAACACACCAAGGTCAAAACCTTCAGCGTATTCGGCGGCGTGGAGCAAGACCCGCAGATTGCCCGGCTGGAAAAAGGCATCGATATCCTGGTGACGACGCCGGGCCGTATGTTCGACCTGGTCAGCCAGGGCCATATCCACCTCGAACGCGTGGAAATCCTGGTGCTCGACGAGGCCGACCACATGCTCGACCTGGGTTTTATCAAGGACATCCGCGACCTGATCAAGTTCCTGCCCCGCAGCCGGCAGACGCTGTTTTTTTCCGCCACCATCAATGACAACATCAAAACGCTGGCCTATTCGCTGGTGCGCGGTGCGGCCATCCGCATCCAGGTGTCGCCCAAGGACCCGGTGGCCAAAAACATCACCCACTCCGTGGCGTTCATCGAAATGGACGACAAACGTTTTTTCCTGGCTCGTTTGATCGAGGAAAATCCGGACAGTAAAATATTAGTCTTTGTGCGTACCAAAGTGCGGGCCGAACGTGTGAGCAAGGCGCTCGAACGCGCCAACGTTCAAAGCATCACGATCCACGGCGACAAGGACCAGCAGGACCGCCTGAAGGTGATGCAGCAGTTCAGAGAAGGCTCGGTGAAGGTGCTCATCGCTACCGACGTCAGTTCGCGCGGTATCGATATTCCCGACGTTGACTTTGTGGTCAACTATGATTTGCCCGATGTGGCGGAGAACTACGTGCACCGCGTGGGCCGTACGGGTCGCGGTACGCAGAAAGGCCTGGCCGTTTCTTTTTGTAGTCCGGAAGAACGCCCCATGCTGGCCGAAATTGAAACGTTTCTGACCAAACCGATTACGGTGCAGGCCATCGCCAAAGACGAGTATGCCGAAACGGTGATTTTGCACGATGACCGCAGCGACAAGATGAAAGCGCTGATGGCGGAGATCGAGGAAGCGGAGAAGTGGGAGCGGAAGAGCAGGAAGCGGAAGAAATAGTGAGTAGTGAGTCGTGAATTGTGAATGGCTTTTAACCTTGGGGTTGGTTCGGATACGCCCCTCGTAGGAATAATGGCTACGCGGATGACGCGGATTTTGCGGATTAACGCGGATTTTGGATGGCCTTGCGGCCATCTTTGTTTGACAATGATTTTAATGATTAAATGATGGCCATGATTATCAACCCGGATAATCATGGCCATCATTTAATCATTAAAATCTAGTCGAAACAGGCTTTCTCCACAGGCCACCGAAGGCGAATTCAATCGAGAATATCAAAAAAGGTGGCCGTCAGACCACTAAAATCCGCGTTTATCCGCCAAAATCCGCGTCATCCGCGTAGCCATTATTCCTACGAGGGGCGTAGCCGAACCAACCCCAAGAGTTATGATATTCACAACTCACCATTCACTACTCACATTTCACCACTCACAAAAAAAATCCCACCTCCAATCAGGGTACATCCCACTTCATGTGTCTCAGTCGAAACTGTTCAACTAAAACATGAAGTTATGCAAACGAAATTGCTCTTTGTAGCCCTGATTCTTTCTTCTTCCAGCCTGTTTGCCCAACAGGAAATGCCCACTACTACCAACACCACAACACCCGAAACCCAGACGCTTTTTAAAAACAGCCGGGTGCGCGGCGGCTTCGGCGGCCCCATTTTTTCCTGGAGCCAGGCCAACAACAAAACCGGTTTTGGAGCAGGTGGCGGCGGCGGCGTGGTGATCGACCGCTTTTTCCTCGGTCTGTTCGGCATGGGTGAAACCTTCGACCGCGTGAATATCGGGCAGGACCAACTGGCGCTCGGCTACGGCGGCTTGTGGCTGGGTTACACGATTCCCTCGCACAAACTGCTGCACTTGTACACGTCCGTTAAAATCGGCGGCGGCGGCGTAGCAGTCACCGATTTTGAGGACCACTGGGACTATGAAGATCACTGGAACGATGCCACCCTGGTAGTGGTACCGGAGGCGGGCCTCGAACTCAACATCGCGCGCTGGTTCCGGGTAGGCGGCACCATCGGCTACCGCTTTGTCGACGGCTTCGAAGGCTGGGGCAATTATGGTAAAAAGGATTTGAATGCGCCGGTGTATGCGCTGACGTTCCGGTTTGGATGGTTTAAATAAGTGCGAAGTCTTCAGTGCGAAGTGCGAAGTCCGTTAGAGTTCGAAGTCGTCAGTGCGAAGTGCGAAGTGCGAAGTCCATGTCTACCCACTCGGCTTATGGCTTCGCACTTCGCACTGAAGACTTCGCACTTTCACACCGCTCCCACCTTAATCTCCTCCACCACTTCCGGGTTCAACAGCGTCGAAATATCTCCCAGATTGGACGTATCGCCCTCGGCGATTTTCCGCAAAATCCGGCGCATGATCTTGCCGGAACGCGTTTTCGGAAGACCCGGCACGATCTGTATTTTATCAGGTTTGGCGATCGGGCCGATTTCTTTGGAAACAATATCCATGACTTCTTTGCGGAAGGCGACATGGTCCGTAATATTCTCTGTAACAATCACATACGCGTAAATGCCCTGGCCTTTGATGTCGTGCGGGAAACCTACGACGGCGCTTTCCACGATGTCATCGTGTTTATTGATGGCATCTTCTACTTCGGCAGTACCGATGCGGTGGCCGCTCACGTTGATCACGTCATCGACGCGGCCGATGATCCGGTAGTAGCCGTCATGGTCGCGGCGCACACCGTCGCCGGTGAAATACAGGTTTTTGAACGTAGCGAAGTAGTTCTGGCGGCAGCGCTCGTGGTCGCCGTAGGTCGTGCGCAGGATACTCGGCCACGGGAATTTGATGCAGAGCATACCTTCCACGTCGTTGCCGGTAATTTCCGTGCCACTGGCATCCACCAGTACAGGTTGAATGCCGGGTAGCGGGAGTGTAGCATAACACGGTTTGGTACGCGTGATACCGGCAATCGGCGTGATCATGATGCCGCCGGTTTCGGTTTGCCACCAGGTGTCGACGATCGGGCAGCGTTTTTTGCCGATGCGCTCGTTGTACCAGTTCCAGGCTTCTTCGTTGATGGGTTCGCCGACCGTTCCCAGCACGCGCAGGGAAGGCATTCTGCGGTTTTTCACCCATTCATCGCCGGCAGCCATCAGTGCGCGGATGGCCGTTGGCGCCGTGTAAAAAATATTCACTTTGTGGCGCTGGATAACATCCCAGAAACGGCCGGGATTGGGGAAAGTGGGCACACCTTCAAAAATGATGGAGGTAGCGCCGGCCAGCAATGGGCCGTAAATGATATAGGAGTGACCGGTGATCCAGCCGATATCGGCCGTGCACCAGTATATTTCGTTTTCCTGGTACTGGAAAACATTGCGGAACGTGTATTCCGTGTACACCATATAGCCGCCGTGGGTGTGCACCACACCTTTTGGTTTGCCGGTAGAGCCGGAGGTGTAGAGAATGAACAGCGGGTCTTCCGAGTCCATTTGCTGGGCTTTGCAGCTCTTGCGTTTGCCGGCAATGACCTCGTGCCACCAGTGGTCGCGGCCTTCCGTCCAGTTCACTTTATCGCCCGTATTTTGGTGAACGATCACGGTTTTAACCGAATCGCAGCCGAGTTCCAGGGCTTCGTCGATGATTTGTTTGACGGGAATATTTTTGGCGCCCCGTGCATTGTAGTCCGACGTTATGACGGCGTTGCATTGTGCATCCTTGATCCGATCAGAAACCGAAACAGCCGAAAAACCGGCAAAAACGACCGAGTGAATGGCGCCGACACGTGCGCAGGCCAGCACGGCGACGGCCAGTTCGGGCGTCATGGGCATATAAATGCACACGCGGTCGCCTTTTTTGATACCCTGGGCTTTCAGGGCATTGGCGAACTGGCACACCTGCTGGTACAGTTGTTTGTAGGTTATTTTTTTGGGCTTTTTGGCAGGGTCGTTCTGCTCCCAGATGATGGCCGTTTGTTTGGCGCGGGCAGGCAGGTGCCGGTCGAGCACGTTTTCGGTGATGTTGAGTTTTCCGCCAAGAAACCATTTGATTTCCGGCTCGCGGAAATTCCATTTCAGTACTTTTTTCCAGGGCTTTTTCCATTGAAAAGTAGCCGCCTGTTCGGCCCAGAAACCTTCCGGGTCAGCCACCGAGCGTTCGTATTCCGCTTTGTATTCGTCAAAGGTTGTAATTTGTGATGTCATGATTTCTTATTCGGAAAAAATGTGAATGTACAGGGTCAGGGGCCGAAAGTAAGCAGTCTCGGTTTTTAAATGAAAAAACCGGAACGGGAAATTGCTTCCCGGCCCGGCCGATTCAACTAAAATCAAAACGAAACACTATGTAATTTTTCTTTTATTTCATCGAGCACGTACGAGTCCTCGATGGTGGATGGCGTTTGAAAATCCTTGCCATCAGCGATGTTGCGCATTACTCTTCTCAGGATTTTTCCGGAACGGGTTTTTGGTAAACGTTTGACAATCATGGCATTTTTGAAACATGCCACAGCGCCCAGTCGTTCGCGCACCATTTGTACGAGTTCCTTTTCCAGGTCGGTTTCCAGCATATCCATGCCGGCTTTGAGCACCACGAAACCCATGGGCACCTGGCCTTTCAGGTCGTTTGCCACGCCGATGACGGCGCATTCCGCTACTGCCGGGTGAGCCGCCACGATCTCTTCCATATCGGCCGTACTGAGCCGGTGCCCCGCTACATTGATCACGTCGTCGATGCGACCGGTGATGTAAAAATATTCGTCCTTGTCGCGGTACCCGCCGTCGCCGGTGAAGTAGTAACCGGGGTATGCTTTCAGGTAACTGTCTTTGAATTGATCGGGCGCTTCCCAAAGCGTGGGCAGGCATCCGGGTGGCAGCGGCAGGCGAATACCTACGGCGCCTTCTTCTCCGGGCCCGAGTATATTCGTTTCACTGTCAATGATTTGCACGTCGAATCCGGGGACGGGTTTGCCCACGGAGCCCGGCGGGACAGGCAGCAATTCCACCCCGGCCAGGTTGGCCAGCATAGGCCATCCGCTTTCCGTTTGCCACCAGTGATCGATGACGGGAATACCGAGCAGTTCTTTTGCCCATTCCAGGGTGGCGACGTCGCAACGCTCGCCTGCGAGGAACAGGTACTTCAGCGAATCGAGGGAGTATTTCTGTTTCAGCAGGCCCTCCGGGTCTTCTTTTTTAACCGCCCTAAAGCCGGTCGGCGCTGTGAACATGACCTTTACCTTGTATTCCGAAATGATGCGCCAGTAAGCGCCCGCATCGGGGGTACGCACCGGTTTGCCTTCATAAAGTATGGTAGTACAACCGCTCAGCAGCGGCGCATACACGATGTACGAGTGCCCCACTACCCAGCCCACGTCGCTGGCGGCCCAGTACACGTCGCCGGGCTGCACGTCGTAGATGTGTTGCATGGAAAAACGCAGCGCTACGGCATGTCCGCCGTTGTCGCGCACGATGCCTTTGGGCTTGCCTGTGGTACCGCTGGTGTACAGAATATACAGCGGGTCGGTGGCATCCACGGGGGTGCAACCAACAGGTTTGGCGGTCCGCATCAGCAGTTCCCAGTCGAGGTATCGGGGATCGGTCAGTTCGGCTTTCCGGAACCAGCGTTGGCACAGCACCACGTGATCCACCTGGTGGTTTGCTTCCTGCAATGCCGTTTCAAGGATCGGCTGGTAGGGAATGATTTTATCAAATTCCACGCCTGCACTGGCGGTCAGAATCACTTTGGGGCGGGCATCATCGATGCGCAGGGCCAGTTCGTGCGGCGCAAAGCCGCCGAATACCACCGAGTGGATGGCGCCCAGCCGTGCGCAGGCCAGCATGCCTACTACTACCTGCGGAATCATAGGCATGTAGATGATCACCCTGTCGCCCTTCCCTACTCCGAGTTGCTGGAGAGCGCCCGCAAAACGCGCCGTTTCGTCGAGCAGTTCACGGTAGGTATACTTATGAAAGGTTTGGGTAACCGGCGAATCATAGATCAGCGCGACCTGATCGCCACGGCCGTTTTCCACGTGGTAGTCCAGGGCGAGGTGACAGGTATTGAGCGTGCCGCCTTTGTACCAGCGGTAAAGGCCGTTTTCGTCCTGAGACAGGATGTTTTCCGGAAATTCGAACCAGTCGATGGCCCGTGCCTGTTCCGTCCAGAACCCTTCCGGATCGGCAATACTGCGCTGATAAAGTGTGTCGTAGTGTTCCATATCGAATCGGAATGATATTTCGAACTAAATACTGAATCCCGGAAGGATGTTCCGGGGTTTGCCAAATGTAGCAAGGCAAAGTTATGAATAACGTATATAGTTATGTATATATTTTCAATTATTTTTTTGAAAAAATGCGACTAAAATAGAAATAGTCATCCGATGACTTGAAGTCATCGGATGACTATTTCTATTTTAGTCGCCAACCCGATCTCAATCGCTCAGCCGTACGCCATAATTTCGTTCACAGTACTCACAAACACGTCATTATCAAAGGGTTTGATCATGTAATACTCTGCGCCGCTGGCATACCCGCTTTGTTTGTCGCGTTCGGTTCCTTTAGCCGTGAGAAAAATAATCTTGGTGAGTTCCAGTGCCGGCAACTGGCGAAGGAGCCGTGCCACTTCGAATCCGTTCATCCCGGGCATCATCACGTCGAGCACCACAATATCCGGTGTCCAGGCTTCCATACACTCGAGCGCTTCCTGGCCGTTGTAGGCTTTGCGCACTTCGTAACCTTCGCGTTGGAGAAGATACTCCAGTGCGACGACGATGTTCGGTTCGTCATCAACGACCAGAATTTTGGCGGAACTTCCGGAAATGTCCACGGTTATTTTTGTTTGTTAATATTTTATTTTCGGTATAAAAGTAGGGCATCCTTTGTCAATCAAAAATATAATCTCACTTTTTTTACAAATCCCTGATCATGGTTCGCTGAGCGGGAGTTTTACTTCAAACAAGGCCCCTTCTCCGGGTTCACTTTCAACCCGGATGGAACCATTGTGTTGCTCCACGATTTTTTTGGTAATAAACAGACCGAGTCCGGTGCCCTGCGGTTTGCCTTGTTCCTTGCTTTGAAGTTGGGTAAATTGTTCGAAGATAATTTCCCGGGCCTTGTGCGGAATTCCGGGTCCGTTGTCGCGAACACTCAGTAGTACCGAACCTCCTTTTTGCAGAAGTCCGATGTCAATCCGGCCGTTGACGGGATCGCAAAATTTGAGTGCATTGGAAAGCAGGTTGACCACGACCTGTACCAGTTTATCATGGTCGCCCTTCACCACCCATGATTCGCCGGTATGCGGGAACGAGCAGGAAATATTCCGTTCGGCGAACAATTGCTGCATGCCGTTTACGGCGGCGGCGATAATTTCCGTGAGTTCCAGGGGCTCCATTGGGCGCAGGTTGTCTTCCGAGCGCAACTTTTCGATATCGAGCACCTGGTTGATGAGGCGGCTGATGCGGTCGCTTTCGTTGACAATAATTTGAAGATAGGCCGTTCGGCGTTCCTCATCGAGGCGGTCGTAGTCGTCCAGAATGATCCTCGAAAGTGCCTTGATGCTAGTGACGGGCGTACGCAGTTCATGCGTGACGGTAGTGATAAAATCTGCCTTGAGCCGGTCGAGTTGTTTGAGTTGATCGTTGGCGGTGGTCAACTGGAGGGTAAGGGTTTTTAACTCCTCGTTTTTCGTTTCCATGATGCGGCTGTGTTGTACGGCTTCGCGTGTCTGCTCCAGAATGCGCATCACCTCGTCGAGGCTGATGGGCTCTTCTTTCGCCACACTGTCGATCACAACACGTGCGGAGGCTGCGCCGATAGCGCCGGCTAGGTTGGTTTCCACAAAACTGATGAGGTCGGCTTGCGCGGTTTTTTGATCGTCGAGTACGACCTTGTTCAGCGATTCGTATTCGTGGAGCAGCCACAGACTACGCGATTCGCCTAAAAAACGGTTCAATACGGCTTTCAGGTCGCCAATTTTCGCTTCCCGTTTCAGAATATCGTATTCTTGACCGCTGATGTATTTATGAATATTGACAAACAGATCGGCCTGCGTCAGGCTCAGCATGGAAGGCCTGGTGTTTACCGAAACGATCGCATACATCCAGGTATTGAAAAACAGGCTCCAGAATGCGGCGTGCGTAATCGGATCCATGCCTGTGACGCCGAAAAGCGCATAAGGTTTTAAAAATGCAATGCCGAACAAACCATCCGTCACAAACGACTTTGAAATAATGCCCACCTGCGCCATGCTCGGCAAAGGCAGGCAAAACGCCCAGATCAGAAATCCGACCGTCAGGCCCGCTACGGCTCCCTGGTGGGTGGCGCGTTTCCAGTACAAACCTCCGATCACCACCGGCGCCAGTTGGGCGGCGGCGGTAAACGAAATCAGCCCGACCGACACCAGGTCGTAGGTATTACCCACCGATTTTTGATACCAATACGCCAGGAACAACATGAGCAGGATGCTCAATCGCCGGATATCGAGCAGCCGCGCCGCGCCATTTACGAGGTTATTTCGGCCGATGCTTCGCATGCGGATCAGCAGCGGTACCACGATATGGTTGCTGAACATGATACTCAGTGCTGTGGCTTCCACGACAATCATGCTGGTAGCAGCCGAAAAACCGCCGATGAAGGCCGCCAGAGCCAGCCATGCAGCACCTTTTTCGAGGGGCAGACTGAGCACGTACGTGTCGGGGTGAATACTGCTGTCGAAGATCATTTTGCCCGCCAGGGCAATCGGCAGTACAAAAATATTGATCAGCAGCAGGTACAGCGGAAATACCCACATGGCTTTGGGAATGTGCCGGGGCGAGGTGTTTTCCACTACTGAAATATGGAACTGCCGGGGCAGCAGAATGATGGCAAACAGAGACAGCGCAATGAGCACATTCCAGGAAAAAGTGGTGATGCCGGAAGATTCGAAGGTCAGCATCCGCGCCGTGTCCTCCCGGAAAGTAGCGCGGGTGAACAAGTCTTCGAAACCGTTGTAAATCCCGTACGTGACAAACAGGCCGACCGCACTGAACGTGATCAGTTTTACGATACTTTCAAAGGCGACTGCGGCTACCAGGCCTTCATGCCGCTCGTTGGGGTCCAGTTTGCGGGTGCCGAAAAAGCCGGTGAATACTGCCATGGCTACCGTTACCCAGAAACCTGCATCCAGCCAGAAATCCGGCGAAGGCGGTATGACACCGCTTTTAAAATGTGTGAGCGTATTGATGCCGAACGTGACGGCCTTCAACTGAATGGAAATGTACGGAACGATGCCGAGCACGGCAATCAGCGTGACCATGACGCCCAGCGTGGTGCTTTTTCCGTATCGGGAGGAAATGAAATCGGCAATACTGGTGATACGCTGATTTTTGGAAATCAGAATGATTTTTCGCAGCACCATATACCACAGCGGGGCCAGCAGCGTGGGGCCGAGGTACACGCCAAGGAAACTCAAACCTCCGGTTGTGGCGCGGCCGACGGAACCGAAAAAGGTCCATGCCGTGCAATAAACCGCCAGCGACAGCGAATAGACGTAGGGATTGTTGACGAAACTGACGCCGCGTTCGGCGCGTTTGTCGACCCACCAGGCAATCAGAAACAATAAAGAGATATAGGCCAGCGAACAGCCAATGACCAGGCTCAGCGTCATTTCTCGGTGGGTTGAAGGAGCGTGTTTAGTATTTCGTGTGAGGTGTTTGGTAGAGGGTCGGCAGTTGGCCATATCCTATACCCCAAACACAAAAAACCAAATACGCCCGGTTGAGGTGCTTTCAAGATTTCCGTTTTTTCCGGACAATCAAACCTACAACGACAATTAATGCCAGCCAAATAAAGAAGAAATAAAAATACAGGGCAGGCATTCCGAACCAGAGTTCCTGCCGGTCGAAAATTTGCAGAAACGGATAATTGATCAATGCGACGAAAATAAGGAACAGGATGATCAAATTAGAACTTCGATCGTCAGACATGATTGCAATGAATTGAATATAAAGAAAATACGGCTGCCTGAAGAGGCAGCCGCATCAATTGGAACCATTCATATCGAATAAATCAATATGCCTGATCTACAGGAAGATGTGTGTCTGAAGTATCAGTTCACCTTTGTAGCCGGTGCGCTCGATGGCGTTATTATTGGCCGCATTTACCTTGTAAACGGGACGGGTTTGATATTCCAGGGTCAGTTTGGCATTGTGGCCGGTCACGAAATAGTTGAGACCGATGCCGTATTGTGTGGAAGGATCGGCGAGGCGCTCGAAATCCTTGTGCGTCAAAGTCACGTACGGCATGAATGCCTGACCGTTTTTCAATTTCGGCAACTGGTAGCCTGCCTGCACGTAAATGATGCTGCCCGTTCCGATGGTAGGCTGCGCATTGCCGGCGCCGGCCCAGCTATTGGTAGTGGCTCCGGTAGAGTGCAGGTTGAGAATGCCCAGGTTGCGGATGTAGTTGGTACCGTAGTTGAAGTTGTAGTAAGTAGCCAATACATTCAGTGCCGAACCTTTAGCCTTGTTCAGCGGCATGTCGAGGTACACATCGGCTCCAATAGCCGTTTGATTTTGGAAAATGGAATCGCGGCCGTCTGCGGTTTTATACAGCGACGCATCCGGCTGGTTGTAGAAACCTACGCCCACATTGAATACTTTTTTGGCACCCAGATAAGACCCCACATAGTATGGCAGTTTGTTACTTTCCTTGTCCCAGAACATCCAGTTGACGTAACCCGCAGTAGCCCATTTTTCATTCAGCACATTCACAGCCACGCCGTTTTTGGCTACGGCGAGGGGTGTGGAACCGTTTGCAAACGGTTTATTGAGTGCCAGGCGGTAATCGAGGCGGCCTAACTGACCTTTAGCGAATATACCGAACTGACGGCCGAACTGGTCGGTGGCTTCGATATTCTGCCAGTTGAAAATGGGGGCATCCAGCGTCATAAAGTTGAGCGTGGAATTGTTACTGAGGCGTGAAACGCCGTTATAATAGTGCAGGCCTGCACCGAGGTATAGTTTATTTTTTACTACCTCGTACTCTGTCCAGGCGTCATGAATAAACAATTGCGGTTTTTTGCCCTGATTGCTCAGTGTGGTAGTCGCATTGGGACCGCTGGGAGCCGTAGCGCCACCGATAAAACTCTGATTGTTAATACCCCAGTGCGTGAGGATCATGGCACGCGGCGAAATTTGTGCGTAGGCCAAAAAACGCGAACGACGCAGGGCCAGGTCGGTGCTCCATCCTTTGTCGGAGCCCTCCGATCCGTCGACCAGATTGCCTTGAACATCGCGGGTATCCGGATTATTCTGGGTAGCGGTGGCCCAAAACTGGTGCCACATAATGAAGCGAACGTATTTGCTTCCGTCGTCATTGAGTTTGAGCGTCAGCGGCTTGTAACTATGATCGACTTTGGCAGGCGGGGGCGCGGGAGCGGCAGGAGCAGCAGGCGGTGTGGTGCCGGTTGGTTGTGCCGACAGTTGAAAACTGAGCAGAACGGTGGCTATTACGGACAAAAACGATGTTGTACGCATGGGTAAAATGAGTTAGAAGAATGAAATGGGTTGGTTGGTTCGCTTTGCTTTCCGGGAAGCAAGCCGATGGCCCGCTTCCCGGTTGCAATTCGCAGCGGAAAAACGATGAAGCGTTTACAATGATTTAATTATCAGGGAGATATCGTTACACGAGATGCTCCGAATCGCGCGCGATCTGGTCGTATTCTCCTTTCCAGGCATACCATCCGAAGAGGCAAAGCCCCAGCATGATCGGCGTGAAAATTGGAATAATGATGTACCAGAACATTTTGGTATCG
>Ga0209717_1000964_pt1 | contig 33330 bp, 33 predicted proteins | sample AD_UKC048_MetaG_FD_184418 | JGI IMG/M metagenome (GOLD analysis project Ga0209717, IMG submission 184418) | Active sludge microbial communities of municipal wastewater-treating anaerobic digesters from USA - AD_UKC048_MetaG (SPAdes) (version 2) | ecosystem: Engineered > Bioreactor > Anaerobic >...
AAATTGAAAGAAAATTGTTTTGCTTTGCTCGCCGAAATTCGGCGGGCGGAAACGCTGGGGCGGATCTAAAAGTCAAAGTCGGGATTTTCGTCAAAAAAAGTTCGGATTTTGTCCAAAAGGTACCGCTTTGTCTAGATTCATCTTGTCCGTCCGGAGCGGATTCGCTTTTGGCGGGCAAATATTTGCCTGCTTCGTGTTCATTAATGGAGGGGAGCCCCCTCATTGGTTTTAAAGGGCTCACTTACGTTTGTCGGTAGGTAAACAGGAATATTCCTATTTTCATTTATATGGATAAAAATAGAAAAAAAGTAGGATTGGCTTTGGGTAGTGGCGCGGTGCGCGGACTGGCTCATATTGGCGTACTTAAAGTTTTACAAAAAAATAATATCCCAATTGATTATATCGCTGGTTGCAGTATTGGTGCCTGGATCGGCGCGTACTATGCCTTATATCAAGACGTAGATAAATTAACCGAAGCGACAATCGGTAATAAGAAAGAAAAAATGACGGCTTTTTTAGAGCCGACTTTACATGGAGGCATTATCAAGGGAGAGAAAGTGGTCAGACTGTTAAAAAAATATTTTGGCGACACAGAATTTAAAGATTTAAAAATTTCGACTAGAGCTGTAGCAACTGATCTGGGCAGCGGTGATAGAGTGGTTTTTAGCGAAGGAAAGGTAGTTGATGCTTTGCGTGCCAGTATGTCCGTACCTTATTTATTTGCGCCGTATGTAAAAGATAAGATGATTTTGGTTGACGGCGGTGTCAGCAATCCCGTTCCCGACAACGTTGTTCGCGCTATGGGAGCAGATATTGTTATTTCGGTCAATTTAGATAATTTTTTAAAGAATAAAATTGACGACTGGCAAAAACATGGTTTTACCGATAAAATGGCGCGCAGTCTTGATGTTATGCGGCATTATTTAGCGCATTACTCCATGACTAATTCCGATGTTATTATCGAACCGGATACAAAGCTAGTCGGTGTAAGAAGCTGGACGTCTTTTTTCAAAGAAGGTGAAGATAAGAAGATAATAAGAATAGGCGAAGAAGAGACGGAAAAACATATCGACGCCATAAAGACATTACTTCAATAATAAATCGTTGTCATGAAAAGGCGGTCCCGAGAATTCGGGACCGCCTTTTAGCGTTGTGATTTTTTAAATTATTTTATCATCTCAGAATATTTTTTTATCTCTTCGTTGAATTTGTCTTTATTTTCTGCTTTTATCGGTTTGCCGGGCGGCAAGACCTCTTTTAGGGGGTTTACTTTAACTCCGTATTTTACCATTTCATAATGCAGGTGCGGACCAGTGGAATAGCCGCTTGAGCCGACATAGCCGACGATTTCTCCCTGACTGACATTTTGTCCGCGCTTGACCGCAAATTTCGAAAGGTGGCTGTAATTTGTTGAATAGGTTTCATTATGTCTGATTGTTATTGTGTTGCCGTAGCCGGATTTGTATTGGGCGTAAGTAATTTTACCATTGCCAACGGCTCGTATGGGAGTGCCGTAAGCAGCAGCGTAATCTATGGCCATATGACTTGAAGTGTAGGCTTGAAATGCGGCGATATAGCGAGGGCCAGTCGTGTAACCGGAAGAAATATATTTAAAAGAAACAGGCGCTTTTAAAAACATTTTTTGAACTGAATTGCCGTCTTTGTCAAAATAACCTTGATTATCTTCCGAATCTTCAAAATAGTAAACTTCATAGGGCGTGTTGTCGTTAACGTATAGTCCAGCCAGGATTTTTCCTGGACAAATATATTCTCCGTCCAGATATCTTTCTTCATAGACGAATTTAAAAATATCGCCGACTCGGGGATCCATAGCAAAATCTATTGTCCATTGAAAAGCATCGGCTAGATCGATAATAGCCCGTATGTCAACATCGTTGTCAATTGCCGCTTGGTACATTGAAGACTTGACCTCACCTTGAGCAATTTTGATTTTAACTTCGTAAGGAATTGGTTTTATTTCCGCGGTCCATTCGCTGACAGAGGTTGTTGAAGTTTTGTCAGCAGCAGTATTTTTGGCAACATACAGCTCGTCTTCCGAATTAATTTTATAAACAAATTTTTTAAGTTCGTTCGTATCTTTATTATAGGTCAATTCTAGGCTGTGGCCTTGTCTTATTTTCACTAAATCATAAAGTGGCTTAGCTGCTTCATAAATTCTATTAGCTAAAGTCGGGCTGGTACTGGCTTGCGCCATTAATTCGCCGTAAGTCGAGTTAGCGACAATCGGAATTTTTATAATAATATCTTTTTTTTCTTCAGCTTGGTTGGCGGCACTTTCGTTGCTATAATTACTACTGTTTTTTTGGAAATAAGCTTTGATGGCATTTTTATGCCAAAGAAAAAAACATCCTAAGATTAGAACAATTATTCCAAATAAAAAAAGAGTTATGTATTTTTTCATAAGCACTGGGCATTATAGCACAAATTCGTTTAGTAATAAATTAGCCTTTAGCTATTACCATTCCCCAAACTTGGCTGGCGCCATTTTGCTTTAAAATTTTGGCGCATTCATTAAGCGTGGCGCCGGTAGTAACAACATCGTCTATTAAAATAATATTTGCACCGGTTAAATTTTCACCTCGCCAAGCAAAACAGCCAGCCACGTTTTTTAATCTCTGCTCTTCATTTAATTTGGCTTGAGCTTTTTTGTGCTTTATTCTTATTAAGTTGGTAGCGTTTATTTTTAGCTGAAAATGTTTGGCCGTTATCTCGGCAATTTCTTTAGTCTGGTTAAAACCGCGCCAACGCCGCCGCCGCTTATGCAGTGGCACGGGAATGACTATCGGGATTTTTGTGATTTTTAAAATTGGCAAATTATGTGTTTTTTGCAGAAAATCAACCAGGTAGTTACCGAGAATGATGGCGACGTCTTTAATAAAATGATATTTAAGCATTTTGATAAGATGGTTTATTATTTTGTCGTCGTAGTTGCCGACAATAGTGACGCCGTCTAGATAATATTCATTGCGGCAGTTAGGACAAAATTCGCCTGAATTATTTTCAGTTTTGCAATTGAGGCAATATTGAACTTTTGAGAATTCTAATTTTTGATAACAGCTAGGACAAAGCCAGCTGCCTTCTTGGCCACAGCCGACGCATTCCTTGGGGAATATTAGGTCTAAAATAAAATCACGCCAATAAAGTGCGTGATTTTGCCAGTATTTAAATGTCATTGCTATTTTAATTCTATTTTATATATTTTTTCTGTGTTGGCGTCGGTAAAAAATAAATTATCGCCGTTACTCGCAACCAGCAAGTTAGACATATTATAGCTGCCTTCGGGAACGGCTACTAATTTTCTAAGGCCGGTGTTGATATCAATTTCGTATAGATTATCTCTAGTGCTTTTAGCTAGCTCAGGAAAAAGACCAGCTCCTTTCGGTAGATTTTCCGGAACAGCGCAATATATTTTACTTTGGCTAGCAAAAGTACATTTTTCTGCCCAAGTTTCTACATTCAAGCGTTGACGGTTATTACCGATGCTATCCCCTTGGGCATCAACCACCCAAAGTTGTGGCTTCATATCATTGTCGCTGGAATAAACGCTATAAACCAGTTGATTGCCTTGAGGCGACCATTGAGGTTGAAAGCCGCGACCTTCAATAATTGTGCTTTTAAAATTTTCGTTGTTAAGGCCGATGAAATAAACCTCTTGTCGATTAAAGTCAATGCCTTTAGTATGCATAGCGATCATCTGGTTGTTAGGCGACCAATCGGTATAAACGGAGTCGTCTTCATTTCCTAAAGGTTCGATCGCTTGAACTTTTGAACCGTCATTATTGGCGATTGCCAGCCAGCGATTGCCAGGATCCGTTCCCATGCTTTTCATAACAATTCTGTCACCGCTGGGCGAAAAATTAAAGTCCTTCCAATGCTGCGGCAGGGTAGTCTGTTTTTTAGTAACGAAGTTATAGATTATGTTAGAGCCGTCAGGATATTCCAATATTGCCTGACTGTCATTAGGCGACCAGGTTACTTTTTCTACGCTATGAAAAATTTTATCTGATAGAGCGCTGACTTCGCCGTTTTTGTTAATGCGATAAAATTTTCCATCAGCTTTGTCGTAATATTGGATGTCTCTACCATTACTGCTTAAACTTGGGCTTAAAACGCTGTTTTTGTTTAGCTCGAATACCTGAGTTAGCCCGCCGTCGGCTTTTGCGCTGGCAGTTGTAGCGCTAACCGGCAAACCTTCGTCAGTCGGTTCTTCTTCGCCGGTAGAGGTGGCAAATTGTCCCGGTTGCGCCGTCGGCAACTGGCCGCCGGTCGTGGGTTCTATTTTTTTTCCAGTTTCAGTTCCAGTGAAGGTGGGCTTAAAGAATAGCGTATAAATAAAATAGCCAGTTAATAAAACGGCTAGTAAAAAAGCGGCAATTAGAAAGAATTTTTTATAACCACTAAAATTTTCCATATAAATAAAAAATTTTGTATTAAGTATTAAATTATGTTATAATTAACGTAATTGTTTTACTGATATATTTTTGAACAAATGCTGATAATATTATATAATAATATCAGATATTGTGCAAAGTAATTTTTTGTATTTTAAACTATTATTTATTTTAAAATTATTGTGATATGGCTTTTTTTTCTTCCTCGTCGATCCCTAGCTATTTAGGCGTGGATATAGGTAGTACTAGCGTAAAGATAGTAGAATTAAGAAAAGAGGCTGGGCAAGCGAAATTATTGTCTTACGGTTTTAGCGACAACAAGAATGTTCTGCCCGCTAATTGGCAAAATGACCCAAAGTATATAGCCGAAGTTATTAAAAAGATTTGTGACGAAGCGGGTATTACTGGTAATACAGCTATTTCCGCTTTGCCTACTTTTTCTGTTTTTACCTCCATACTTAATCTCTCCAGCGTCAGCAAAAAAGATCTTGATTCAGCTGTCCATTGGGAGGCTAAAAAAGTCATCCCCCTGCCGTTAGAAGAAATGATTTTGAACTGGAATATTATTGGCGATAGCATGGTCCAGTCGGCTACAGAAAAAGAAAAACAGGCGATTGTCAAAAATGTTAAAGTGCTATTGACCGGCGCTCCCAAGACTTTAGTAAAAAAATACGTTGATATTTTTAAAGAAGCTAAAATTAATTTGCTGAGTTTAGAAACGGAAACTTTCTCTTTAGTCCGTTCTTTGGTCGGTAACGACAAATCGCCGATTATGCTAGTGGAAATAGGCGCCGGCACCACTGATGTTTCCATCATTAATAACGGCATTCCTATTTTAAATCGTAGCATAGACGTAGGCGGCATTAAAATTTCCAAAGAGATAAGCGATTTTAGCAATGTTGATTTAGAAAGAGCAGAGCAATTTAAATTTGATCTGGGTGCCAGTGCTATGGATTCGCCAGACGGAACAATGCCGCAAATTATTAGCGAAGCTATCTCGCCCATTGTCAACGAAATAAAATACGCCTTAAATTTATTTCACGATAAATATAATTTATCAACGGAAAAAATTATTCTTTCCGGCGGTTCGGTTTTATTGCCTGGTTTGGTGGAATATTTAAGCAAAATATTAAATATAAAAGTTATCATCGGCGATCCTTGGTCTAGAATTTCTTATCCGGTTGATTTGGCCCCCTTGTTAAATGAAATTGGACCAAGGATGTCAGTGGCCGTTGGTTTGGCTATGAGAGAATTGGAATAATTTAAAAAATTTTTTAGTTTTTATGTCAGAGGTTAATTTTTTATCAAGCGACCAAGAAGAAAAAAAGATAAGAAAAACAGAAGATGATGTCCCGGCAGTTAAATGGACTGATCCGGGAGTTTTGCCAAAAAAAGAAAAGAATTCAGTCAAGAAGAAGGTAGAAGATATTTTTGCCGACACCGACATCGGTAAGACAAGTCTTACCGATGACAGCGCGCCAACCATTAAGCAAGTAGAAACGAAGTCAGCTGAAAATAGTTTATTTGCCCAGTTTAAAAATATATTTTTGAAAAGCGGCAATGATAATATGTTTAAAAAACATAAAGAAGCTTTGCGGGACTACCAAGACGTTTTACAATCGGAAAACGCCTCTAGAAGCGGCTCTAGCCGCTCTGAAGACAAAGCCGTGCCTAAAAGAGAATTCGGCGGCAAACCATATTTTCGTCGCGACGAATGGCATGCACCCAATGTAATTAAAACAAATCTCATTCAAAAAGAAATAGGTTCAGTTTTGGATTGGCAAGATAATATTAGCATTATGATGTTGGGAGTTTTTAGCGCTTGTTTAGTTCTAGCTATTTCTTACTTAGGTCTAGAACTTAAAGAATCTTTAGCTGCTCAGAAAAATCAGCAAACAATTCAAGAGATTCAGGATGTCAAAATGCAGATTGTCAGTCTTAAAAGCGGGTTAGGGGATATTGATACTTTCCAGAAAAAGTTGGCAATAGCCAACTCCTTGTTAAAAGAGCATGTTTATTGGACTAATTTTTTTAAATTTTGGGAGGACAATTTGCTAAAGAATGTTTATTTCAGCGGTGATTTCAGCGGTAGCATTAATGGGGAGTATAACTTTTCCGCGTTGACTGATAGCTATACTAACGCTGCTAACCAAATAAGGTTGTTGCGCGAAGGCAATGATAAAGGCTTTATCAAAGAGCTGGTAGTCAACCAGGCTAGTTATTCCAGCAATGAAAAGCAATCCATAGCCGAAGCAACCAATAAGAAAGGCATAGAGAGCGTGGTTTCTTTTGGTCTGGTTGTTAAGATGGATCCTAAAATTTTTTATAAAAATAATTAATTTTTTGAACAAACAGAATGCGGCCGGAAACTAAAAAAGAAAAACAAAAGAATACGGCGGCTTTTTTGCTGATTATTCTTCACCGTTATTTTTTTATAATAGCGATCTTAGTTTTCTTAGCTATAATACTGAGCGGTTTTATCTTTTTAATTCAACCTAAATATGATTCTATAACGGAAAAAATTAGAGTTGAGGAGGAAAAAAAGACTCAAGAATTAGCCGAACTGCAGGCTTATTCCGAAAAGCTACGCAATTATCGCAACGAATACAACCAAATCAGTTCGGCCGATAAAGCTAAAATTGACGCTATGATAGCTGGTTCTTATTTGCCAGAGGACGTTTTTTCTGAGATGGAGAAGCTGGTTTCCTCTCGAGGATTAATTTTAAATTCAATAGAAGTAAACAGTTTGTTGAGCGACAATAAAAACGGCAGTTTGGGTGAAGCTGTGATAAAGCTGAGTATCTCCGGCATAAATTATGAAGGCTTAAAACAGCTACTAGCCATAATCGAAAGCAGCTTAAGACTGGCGGATGTAAAAAAAGTAAATTTTTCGCCGAGTCAGAATACGGTTAATCTGGAAATATCCACGTATTTTTTAAATTAGTAATTTTTATGGACCCGATTAGCGCTATAAAAAACAGAAATTTATCTTATGCGCTTTTGCTACTGGTGGCAATATGCATCGGCACTATATTTTTTGTCAATAGGTATTTTTATTTGTTTGCCGATAAAAATAATGTTGCCGATAGCGAAAATTTTGACGTTGCCAGTGTCAATATTAAAAAGTTGGATTCTAGCATTTTAAAAACAGATAAATTTCGATCATTACAAGAACTAGGCGCTGCCGCCTCAAACTATAAAGATCTGGATAGAGGCAAGAGAAATCCATTTTTACCAAATTAATTGCGCATAAATAGAGCAAAATTTTGTATTTTTTATGATAAAGCAGAAAAAAATTTTAGAATTATTGTTAAAAAAAGGCTTAGTTAGTTCTGAACAGGCAGTGGCCATATTGGCGGAAGCAAAAAGCGGCGAAAAAAAAATTGAAGATTTATTATTGGAGAAAAAGATAGCCGGTGTAGAAGAATTGACTAAAGCAAAAGCTGAAGCCTACGATTTGTTATATGAAAATTTAGTTGAAACCGAAATAAGCCAAGGTATATTAAATACCATTCCTCATCAAGTAGCTGAAAATTACAAGATAATTTGTTTTGATAAAACCAGCCAGGCGATTAAAGTCGGTATTACCGATCCGGAAAATTTTAAAGCTTTGGAAGCGGTTGATTTTTTGGCCAAAGAACAAAATTTGTCTGTTGATTATTTTTTGATATCAGAGGAAAGTTTTAAGGCTGCCTTCAAGCAGTATAAATCGTATGCCGAGGAGCTATCCTCAGCTCTAAAGACCAGAGAGGCTGAAGAACAGCAATTTTTAGTGAAAAAAGAAGAAGATCGCGACGAATCGACCGAATTGACTAAGAGCGCGCCAGTAGCAAAAATAGTATCGGTAATAATCAGGCATGCGGTTGAGGGCGGGTCTAGCGACATTCATATTGAGCCGATGGAAAAAGAAAGTCGCGTCCGTTATCGCATTGACGGCATCTTACACACTTCTTTGATATTGCCTCGCAGTGTGCATGCCGCTATTGTAGCCAGAATCAAAGTGATGGCTAACCTAAAATTAGATGAATCGCGCCTACCTCAGGACGGACGCATCAGGCTTGTTATTAATGATAAGGAATATGATTTTAGGGTTTCAATACTGCCTTTATTTAACGCTGAAAAAGTGGTAATCAGAATATTAGATACCAGTAAAAAGGCGCCTACTTTAGAAGACCTTGGCTATCAAGGCATTCAGCTCGAAGTCATAAAGCGCAATTTGAAAAAGACGGAGGGGATGCTTTTAACCACCGGTCCGACCGGCTCCGGCAAATCCACGACCCTGTTTGCTATGTTGTCAGCACTTAATCGGGAGGGGGTTAACATTTCCACTCTTGAAGACCCAGTAGAATATCAAATTAAGGGAGTTAATCAATCGCAGGTTCGTCCGGCAATCGGTTTTTCTTTTGCCACCGGGCTAAGATCACTTTTACGCCAAGACCCTGATGTTATTATGGTTGGTGAAATTCGCGACGAAGAAACCGCCGAGCTGGCTGTTCATTCCGCCTTAACCGGTCATTATGTTTTTTCAACCTTGCATACTACTGACGCTCCCGGAGCTATTACCAGATTAGTCGATATGAAAGTAGAGCCGTTTTTATTAGGCAGCACCTTACATACTGTTATTGCCCAGAGGCTGGCTCGCAAAATATGCGGCAATTGCAAAATTGAATTTAAAATCCCACCCGAACTTTTACAGGAAATAGACGCGGAAATAAAAAATATTGGCATTGATTACATTAAAAAAATCATGCCCGATTTCAGTCAGGGCAAAATAATTTTCTATAAAGGCAAGGGCTGCCCGCGTTGCGGCAATACCGGTTATGCTGGCAGAGTGGCTTTGGCCGAAGTACTGGATGTTAATGAAAAACTTAAGGAGTTGATTTTTGCCGGCAAAAGCCATATTGGCCCAGAAGAGATAAATGCTAGTCAAAAATTTATAAACATAAAACAAGATGGCATTATAAAAGTTATGCAGGGCTTAACAACGATGGAAGAAGTGCTGAGAGTAGTTAGAGATTAAGGTTTATAACTTTAAGTTTTTAATTTTATATTATAATCGTATGTCGACTAAAGACGAAAAAACAAAAATTTTATTAGTGGAGGACGATCCTTTTTTATCGAGCATGTATTCGACTAAATTTGAAATAGAAAATTTTTTTGTATTATCAGCCGAAGATGGGGAGAGGGGATTAAAACTGGCTTTAACCGAAAAGCCGGATATTATTTTATTGGATATACTTATGCCTAAAATGAACGGTTTTGAAGTTTTAGAAAAATTAAAAGCTGACGAGAAAACTAAGTCCATTCCGGTTATATTGTTGACTAATTTGAACCAGAAAGATGAAATTGAAAAAGGCTTGTCCTTGGGGGCTAATGACTATTTAATTAAAGCCCATTTTATGCCTTCGGAAGTAGTGGACAAGATTAAGAAAGTAATGGGAAAATAAGTAAAATTAGAAAATTAATATCTATGCCTATTTTTAAATATAAAGCATCGTCTGCAGGCAATAAGACGTCTAGCGGTTTAGTGGAGGCGGCTAATGAAAGCGCTGCTTATGAATTTTTGGAAAGCAAAGGTTTAGCAGTGACTAGTCTTAAAGAGGGCGCCCAGCCGTTAGGTGGTAATTTTTCAATCTCCGTTTTTTTGAATCGTATTAAGCCGAAAGATATTGTTATTTTTTCGCGCCAATTTTCAGTATTGATATCGGCTAACGTAACTTTAGTGCAGGCGCTTAAAATTCTGTCAGATCAAATTGAAAATAAGCAGTTGCAAGCTGTGGTGACGGGCGTGGCCGAAGAGATTGATGGTGGCGCGCGTTTATCCGATAGCTTGGCTAGGCGGCCGGAAGTTTTTTCTAATTTTTATATTAATGTTGTCAAATCAGGCGAAACATCAGGCAAATTGGACGAAGTGCTAAATTATTTAGCCGATGAACTGGAAAAAGATTATGATATGACTAGTAAAATTAAAGGAGCTATGATTTATCCCGCTTTTATTATTTCCGGTTTGGCGATAGTGGGTATTTTTATGATGGTGTCAGTGGTGCCCAAACTAACAGCGGTTATTATTGAAAGCGGTGGCCAGTTGCCTTTTGCTACTAAAGTTTTAATCGGTTTATCTGCTTTCTTAACAAAGTTTTGGTTAGCGTTGTTAATAGCAATGGCAGCCGCCTTTTTTGGCTTGCGGTATTTTTTAAAAACGTCCCAGGGCAAAAAATTTTTTGACAATTTGCTTTTGCGCCTGCCTATTTTTGGCACTTTATTCCAGCGCATTTATTTAGTTCGTTTCACCCGTTCTTTGCAGACTTTATTGTTAGGTGGAGTAAATATTTCTAAAGCTTTAGCCATCACTGCCGAGGTAGTCACCAACGACGTTTATAGAGATTTAATTAAAAATACCATCAAAGAAGTTGAAGATGGCAACTCAATCAGCAGCGTTTTTGAGACAAGCGAGCAAATTCCTAAGATGGTTTCCCAGATGATGAGCATCGGTGAAAGATCGGGACGGCTAGATACCGTTTTAGGCAGAATTACCGATTTTTATACCAGGGAAGTGAACAACATTATCGCCAATTTAATGACGCTGATGGAGCCGATAATTATGGTGGTAATGGGTGTCGGTGTTGGTTTTATGGTGGCAGCGATTATTTTGCCGATGTATCAAATGGCCTCAAGTTTTTAAACGTGTTATAATAGATAATAATTTAAATATTTTTTATGCAATATTCTAGAAAAAATAAAAAGATTTTTAACTTTTTTGGTTTTGCTCTTTTTTTTCTCTCTTTTGTTTTATTAGTGCTTTCACCCTTTTCATTCGAAAAAGCAGCTTTGGCTTTGCAGGGCAGATATAACAGAACTTCTTCGGACAACTCCATCACCATTGTTGATTGGAACTACTTGGATGATGATTTTTTAGCTACGGACGGCACTAATTCTATGACCGGAGATTTAAATATGGGGAATAATAGGATTACTAACTTAGTAACTTCTGCCGCGCCCGCCAATAATGACGGCGCCACAGTACAGTATGTGCAGAATGCTATTAGTTCGGCTGCTAGTGCCGGTGGAGGAGAAACCTTTGTTCAATGGGGTGGCGGGGCTTGTCCGGCAGGCATGAATACTTTGTATAGTGGAGTGGGTTTTAGTGCACTATATAGCGCTAATGCTGGTGGAGACAATCCGCAATGTATCCAAGTTGATACCAGCGCTCCGATACCGTTTACTGGTACTTATGCGGACAATATGTATCCGATTGTTACCAGTCTTGACGCTGGGAACCTACCGACTTCAGATAGCACAATGGCTGCCGGGCGCATCGTGCGTTGCGCTTTATGCCATAAACCGACGGGAACTTGCTACGCTCATTATGGCACTCATAGCTGCGCTAGTGGTTTTGCGGCAGCTTATACTGGCTATGTTTTAGGCAGTTTTGCTACTAATGGTGCAGCTAGTCATTACAATTCAACCCAGAGGGCTTGTGTTAATAGGAATTTTCAAGCAGATATTTCATCTGGTGGCAATATGGGAGCAATGTGGTACGGCACAAGAATACAAGGCAGACTTGGCTTGACTGCTTATTCTGAAAACACTTTTATTAAATGTGCGATATGTTGCAATTAATAACAAAAAATAAAAAAATATTTGTCAAGACTTCTATTCAATTTTTTTTAATATTTTTATTAGTTTTTTTGTTTTCTATGGGTGATTATTCCCAGTTGGTAGAGGCGGTCAGTGGCAATTATAGTAAAGTAGATGGCAATAATTTGACTAGAGATGATTGGAATGTTTTAGATGAAGATTTTGTCGATCGAGAAGGAGATACTATGGGTACTAATTTAAACCTTAACAACCATCGTATAGTCGGCGTTAACACTAATCCGGCCAATAGCAGCGACTTAGCTAACGTAGGTTATATAGATTCATTGTTGGTATCATCGCAAGGAGGCTATGTTTATACAAACTGGGGGCGCAGTAATTGCAGCGGCTCAGATACTTTACTGTATAGTGGTTTTGGTTTTAATTCCATTTATACCGTTATTTCAGGAGGTTCAAATAATATTTGCATTCAGTTGCCTTTTAATGCCACGTCTTCATTTGTTTATGCTTTAAATAGTAATTCCAGAACTGATGGTCTTTATCCTTTAATGACTTCCGATCCCTCTCAGCTACCTCCCGAGATGTCGACTATGTATCGCAATTACATAGAATGCGCCGTTTGCTTTCGCAGGAATAGTAGTTGCATAGAGTCAGTTGGTAGTTTTAACTGTACGATGCCAGGTTTTAATTATAAAGCTTATGATGGCTATGTTTTGGGAGGAGAAATACCAGGATCTCATTATCATAGTCAAGAAAGAATATGTGTTAATCGTAGTATGCACATCAATACTAACTCAGCGCCGTATGGAGCAGTTGCTTATGGTTCCAGGATACGTAATAATTTTGGAATGTCTGAATATGGTATTGACAGATTTATTCCTTGCGCGGTTTGTTGTAATAATTAATAAATTTTATGAATAAGAGAATAGTTATAGCGATGATGATAGCTGGAGTTTTAGCTGCTGGGATGTTTTTTATTTTTTGGCAAAAAAGCAAAAGCCCTTCCTCTCGGCTTGAAGAGTATTCAAAAACTGAAACATTTTATGGCGAAATTGCGGGCATCAACACAAATAGTTTTTCAATTAAATTTCAAAAAGATATTTTATCCAATCCAATAAAATATGAGACCATTGATTTTGTTTCTAATCAGAATACTTTATTTAAAAAGTACGAAGCTGAGCTGAAAAGCGAAGAAGAGTTTCTTAAAGATCAGGAGGGGTATGAAAAAGAGATAGCCGTTTTAAGAAGTGGCGGCAAGGAGATATCTTCTGTTGAAGCGCCTAGTTGGCAAAAGCAGAGAATCGCTGTGTTTCAGGATCTAAAAATTGGTGATGTAGTAGAAATTTATGCTTATAAATTAAAAAATAATTTAATTGCTCAAAAAGTGATAATAAAGACAGAAAAGATGAATGATGTTGCGAATAATCAAGATATTAGCTTCAATAGCCAAGAAGTGATTTTGTCAGGCTTGGTAAAAGAAAAAACAGACGATGCAATAAATTTAGAAGTTGATATTTCTTCTGTTGATAATGATGACAGCGGATTGCAAAAAGTTTACTTTACTAGTTCTACCGAAATAATCCTTAAAAATAAAAAGACGGATAGTCAATTTCAAAAAGAGTTAGCCGTTTTTAAAGAGTCTTTATCCAAAAATAAGTCTGATAGTTTTTTTTCAGAGGTAGTTGCGCCCGATTGGTATACAACAGAGATAATAACATCAGACAAAATCAACCAGGAAGACAAAGTAGTAATTAACGCTATGCAGGAAAACGATAAGTTAAAAGCTTTAAGAATAGAAGTATTAAGATAAAGATGATGAATTTTAATATTGATAAAAAAAATTTTGGTTTTACTTTAATAGAATTATTGGTGGTCATTACCATAATCGGTTTATTATCTTCTTTAGCGGTCGTTTCCTTGAATTCGGCCCGTATTAAAGCGCGGGATGCTTTAAGAAAAGCCGATACAGCCCAACTCAGGATTGCTTTAGGCCTTTATTATATGGACAATAATAGGTATCCGATTTGCGGTAGCGCGCATTATAGTGACACCAGGCCGCCAGATGATTACGGCGCAAATGTTGGCAATACCGGTGATGCTAGTAATCCGCCGGTTAATGCCGATGGTTCTTGGTGTTATATTAATACCCTGGCCGATGCTTTGACTTCAGGATCTAGACCGTTGTTGCAGGAGATGCCGGTCGATCCGATGAATAAGGATAATGTGCCTTTGGCTAGTGGCGGCAGCGACACCTATATTTATAGATACATATCTAATGCTGAAGGGCAGACTTACGTTTTGGCGTATACTTTAGAAGAGGGCGGATTACAGACTATTCGCGGTTTTTAAATATAATATTTTGCTTGTTTTTTTTTGTTCTTTTGTAAAAAATATGTTATAATGTGGATAACACACTAATTATTTAATCCTCATGCTTATTGCCTTAATTTCTAGAATTAAGTTCGTAAGCGTGAAATAATAGATCGGAGGTGAGCTATGAAAAATAACAAAAAAGGTTTTACCCTAATTGAGTTGCTAGTCGTGATCGCTATTATCGGCTTGCTGTCAACTTTAGCAGTCGTGTCCTTAAACAATGCTAGACAAAAAGCTCGCGACGCTAGGAGACAATCTGATTTAAAACAAATCAGTACGGCTATGGAACTTTATATGTCGCAGAATGATGAATATCCGACTAATGGCGCTACTTGCGGAGCAGCTGGTGTTGTTTCGTTGGCTGATACGCCAAATATCGATGCTTTATGTAGCGGTTCCGGGATTGGCGTAACGGATGGTACAAATGTATTTTTAGCCAATATACCAGCAGAACCTACTACAGGGAGCACCTATTCTTATGAAGGTACGGGCACTACTTACTGCATTTCCGCTGACTTAGAGGGCGGTGGTTTCTTTGTATGTACTAACGGTTCTTGTTTTGAACAAGCTAGTAACTGCACAGAAGTATAAAACTTTATCCAGTTATATTAAAAAATAAAATACCTCTTTTGAGGTATTTTATTTTTAGTAATATTTCGGGGAAAATATGTTTCCCCCTTTGTATTTTTTCTGCTAAAATTAAAATAAGAGGAATAAAATATTATAAAATATTAATATGTTTTTTTTAAGATTGATTAGGATAGCCAATATTACGTCATTCTTTTTAATCCTGGCAGTTGTCTTATTGACGCCCATTTTCTTCTCATATTTTTGGCCGACTGCCAATACTTTTGAATTGCCGAAAAGTGTTTTATTCAAGTTGTTGGTCTTGCTGATTTTAGCCGCCACTGCTATTGAGAAAATTTTAATATTTAAAAGTAATGTAGACTTTTTTTCGGCGCTTAAAAAAAACAGAAAATATTTAGCAGCCATTTTTTTGTTTTTGTCGTCGTTGCTTGTCTCCACTATTTTTTCCATAGACAGTACAAAAAGTTTCTATGGAATTTACGAACGACAACAAGGCTTTTTATTTAATTTTTTTTGCCTGCTATTTTTTCTTTTAGTTTTGATTAATATTAATTCGGCTAAAAAATTTAGAGCAGTTTTAATAACAATTTGTGCGTCTTCATTTTTTGTTTGCGCCTATGGACTAATGCAGAAATTAGGCTATGACTTTGTTAAATGGTCGGAATCATTTTCTGATATAGGAAGAATTACTTCAACCTTCGGGCAGCCCAATTTTTTAGCCTCTTATTTATTATTGGTCATGCCTGTAACTATTTTTTTGATTTGGAATGCTGAAAAAAGTTTTTTTAAATTAGTTTTTTTTATTATTTTTTTGTTTCAATCTGCCTGTTTGTTTTTTACTTATAGCTTGGGTGGTTGGGTTGGTTTTGGCGTCGGGTTAGTTATTACTGTCGCTACCTTCTTAATTAAAAATAGGAGCTTTTTCAATAATTCTATAGCTAAAAAGCGCCATTCTTTTATTTATCTTTTAGTCATTTTAATTTTATTTTTATTTTTTATTTTGTTTATTCAAAACTTCTCTAATGATGCGATTTTGAAATATAAAATAAACTCTTTATTTAATTGGCAGAGTAGCAGCGCGTCTACGAGAATAAATTTTTGGCGAGCGAGTAGCAGGGCTATAGCCCAAAAACCGTTTTGGGGGCATGGCCTAGAAATGCAAGGAGATGTTTTGGTGGGATATTATCAAAAAAATTGGGGCGCACTAGAAGGTGTTAACAGCTACCCGGACAGGGCGCATAATTTTTTCCTGGATAGTTTATTAGTTGGGGGGCTGGTTAATTTAGTCGCCTTTTTGTTTTTGCTTTTTGTTTTTTTTAGCTCGGCTTGGCAAAAAAATTGGCGTAACGGGGATAGTTTTTTAATATTAGTTTTTTTGTGGGCGCTAGTAGCTTATTTAGTTTCGCTATTTTTTTCATTCGCCATAGTAGTAACATCAATATATTTTTGGCTTTACCTCGCTTTAATTCTAGCTCTATTAGATAATAATATAAGAAACGAAGAAGCCAATGAAGTTATTTATCCTTTAGAGCAGGAAAAAAAATTAGCTTTTAGGGTTTTTTTGACCTTAAGCGTTGTGGTTTTAATTTTTTACCAGATCAATAAAGAATTTAATCGTTTAGTTGCTGACTATTATGCCGGCAGGATGCAAGTTGCTTTGGAAAGTAATGAAATTAGCTCTTTTTTAGAGATAAGTGGTTATTTAAATGACGACGTGATAAAAACTAAATATTATCATAACCAAATTATTTCAGCGCTGATTAATTTTTCTTCCAATCCTTTCTTCAGTAATTATCAGGCGCAAATTAATAGACTGGCTCTGCGGTTATTACTGAGTATTAAATCGGAATCATATAGCGACATTTTAAACAAAGCTAGAATTTATTATATTTTAGCAAACGGAGATAATCATGATTACTTTAATAAATCCGAGCATTTTTATGACCAAATTAAAAAATATAGCCCAGAAATGCCAAAGGTTTATTATGAACTAGGTAATTTATATGCAAAAAAGGGCGACTACGATTTGGCTATTGATAATTATGAAAAAGCTTTGTCAAAGCTTCCGTCTTTAGATGAATCGGTTTTAAACCAAAAACATATTGAAGCAATCAGGGTCGAGAAAAAGTTTTATTATCTATCACTAGGAAACATTGCCGTTGAAAAGGGCGACTATATTAAGTCTGATGATTATTATAAATCGGCTATTCAAAATAAAGACAAAGACGATTATTCAATTTATTTTGTTATTGCCAGATCTTATTATTTGCGAGAGGAATGGAATAGGGCTCTTTATTTTGTAGAGGAAGCTCATCGTTTAGATCCAGGTAATTATTTTTGGCCGTTATCAATCTCACAGATTTATCAAGATAAAAATGACAAGTCTAAGGCCTTGTGGTATGCACGGGCAGCGTTACGGCTAAATCCAGAAAACCAGAGCGTTGCTAAGTTGGTAGCTAGTTTAGAAAAATAGCATTTTATAATGTTTGTAAGTAAGATAAAAAAAATCAAAAAAATATTTTTAGGCAATCGTTCCACCGACGTAGCTTTTCGTTACTTACCGTTAGTAGATTTGTTGACAAAGAACAAACTGCGAGATAAAAAAATATTAGAGGTTGGTTCAGGCGATTACGGGATAACTAGTTACTTTAAAGCGCCAATTGTTGGTGTTGATGTGGCTTTTTTAGAAAAAGAAAAAAATAGGATGATTGAAAAAATAAGATATGATGGTAGTATAATGCCATTCGCTGATAATGATTTTGATTTAGTTATAAGCGTTGATTGCTTGGAGCACATAGATCCGGTCAACAGGTTATTAGCAATCAAAGAAATGACCAGGGTAGTAAAAGAAAACTTGGTGCTAGTTTTCCCAACTGGCAACAGATCTTATGAGTCCGATAAAAGATTAGCTTCTTATTTTAAAAAGGTTAATGGCTATCAAGATAAATTTTTTATCGAACATTTAGACAATAATTTGCCGGATGTTGCCAATGTAAAGAAAATGATATGTGAAGCGGCTTTTTTTTACGGTAAAAATATTACTTTTCAAGAAGAAAAAAAAATGCTTAACGTCAAAATTAGAGAATTTTTTATGCACTGCCATATTTCAAAAAATTATTTTTTTAAGTCAATTTATTATTTGGGCATGTTGTTGTTGCCATTTAGGAATTATTTAAATTTTGGCAGCTGTTACAGAGTATTATTGCATGCTAGAATAAGTGAAAAAGATGTGTAATGCTAGTTGCGTTATTTTTGGCGCCAACAATTTATTAGAGGGCGATATTGGAAATAAAAGAGTGTTGGAAGTCGGCGCTTATAATGTTAATGGTAGTTTGCGCTCAATAATTAGCAAATATCATCCGATTGAATATTTGGGTATTGATATTATAGGTGGTCCAGGAGTTGATGTTATCTGTGGTATAGAGGAGGCAGTTAATAGATTTGGTAAAGACAGCTTTGATTTAGTTGTTTCTAACGAATTGCTAGAGCATGTCAAAGATTGGCGTCTAGGCATATCAAATATTAAAAATTTAGTAAAACCGGGTGGTAAAGTTTTGATCACAACTCGATCTTACGGTTTTGCTTATCATGGCTATCCTTGTGATTATTGGCGTTATGAAATTGATGATATGAAAAATATTTTTTCTGATTTTGAAATAATTAAACTTGAACGCGATTCACAAGATCCAGGCGTTTTTATTCTTGCCAAAAAAACAGAGAAATTTCAAGAAAAAGATTTAACAAGCTATAAATTATTTAGCGTTGTCGCTGGCAAAAAAATAAAAGAAATATTTTTTAAAGATTATTTTAGTATTTGTTATTTTATAATTGTGATAAAGGAAAGCCTAAAAAGAATATTTCAAAGATTTATAAAATGATTTTTATGGATTTTTCCATTATAATTTTAAACTTTAATACTAGAAAAATTACTGACAATTGTTTGCAGGCAATCTTTAAAAATTGCAACCCGAACAATACAGAGGTGATTTTAGTTGATAATGGTTCTACGGATAATAGCGCCGAATTTTTTAGAAAAAAATATGTGAATAAAATCAATTTAATAATTAATGAGCGAAATTACGGTTTTGGTAGGGGCAATAATAAAGGAGCAAGGTTTGCTAGAGGAAAAATTTTATTTTTTTTAAATAGCGACACTTTAATTGTCAACAATATTTTTAAAAGGGTTTATAAAATATTTAATACCTATCCAGAAGTTGCTGTATTAGCTCCTCGATTATTATTAGCAGACGGTGGTCTTCAACCTTATGTTTGCGGCTCTTTTCCAGATATAGCAGACTTGATTGCAAATAAAATTAAAAAAGAGCGACGGCCAAATAATAGCTTGTTTTTTTGTGATTGGGTTAGCGGAGCAGCGATGTTTGTCAGAAATAATGTTTTTTGGGAAGCTGGGGGATTTGACGAAGATTATTTTATGTATTTTGAAGATATTGATTTATGCAAAAAATTAAAAAATAATAATTATCAGATAGCATTAGAACCAAGGATAAAGGTGACTCATTTAGTTGCCAGCAGTAGCACTGATAACGAGAATTTAAAAAAAATGTATTTTGATTCACAAGATTTATTTTTCAGTAAACACTATGGTTTCGGCCGTCTTTTTTTGCTAAAAATATGCCGCCAGCTTTACAAAATGTATTTAAGGTGCAAACATGAATTATTGCGTTATTTGTAAATCTTCCAAGAACAAGGTTACGTTTAATGAAGAGGGCGTTAATGTTTTTCGTTGTTTGCGATGCGGTCATGTTTATTCACAACATAATCAATCCCAGAATTATGATGGTTATTTTTACCGCAATATAAGTAGTTATAATAATTTTTGGTGGGACGAGGCTCATAGAAAAATGTATGATGATTTTTTTAATAGATATATCCTCGGTAGAAATGGGTGTCTGCTTGATGTTGGTTGTGGCTTGGGTTTTTTTATAAAAAGAATTAGCAGCTACAAAGGTTGGGATGTTAAAGGATGTGAAATTTCCCAAACCGCAGTAGAGTTCGCCAAAAATAAATTAAGTTTAAATAATATCCGTCAAGGCAGGGTAGAAGAATTAAATTATCCGCCGAATTATTTTGATATAATAACTATGTGGGATGTTTTAGAGCACATTCCCGACCCCGATTGTTTGTTGAGATGTTTAAGAGTTATTTTGAAAGACGATGGTATTTTTTTTATACATACTCCCAATATAAATATACAATTACCAAAAGCTAGAATAAAAAAATTTTTTTGGAAAAATCACCACCATTTTTTAGAAGCTAAAGATCATATCAATATTTATTCTCCCAGAACAATAAAAATGTTACTAGAAAAATACGGCTTTAAAAATTTTAATTTTGTTCATTTACATCCGATTCAAAGCGTTTCTGGAAGCAGATCAATCTTCCTTCGATTAGTAAAAAATTTATGGTTTTATTTGTCTGTTGTAATTTTTTATATCAGTTTTAAGAGTATTAACATCAATAATTTATTTTTAGAAATTAGAAAATAATTGCTATGTTTTATTTCATAACATTTTGTATTTTTCTTTTTGGTCTAATGATTGGTTCGTTTTTAAATTGCTTAATTTGGCGCTTGCACAAAAAAGAAACTATTCTTGGCCGGTCTTATTGCCCAAAATGTAAAAAACAAATAGCTTGGTACGACAACATACCAGTTTTAAGTTTTTTGGTTTTGAGGGGAAAATGCCGGCAATGTGGCAAGTTAATTTCGTGGCAATATTTAATAGTAGAAATGACAGTTGGAATTCTGTTCGTGATGGCATTTTTATCAAATTTTCAATTTTCAATTTTCAATTTTCAAACAACTTCCAATGATATAATTTTTCAAGTTTCAAACTCTTCTTTTTTAATTCTTTTGCTTAGAGATTGGTTTATTATTGCCGTAATGACCATAATTTTTATTTACGATCTGCGCTGGTATTTAATCTTGGACATAGTAACTTTGCCGGCTTGCGTAGTAATTTTTTTACTAAATTTGGCTTTAGGAATTACTTGGCAAAATATGCTGATTTCTGGTATAATAGGTAGTAGTTTCTTTTTATTTCAGTTCCTGATTTCGCGAGGAAAATGGATTGGAGGAGGGGATATAAGACTGGGTTTGTTGATGGGAATTGCTTTGAGTTGGCCTAGTATTTTAGTAGCAATTTTTTTAGCTTATATTATTGGTTCTTTGGTCGGCGTCGGTTTAATATTAACAAAAAAGAAGCAATGGGGGTCGCAAATACCGCTTGGCATTTTTCTGTCAGCAGCGACCATAATAACCTTGTTTTGGGGGAACGAAATAATGAACTGGTATTGGCAACTTTTATTATAAATTCAAAATATGAAAAAAAATGAATTTATTTGTTTTTATAAAAAAATAAATTTTATAAAGTCTTTTTGCGCTAGTGCTTTGATTCTCATTATTAGCGCTTTTTTTGTTTTTATTGACAATTCACAAAACGCATTAAAATTTGTCCAAGCAGGGGACGGTGATAATGTCAGGGGCTATGCCTGGAGCTCAAATATCGGTTGGATAAGTTTTAATTCTTTAGACGATCTGGGCTCTATGGTTGATTACGGTGTGAGCGTAGATCCTGACTCTGGCAATTTTTCCGGCTATGCCTGGAGCTCAAATATCGGTTGGATAAGTTTTAACCGCAGTGACACTAATAATCCGCCCTTGGCTGATCCGGGAAATGGCAGTGGTCCGATTGCCATAGTTAATTTAGACAACGCCAGTTCTACTTTCGGACAAATAACCGGCTGGGCTAAAATTTTATCATTAGGCGATGATGGTTGGATTAGATTTAGCTATTCTGAAGGCGCGCCCCATCCTTTTCCAATTCCTTTTCCTTTTTCTGAAGTTGACGCTGGCGGCTTAGCGTATGATGCTGGGATAGATATGAATACTGGTGATTTTTTCGGCTGGGCATGGAATGGCAATGACGACGGTACTGGCATTGGCTGGATAAGCTTGAGTGGCGAAGCGCCTCATCCTTATGGCTTGCACGCTGATATCAATCGGGCGCCTAATTTGCCAGTTCTCGGAAGCGCTAGTTTAATAGCTAAATGCACGAATATATTAGGAGAACAGCTGACTTGGAGTTTTAGCGATCCTGATGCTGGCGATACGCAAAGCGCTTATTATATTCAAATTAAACTTCTTGCGTCTGGCAACTGGGGGGATGTTTTGGACAGTGGCTGGCAGAATTCCAATCAAAATTATTTCAACTTTTCACAAGCGCTAGGTCACAACATAAGCTACAATGCCGATTATGAGTATCGGGTGAATGTAAAAGATAATTTTGGTTCTGAATCAGGCTGGAGCAGCCCAACCAGTTTTTCAACGCCAGATTACAGATATCCGAGAGCTTACTTTAATTGGTCGCCGGTTAATCCTAGCGCCGGGCAGGAAATAGTTTTTTCTACCGCCGACGCCGTTAAGTCGCAATATTATTCTTCAGACAATACGCCAAAAGACTGTGATGATATTAATTGCAGCTACCAATGGCTATTTTCATATATTGATGGCGGCGGAACCGTGCATGTTGTAAGCGGTTTAACTGATAACTCCGCATCAACAACAGTAATTTTTCCTCAAAAAGCTAACGTTACGGCCGTGTTAAATGTAACTGACAATAACGGGTTTGCTCCGCCGCCCAATCAATACACTTGCTCAACTTCTACGGTTTTTGGTCTAAAAAGCAAACTGCCGACTTGGATAGAAACGAAATAAAATAAAAGCTTAGTCACTTAAAAAATGTTTGGAAAAAATAAAAATAAAGGCTTCACCTTGGTTGAGTTATTAATTGGTATAGCAGTTATAACTGTTTTGTCTTCAATTTCCCTGGCTAGCTTTATTAGCTACAAACGACAAGGAACGGTTAAGTCAGCGGCGCAAAAATTAACCAGCGATTTCAGAAGAGCGCAAGGTTTTGCTTTGGGTTTAAAAAGTTTTGACACTGCTAGCGGACAAGTTGTTCCTAAGGGTGGCTGGGGAGTGTATATGCGTTTGCAGCCACCGGCGGAAAATAAAAATTATATTATTTTTGCCGATTATAATGGAGTGGGCGGAGTGCCAGACAAACTTTACGATATTTCCGAAAAATATTTTACCCACGTTATTGAAGGCGCGCGTATTAACACTATAACTTTAGAGCGGAGCAACCACACAACAGTTAACCGCAATTGGGTCAATATAACTTTTGAGCCGCCAGTACCAACAGTAAATATTTGCGCTAATAATACTAGCGATTGCGACTATATTTCAGCGGAGATTAAATTAATATCAGACACTGATAACACCACCAGCTCTGTTTTTGTCAACAATATCGGTTTAATTGAAGTATTTTAATTGTTATGAAAAAGAAATTTAATTGCGCGGGGTTTTCTATTCTAGAAGCAACTTTAGCTTTAGGCGTAGTGTCTATAGGTTTATTGGGGGTTTTTTCCTTGTCATTGCAAACTGCCCGCGCGCAATATATTAATAAGAGTTATTTAGCCGCTTCAATGCTGGCTCAAGAGGGTTTAGAGCTGGTGAGAAATGTTAGGGACAATAATTTTTTGCGAGCCGATCAGGGTTATGATTGGGGTTATGGCCAGGGAGCTAATTCCGGCACTGATATTATCCAAGATGGCAGTTATACAATAGACTACGATTTGGCAATAAACAGCGCCCCCAATGATTTTAACAGTGATTTGACCCGTTTATATATTGATAGCGGCCGTTATACTCATCAGCCGACTGCCAGCAGCCGGACTACGCCTTATCGCCGCCTGATTTATGTTTCCGATTATCATCCAGATTATATCGAACTGCGGTCCGTGGTCAGCTGGACGGAAAGGGGACAGATCCATAGCTACGAAGCGGTAACAAATTTGTATAATTGGTGGTGATTATGTATAGAAAAATATTTAACAATAAAGGTTACGGATTGCTTGATATTACGGTCGCCTTGGGCCTGTTTTCTTTTATGATATTGATGGTATTAAGCATTTTTCAATCCATTAACGAAGCGCAAAAAACCGCTATATCAGCTCAAGGCATCCAGGAAAATTTGCGGTATTCATTGGAGGTGATGAGCAAGGAGATTAGACAAGCCGTACGAAGCGATAGTAATTGTTCTTTCGGCGGCAGTAATAGGATATATAATTTTAGCGCTGTCAGTTTTGGCGGCCAGCCATACAATGCGTTTTACTTTAAAAAATTGAATAGAAGCGGGCAGGAAGTTTGCGTTTATTATTTTATTGATCATAACAGGATTAGGATACATCGCCGCAATGAAACGACCAATAGCGTTGAAGCTGATAACTACATTACTTCCGGAAAAATAAACATTACCAGTTTTAATTTCGATATTTTTGACAATCTGGTTAGCACCGCCGCTACGAGCAAAATTCAGCCGCGGATAAATATCAGAATTGGAGCGGAAATGGCCGGCGGATTAAATCGCTACAAACAGCCAATATTAATTCAGACCTCAGTTTCGTCGCGTTCTTACGGAGACACAGTCTATATATTATGATTATTAAAATAATCAACAACCAGCAAGGCAGTACGGCTTTATTGATGTCAGTCGTCGTTTTGTCGAGTGTTTTAGCGGTGGTTTTGTCTGCTAGCGAGGTGATTAGAAATGGTTTAGTTGTTAATAGAGTACAATTAGATTCTACCAGGGCTTATTTTGCGTCTGAAGCGGCTGCTGAAAGGATTTTGTGGACTGTTAGAAATAATATTTCCGACTTGTCATCCTGCAATGCGATTAATCACTGCGCGCATTTTGACGCCGGCAACAGCATAATCTGCGACGCTAATTGTTCGGCTGTAAATTCCGTTTCTGCCGTTTTTCCAAACTACAAATATTATATTGATTATGATAGCGCTGGCGTGGGAACAAAATTAATTTGCTATGGTTTTTATTCCTCTTCCAGCCGGGCAGTAGAAATAAGTTATTAATAATTATTTTTTAAAGCAATTAATATATAAATTTATGCGTAAATTTTTAAACAATTTAATTCAAAAAATCAGCTTGGAATTTTTAATTTTGTTTGTTTCCATTTTTTTAGTGACTGGCGGATTTGTCTATGCTACCTGGAATCAAGCGCAAACAGATTTGTCCGATCAGTACGATAAAATTGACAGTGTTAAGTGGAATGCTTTAGTTGATCAAATTTATAGCGACTGTATGGCCGCTGGCAACAGCAGTTGTGTTTTGAGCACGGCTAACAAGGCGAAAACAGTGTCGGAAGAAGGAGTTTTTTATTTAACCCAGGAAAATTGGTATGGTTTAGTAGATTTAATCAATCAGGCGTTGTCTGTTTGTAATTGCCAAATTAGTCCTTGCGGTCAATGGACGCAAGCTAAAAGCCCGACCGGAATTTCCAGAACTACTTGGAACATTTTAGTAAATGAGGTTTATAAAAAATGCAGCGGCAGTTCCTGCTGGAATAATGCCAATACAGCTAAAATTGTTAACGTTAAATTGACAAAAACTAATTGGAATGGTTTAGTCGCCCTTTTGTCAACTACTATGTCTAATTGCCAGGCCTCGCCGTCAGAAAACGAAGAAGAGGCGGAGCCTGGCCCCGAGAACGAAGAAGTCCCGCCGCCATGCTCTATCAATTGCGCGGGTAAAGTTTGCGGAGACGATGGTTGCGGCGGTTCTTGCGGCTCTTGTAATGGCTTAGTCTGCAACAACGGTCAATGTGAAAACACGATTAAAGGTAATTTGTTTTCCGGACCTGGCGCTTGCGCCGATCATTGCGCTAGTATAAATGGAATTTGTAATAGCGTTGGCACCGACAATAACGGCACTAACGGTTTAGTTAGCTCTATAATTACCGATAAGTTCGGAGCAGCCAGTTGCAGCGACATCGCCGGTTCTTGCTCTACGGGTTTAATTGCCAGGGCTTTATTATGCAGCGGACAACAATCCGACTGGACTCATTGCAATTGCACTACCTGTGCTAGTAATTGGAAGCATAGTTGCGGGCAAAATTTAGGCGATGCGACTTGTATAAAGACAGGCTCAATAGATTGTTATGGGCAATGTCAGGGAGCTTCGTTATTACCTGACGGCACAAACTGTAGCACGTCAACTTCTACACCGGCTCAATGTAAAAGCGGTAAATGCACTACTTGTAGTAACAGCTACGATAATCTTTGTGGCTATAGTTTGGGGTTTTTAGAGTGTATTAATTTGGGCAAATATAATTGTTTCGGTTCTTGCGTGGGAGCTTCACGTAAAGATCCAGGAACAGTTTGTGGTACTAGCATGACGTGTAATAGTAGTGGAGTTTGTGAGCTTTGCACTCCCGAATGTACTGGCAAACAATGTGGTGCTAATGGTTGTGGAGGGAGCTGTGGTGACTGTGAAGCTGGAAAAGAGGTGTGCAATCCTGTGACCGGACAGTGTATTTTATCCACTGGTTATCTCATGACGACGGGTCAGTCCTGTAATGCCCTGTGTTCTAGTATGAACGGTCTATGCAGTAGTGTTGGTACTGATAGTGACGGAAAGAACGGTTTAATCAGATCGGTAACAGTCGATGCGAAAGGCGGGACTGAAACTTGCAGCACTATTGCTGGAAATTGTTCAACGGTTTTAGGTTCGCATCCATCAATTTGCGATGGCCGTCAAACCGATTGGGCTTATTGTAATTGCAAAATTTGCGATATCAATTGGAACGGTCCTTGCGGCCAAGATTTAGGCGATGCTAGCTGCATTAGTTTGGGCACGACTAATTGCGATGGACAATGTGTTGGTTTTTCTTATAAGGCGGCTGGTAAATTATGTGGCGGCAGCCTTGAATGTGACGGTCTGGGGCAGTGTAAGAATCCGCTAGGCATGTTGGTTAAAGTTAATTCAGCCACTGGCCGTAGCTGTAGCGATATTTGCCAGAATGATTGGAACGGCAGACATTGCGTCGGCGTAGGCACTAATTCTGACGCAGATAACAGTTTGATTAAGTCGGCAGACATTGACGCTAAAAGCGGAGCGACTACCTGCAAAGAAATTGCCGGCGGCTGCGACACAGTTGTTAACAATCTTAGTAATGGTTGTGATGGAATCGGCGCTGAGTGGACTAATTGTAGATGTTCTTTATAAGCAAAAATAAAAAAAATGAAGAAAAAGTTGTTTGAATTTATATTCCTACCGGTTTTATTTGCGATTTTAGTTTATATCGGAATTATGGAATGCGGCTTGTTTATTTGGATAGCTCTAGTGCCCGGTCTATACCTCGTTTTTAAATATAATTTTGGAAAAATTTGGCAATCGGCGCTTTTAGGCTCCATATTGATCCCAATTTTTTTAACTTGGTTTGTCGTAATTTTTGATAATTGGTATTTTCTTTACGCCATATTATATATTGGTTCGTTTTATTGGTTGTTTTTGTTGACAGTTAATTTGATAGTCCATAAGATTACTTGGTCAAGCAAAGTGCTAGCGCCGCCTTTTGTCTGGCTGTTATTTACCTTTTTATATTCATTGATGCCCGGCAAGGTGCACTGGTGGTTTAATATTGGCGACATGCAGCCGATGCTTTACCCGCTAACTCTTTTAAGCGGTTATGGCATTACTTTTTTAGCTGTTTTCTTTAATTCCTTATTGGCGGCTTATTTAGTTGACAAAGGAAAAAAGCGGCTGTATCTAGCGTTATTTATAGTATTAATTTTAATTGTCAGCTTTGCTTATAGTTTTGTTGCGTCTCCTAAAGGCGATAAGCTGGTAAAAGTCGCTGTCATTCAAGGCAATTTTCCCCAAGATTGGGCTTGGCGCGTGGCACACGCCGATTCAGATATTTTGGATAAGTATAGTCAGCTAACTACAGAGATTACTAAGCAAAAGCCGGATATTATCGTTTGGCCAGAATATGCTATTCCTAAGGACTTGCTATTACATAAAGAGTTGTATAAAAAAATATCAGATATAGCCAGGGAGTCAAACAGCAACTTGGTCATCGGTACATTAGTGAATGCGCCCAAGGTAGACCTTCAGAAGAATTACGAATGGGATACTGCTTTAGTTTTTTCTCGTCAGGGCGACTTGATCGGCAGATATGATTCAATTATTCCTTTTCCGTTTAAAAACTGGGTTATAGCTGGTAAAGAATTACCATTAATCAAAACTGATGTCGGCAGCTTCGGTGTTTCTATGTGCTATGAAGAATTTTTACCCTCTATCGCCCGTCAATACTCACGATTGGGAGCGCAGTTTTTAATTTCATTAGTTAACGACGAACCGATCAACAGCAAAAATGCGATGATATCAAAGAGCTGGCATGCGAGGACTAGGGCGGCTGAGAACAACAAGTATTTGTTGAGAGCGGCCAATACTGGCTTGACTCAAATTATTAATCCTTACGGCAAAGTCGTTGCCAGTCTCGAACCAGGCAAAGAAGGTTATTTATTGGCGGATATTTATATTAGCGAATAATTTATTATGATTTTATCCAAAGAAGAAGCAAAAAAAAGGATGGAGAAATTAAGAAGCGAGATAAATCATCACCGTTATCTTTATCATGTTTTGGATCGGCAAAAAATTAGTGATGCAGCTTTAGACAGCTTAAAAAATGAATTATATAAATTAGAAATGGAATATCCGGAATTGATCGTGCCTGATTCACCGACACAAAGGGTTGGCGGTAAACCATTGGATAAATTTACTAAAGTGAAACATAGCCAGCCTATGACATCTCTGTTTGACGCTTTTTCTCAACAAGATATAAAGGATTGGGAAACAAGAATCAGCAAATTGGTTCCGGATGAAAGGCTTGATTATTATTGTGAGCTAAAATTAGACGGTCTAGCTATGGCTTTAAAGTATAAGCAAGGCGTTTTTACAGTTGGCGCTACTCGCGGTGACGGCAAAATCGGCGAAGACGTGACACAAAATTTAAAAACAATTGAAAGCATACCTTTGCAGCTGCGCGTGCCGGGTGAAGCTGAGCTGTTAAAAATTGGTCTAAACGAAAAACAGGCTAAAGAAACGGTCAGGGCAATTAACCAAGGAGAAGTAGAGGTGCGCGGCGAGGCGATTATGACTAAAAAAGTTTTTATCGAACTCAACAAAAAATATGAGCGCGAAGGCAGAGCGCTTTTAGCCAATACCCGCAACGGCGCCGCCGGCTCTATCAGACAGCTAGATTCTAAAATTACGGCTGAAAGGAAGTTAGATTTTTATGCCTACGCTTTAGTTAATGAGCTTGGCTTTATTAAACATAGCGACACTTTTTCGCTATTGCAGCTTTTGGGCTTTAAAATTTTGCATCACAATAAATATTGTCGGAATATAGGGACAGTTATTGATTTTCATGATTCTTGGGAAAAAAATAGGGGCAAACTGCCGTTTGAAGTTGACGGCGTAGTGGTGAAAGTAAACAAACTAGACCTTTGGCCAAAATTAGGAGTCGTAGGAAAAGGGCCGCGCTATATGATGGCTTATAAATTCGCGGCTGAACAGGTGACGACCAAAATCAAAAATGTTGTTTGGCAGGTAGGTAGAACCGGCATATTGACGCCGACCGCAGTTTTGGAAGCAGTGCAAGTTGGCGGCGTAATAGTCAGTCATGCAACGCTTCACAATATGGACGAAATAGAAAGATTGGGTTTAAAAATAGGCGACACGATTATTATTGAAAGGGCAGGGGATGTAATTCCTAAAGTAGTGCAAGTTTTGCCTAATTTGCGCTCAGGGCAAGAAAAAGAAATAAAAGCGCCTAAAAAATGTCCGATGTGCGACAGCGAAGTAGTGAAGGTATCAGGGGAAGTAGCTTATCGGTGCTCTAATACTAATTGCTACGCAATCAATTTGCGCCGCCTGACTCATTGGGCTTCGAAAGGCGCAATTGATATTGACGGTCTAGGTCCGAAGATAATAGAACAATTAATTAAAGAAGGCTTAGTAAGCGATATCAGCGATTTTTATAATTTAAAAGAAGGAGACTTAAAGCCGCTAGAAAGATTTGCCGATAAATCCGCCAGTAATTTAATTGCAGCCATAAATAATAAAAAAGAGATTGAATTGGCAAAATTTATTTATGGTTTAGGTATTAGGCATATTGGCGAAGAGACGGCTATTGTTTTAGCTAATCATTTTGGCAGTTTGGAAAAAGTAGCTGAAGCCGGTTTGGAAGAGCTAGATAGCCTGCCTGATTTCGGTGGGGTTATGGCCAGGAGCGTTTATGAATGGTTTAGAGATAAACATAATTTGAACTTACTTATTAGACTTAAAAATAGCGGCGTTAAAACCAAGGAAGTGAAACAGGCTAAAAAAGACTTGATTTTTAAGGGGAAATCAGTTGTATTAACAGGTAGTTTGAACAGTTTGACAAGAGACGAAGCAAAGGCTAAAATAAGAGAGCTAGGTGGAGACATTTCCTCTGCAGTTAGCAAAAAAACTGGTTTATTAGTAGTTGGAAACGAACCAGGCAGTAAATACGACAAGGCTGAAGAATTGGGAATAAAAATAATAAACGAAGAAGAATTTTTACGAATGATAAAATAGGATAATTTTATGCAGCTTTCCAAAGAAGAAATACAACATATTGCCAATTTGGCCAGATTGGAATTGTCAGAAGAAGAGATTAAAATTTACGGCGAGCAATTATCACATATTTTAAGCTATATCGATCAACTTAAAGAGGTTGATACTGCCGGTGTGGAGCCAACAGCACAAGTGACGGGTATGAAAAATGTTTTAAGAAGTGATGAAATAGTGAAGTGGGACAAGAAACAAGTGGAGCAGGCATTAAAGCAGGCCTCAGAGTTAAAAGACAAGATGGTAAAAGTAAAAAGAATTTTGAATCAATAATCATGAAATTAAATACATTAACAATAAAAGAAGCTTCTGAGCTTTTGAAAAAAAAGAAAGTTACTGCAGTTGAACTAACTAAAGTTTGTTTGCGACGAATAAAAGAAGTCGACGGCAAAGTAAAAGCTTGTCTAACTGTTTGCGAAAAAGAAGCGCTGCGTGAGGCCAAAGAAGCTGACAAAAGAATAAAATCTGGTGAAGAAGGCGATTTGCTCGGCATTCCATATTTAGCTAAGGATATTATTTTAACTAAGGACATAAAAACAACCGCTGCTTCTAAAATTTTAGCCGATTATATTGCACCGTTTGACGCCACTGTGATTAAAAAATTGAAAAAAGCAGGCGCCGTTCTTTTAGGTAAAACCAATTTAGACGAATTTGCTCACGGCGCTTCTACAGAGAATTCAGCCTTCGGACCAACATATAATCCTTGGGATTTAAGTCGTGTGCCGGGCGGATCTTCTGGCGGCTCAGCCGCAGCCGTCGCGGCGGATATGTGTCTTTTTGCTTTAGGGACGGACACAGGAGGATCAATTAGATATCCGGCTAGCTTTTGTGGGGTGGTCGGGCTAAAACCAACTTATGGGCGCTCTTCGCGGTTTGGCTTGATAGCTATGACTTCGTCGACTGACGTGCCCGGACCTTTGACTAAAACGGTTGAAGATGCGGTGCTGGTTTTACAAACGATAGCCGGTAAAGACGAAAAAGACGCTACTACAGTTGACGTGCCGGTAAAAAATTATTGGGACAATATTAATAAAAAAATTAAAAAAATAAAGATTGGTTTGCCAAAAGAATATTTTGGCGAAGGGGTAGAAAAGTACGTTTTAAAAGCCATTGAGAATGCTAAAGACGAGTTTAAGGCCAGGGGCGTAGAATTTGTTGATATAAGTTTGCCGCACACCAAATATACAATTCCGGTTTACTATATTATTACACCATCGGAAATTAGCTCTAATTTAGCCAGATTCGACGGTATAAGATATGGCCTACCAGCCCCAGAAGCTAAGGATCTAAAAAATACCTACTTATCTAGCCGCGGATACGGTTTTGGTCCAGAAACTAAGAGAAGGATAATGCTAGGCACCTACGCTTTGTCCGCTGGTTATTACGACGCTTATTATTTGCAGGCTCAAAAAGTTAGAACGATTATTAAAAAAGAAATGGATGAAGCTTTAGAGAAGGTTGATTGTCTACTAACGCCAACCGCCCCCCATGTAGCTTTTAAAATCGGCGAAAATACTAAGGATCCTTTAAAGATGTATTTGGAAGACGTGTTTATGGTCGGAGCTTCACTGGCTGGTTTACCAGCGCTGTCTTTGCCAGTTGGATTTCACGGTGGATTGCCGATCGGTATGCAGTTAATTGCCAAAAGATTTAATGAAAGTATTTTATTTAGACTGGGTTCTAATTTTCAGGAGGCGACCGAATTTCATTTGCAAAAACCTAAATTATAACATTGCCAATAAGTTGGCAGAATAAATTTAAAATTATGATTGACCAACAATTTTTCTCAACCAATAAGAAAGCTGTTTTATCAGTTTTGTTGCTGGTAGTCTTATTAATAGCTGTTGCTTTCGGTTTTATTTTCTATAAAAAAATTGTCGGGAATAATAAGGCGGTACCGCTAGCCAAGGATCATAACGCCAATATATTAGAGATGATTAAAGACATAGAGGTAAAGGAGGTTAGATCGCTTGATAGCAGTGATCACTTATGGGGAAACGATAATGCACCGGTGCAGATAATTTTTTACGGTGATTTTGATTGCCCTTTTAGCGCCGCCTTCTATGATACTTTAGAAAAAGTAAAGCAAGAATATAAAGAAAAAATAAAAATTGGTTTTAGGCATTATCCTGCTCATACCGCCTCAGCTTTATTGCCGGCTTTAGTCGTTGAATGCGCAGCTGAACAGAATAAATTTTGGGAGATGTATAGCCGTCTTTTTATTGACAAAAAAAACGAAAATATGGATATTGAACAATTTAATAAAGACGCCAAAGATATCGGTTTGCAATTTGACAAATTTAAAGAATGCGTTGAATCGGAAAAATATTTAGATAAAATACAAAGTCAACTAGAAGAAGGTAGAGTGTTTAATGTTAATGGAACGCCTACCGTTTTTGTCGGCAAAGAACAATTATCAGGAGCTATTCCCTGGGATAATTATAAAGATCAGAATGAGCAGAAACAGGAAGGTTTAAAGAATATTATTGATAGACATTTGTCGGGTAAATAATATAAGCAAAATAGGAGAGTTCGCCTATCCACCCAAGGTGGACCCGCCTCGGGCGGGGAGGCCGATGGCGCGTGCTTGTCCGCTCGGCGAAGCGAGTGGATCCGCTCAACCTGCGGGCTGTGGGCGGAGAAAACTTTAATTATATTTTTGTCTAAACAATTACGGAAGGGTCGCCTAGAGGCCGATGGCGCGTGCTTGGAAAGCACGTATACCGCAAGGTATCGAGGGTTCGAATCCCTCTCCTTCCGCATTAAATTGTTAAAATGCGTTTACTAATTTTGACTCAAGCTGTTGATGAGAATAATCCGATACT
>Ga0209717_1000967_pt1 | contig 33283 bp, 30 predicted proteins | sample AD_UKC048_MetaG_FD_184418 | JGI IMG/M metagenome (GOLD analysis project Ga0209717, IMG submission 184418) | Active sludge microbial communities of municipal wastewater-treating anaerobic digesters from USA - AD_UKC048_MetaG (SPAdes) (version 2) | ecosystem: Engineered > Bioreactor > Anaerobic >...
GCCGCTGGTGGCGCGGTCGAGGCGATGGATCAGGTGCAAGGGGCCTTCGACGAGCGCACGCACCTGGTCGATCAGGTAGACATCGCCGTCGTTGACGAGCCGACTGCGGTGCACAGGAATGCCGGCCGGCTTGTCGACGACGACGATATGTTCGTCGCAGTAGAGGATCATGAGCGAGGATGGGCCGGTCAGCGCGAACGCAGCGCAGCGATGAAGCCTGCGGCCGACATGATCGCAGCACCGATTGCCCACGCGCACACGCCGCCCACGCGCAGCGTCTGCGTATCGAGCACCTGCAACAGGACGGCGCAGACGGCGAAGGTCGCGCCAATCGTCAGGCGCACGGCGAGTTGCGGGCCGCGTCGGGAATTCGCTTCGAGACGGCGCAGATCGTCCGACGCGATGCGCACTTCGAGTTTGCCGCTGGTGACCTGTTCGAGATAGCTGTGCACGAGCTGCGGCATGTCGGGCGCGGCAGCCAGCCATTCGGGGATGCGCTGACGCAGGCGCTTGAGCATCGCGCGCGGTCCGCGACGCTTCCACCAGATCTTTTCCAGCACGGGTTTCGCGGTCGCCCAGATATCGATGCGTGGATACAGCAGGCGGCCGACGCCTTCGATGTTGAGCAGGGTCTTCTGCAGCAGGATCAATTGCGGCTGCAGGGTCAGTTCGTAGCGGCGCGCGGTCTGGAACAGCTTGACGACGACTTCGGCCAGCGATATCTCGCTCAGCGGGCGCGTGAAATACGGTTCGCAGACCGCGCGGATCGCCGATTCGAGTTCGTCCATGCGCACGTTCGCGGGCATCCATCCCGCGCGCAGGTGCAGATCGGCGATGCGCTGGTAATCCTGCTTGAACAGGGCTAGGAAATTCTCGGCCAGCCAGAACTGGTCCTGCTCCGAGAGCGTACCCATGATGCCGAAATCGAGCGCGATGAAGCGCGGGTTGTCGCGACGCGAGGCATCGACCCATATGTTGCCGGCATGCGCATCGGCATGGAAGAAATTGTCGCGGAACACCTGCGTATAGAAGAGCTGCACGCCCTTCTCGGCGAGGCGCTCGCGGTCGATGCCGGCGGCTTCGAGGGCGGCGAGATCGTCGACCGGAATGCCGCGCACGCGTTCCAGGGTCAGCACGCCTGCGGTCGTATGCGACCAGAACACCTCGGGCACGTAAAGATCGTCCGAACCGAGGAAGTTCCGCCGCAGCAGGCTCGCGTTGGCGCCTTCGCGTTGCAGGTCGAGTTCGTTGAGCAGGGTCGACTCGATCTCGGCGACGACGTCGAGCGGACGGATCTTGTCGGCATTCGGATGCACGCGGTTGGCGAGTTCGCCGAGCGCGCGCAGCAGCTCGATATCGCGACCGATCCGCTCGCGGATGTCCGGACGCAGCACCTTGACGACGACCTCCCGATCGTCGGGCAATCGTGCCGCATGCACCTGCGCGATCGAGGCCGACGCCAGTGGTTGCTCATCGAAGGCGGCGAAGCGCTGTTCGATCGGCGCGCCGAGTGCCCGCTCGATCGCCGCACGCGCGACGTGGCCCGGGTACGGTTCCACTTTGTCCTGCAGTGCGGTCAGCGCATCGGCGATATCGGCCGGCAACAGATCGCGACGGGTCGAGAGGATCTGGCCGAACTTGACGAAGATCGGGCCCAGTTCGGTCAGGGCCAGGACCAGGCGTTCGCCGCGCGGCAGCGCAGCGATTTCGGCACGCGCGCGCGGCACGACCAGCCGCGCCCAGCGCAGGACGCGAAAGCGGTGGGCATCATCGACCACGTCATCGAGTCGGTAGCGCACAAGCACGGCGGCGATGCGCAATACGCGCGGCAACTGTCCGAGTGCGCTCGTCATCGCGGTTGCGCCGCGGTGAGGCGCTTGAGGCGCGCTTCGAGCCGATCGCCGCGCTCGCGCACTTCGTCGACCTCGTCGAGGAACTGTTCCATCTCGGGCTTGGCGATCAGGTCGCGACTTTCCTCGACCAGATAGTCGGCGCCATCGCGCAGCAAGGATGATGCCGACTCGCGCGCGTGGGCAAAGCCGCGCCGGAACAGGCGCGCGGTCTGGAAGCCGATCACGTCGCCGAAGACGCGCGCAAAGGCTTCATCGATATCGGGTTCGAAGCGCGTGGCCAGGCGTTCGAGCCGGCGTGCCAGTTCGGCGTCGCCGGCAATTTCGACCTGACCCGGCGGCAATCCGGCGTCGCCCTGCCCGCGCAGGCGGGCAGCCGCCATTCCGATCAGGCTGCCCGGCGTGGCCGACACGCGAAGCTGGCTGTCACCTTCGAAGGCCGGACCGACCAGCAGTCGTTCGCCTTGCACGGCAATGCGCATCGCGAGCCCGGTGCCGCGGAAATCGACGCGCACGGCACGACCGTCGAGCGGGCCGAGGCTGGCGCGCGTGTCGGCATCGAGGCTCAAAGCGTGATTGAGAGCGGTCTCGAGTCCGCGCCCCAGCAGCCGCAGCAGTGGATTGGGTGCACGGGGCGCGGCGGTATCGGAAATCGTCATCGGCGCATTCTAGGGCAACGCTGATCAAGTGGCGCACCCGTCATGGTGCTCAGAAGGTTCGCCAGTCGCACTGGGTGGCGAAGTGAAGGCTGGTGGCCTTGACGAGCCGCACGGTGCGACTGGAGGGCCTTCTGAGCACCACCCGTTTCAATACACATCCAAATCGGTTGGGCGACGCCTGTCTGCGCCGGGATCTTTGTTGCGCTGCCTTGAAGCGACTGCATGGATGCAGGAGGTACGACCCCATGGATGGGGGAGGTAGAACGGCGTAGGGAACAGCCGTCGAGAGCAACGCATGGAGCAGTTGCCGAGACGGCCAGTCCATTTGCGTCAGCGCGCCGCGATCTGCACGCAGACAGGTGTCGTGACGGGTGCGCCACTTGATCAGCGTTGCCCTGGACCATCCGACCGCGCCGACTCCGGCGCAGGCGCGCGGCTACGGTGTCCTGCTCTGCATGCGCACGCGGGTCAGCGCGGTGAACAGGCGGCTCATGCCCTCGGCGGTGCTGAGTTTCGGTGCGTAGCCGAGGTCGCGCTTCGCCGCGGCGAGATTGAACCAGCTCGCACGACTGAACAGGTCGAGCAGGTACGGATTGATCAAGGGCGACGCCGTATCGGCGCCGGCCTTGGCGGCGGTCGCCAGCGCGCGTGCCGTGATCGCATTGAGCCGCCGCTTCTCGGGAGGAAATCCGCCCGCGCGCAACAGCGCGTTGAGGAAATTCTCGATTGTCATCGGCTCGCCCTGACCGATGAAATAACTCTTGCCGGCGATCGCCGAGCCGGGTTCGAGTCTGGCCAGGGCCAGCGCATGGGCGTGCGCGGCGTTGTCGATATGGCAGGGATCGATCTTGCGATCGGGTTCGCCGAACAGGCGCAGCTTGCCGCGCCGGGCCAGGTCGAGCAGGGCCGGCAGCAAGCGCGATTCGCCGGCGCCCCAGAGCAGGTGCGGACGTATCACGCAGGTCGCGAGTCGGGTGCTGTTCGCCGCCAGCACGCGTTGTTCGGCAAGCGCCTTGGTATGCGGGTACGGCGAGATCCATTGCGCCGGATAGGTCTGGCGTTCGTCCGCATTCTCGAGGTCGCCCGCGCCGATCACGACGTTGGCGCACGAGGTCAGCAGCAGGCGCGGAATGCCGAGCAGTTCGCAGGCACCGAGCATGCAATCGGTCGAGCGCACGTTGGCGTCATGCAACTGTTCGATGCTGGCGAGTGGATCGCTGCAGCCGGCCGCATGGACGATCGCATCGCAGCCGGTTGCGGCGGCGCAGACCTGGTCGAACGCGGTGATCTGGCCATGCTGCTGTTCGATGCCGAGCCTGGCCAACTCGCGACTCTCGCTGCGCACGATCGCGCGCACCGCATGACCCTGATCCTTGAGGGCGACGGCAATGGCCTGGCCGAGAAATCCGGTCGCACCGGTCAGCAGGATCTGCATGTGGATTGTTTACCGTTCTCGATGATGCCGCGAAGCGGCGTCCCCAAGGCGCCAGTGTGCAGCACTGAAACGGCAATATCGAGAGCCTGCGAGACATTCATCAGGCGACTGCACAGCGCGGCGACCGCATCGTCGCGCGAACCCGGGTGGGTTCAGTGATCCTTGATCGGGAACGTCTCGACCGCGTCGCCGGTCGGTGCCGACGGGGAACGCGGGGCCCGCTTTGCCCCGGTGCTGCCGCAGACATAGGCGTTCCAGTTCTGCTCGCCGCCGTGGGGTTGGTCGATCGGCTTGATCGTATCGGCCGGCAGCGTGGCGGCCTGGTTGCGTGCCATCACCTCAAGTTCATCGCTGACCTTGAGCCGGCTGCGACCGACCGGACCAACCTTGTCGAGCACCGAGACCGTGATTGCACCGGCGACCCGGCAATGGCTGACGTCGTCGTTCCAGGCCACGCGCACATTGGTACCGCCCGCATCGAGCTTGATGCCCCAGCTGCAGGCCGTCAGGCCCAGGCTCACGATCAGTGCAATCGCGTATTTCATCGTCGGTTCATGCCGGATAAGGGAAGCGCGCGGAAGTCTAGCGCGATGTTCATGAATGGATGCGCATCCGCGGTGTCGATCCGGATGCGGCTTCGCGCGGCCTTCGAGCCGCCGCGAAACGAGGCCAGCGGCTCGTTTCGCGCCAGCACGATTGTTCGCGATCAGCGAACCGCCTTGCCATCCGCATCGAGGATCTTGACCTCGCCGAGCTTGAGCGCGCGGATCGGTTTCTCGATCTTCCTGAGATCGCCGACGATCACCCAGGTCAACGCATCCGGCTGGATCACCTCACGCGCGGCGGCCTCGATGCTGGCCGTCGTCTGCGCTTCCGTACGTGCCTTCAGCGTCTGCACATAGTTGTCCGGGCGGTCGTACAGGGCATTGCCGGAAAGCACGCCGAGCACCGAAGCGGTGGTCTCGAAACTGCCGGGCAGGGCCCGGATGCGCTTGGCCTTGATCTTGTCGATCTCGACTTCGGTAACCGGCTTTTTGCCGATCACTGCACGCGCCTCCTTGAGTACCTCCGCGACCGATTCGGCGGTCTTGTCGGTCTGCACCGAGGCGTAGGTCATGAACGGACGTTGCCCGATCGCGTCGGTCAGGAAGCTCGATGCGCCATATGCCCAGCGCTTGTCTTCGCGCAGGTTCATGTTGAGGCGCGAGGTGAAGGTGCCGCCGAACACGCCGTTCATGGTCTGGATGTCGAGATTGTCGGGCGCCTTGGTCGACGGCGCGAGCGAGCCGGTCAGGATCAGCGACTGCGGCGAATCGGGACGATCGACAAGGTACACGCGAACCTTCTTCTGCGCGTCGACCTTGCCTATCGCCTTGGTCGGCACTGGAACCTCCATCGATTTCCAGTCGCCGAATACCTTGTCGAGCTGGTCCGTGATTGCGGCCAGCGTCGTATCGCCGGCGACCAGCACCTTGAGGTTGTCCGGACGGATGAAGCTGCGATGGAAATCGCGCAGGTCCTTCGCGGTCAACGACTTGATCGAGGCCTCGGTGCCGCTGCCGGTGAACGGAATTCCGTAGGCATGACCGTCGCCATACAGCAGTGGCGGCAAGGTGCGCAGTGCGATGCTCGCGGGTTGGGTTTTCTCCTGCGCGATATCGGCCAGCCACTGGCCGCGGATGCGCTCGACATCGGCATCGCGGAACGCCGGATTGCGCACGACATCGGCGAACAGGGCGAGCGAAGGTTCGATCTGCGAATTCAATGCATTGAGGCTGACCGACGAGCTGTCGAGCCCCGATCCCGCTCCGATGCGCGCACCGAGCAGTTCGCTGCGCCGCGCGATCTCGACCGAATCCAGGCTCTCGGTGCCTTCATCGAGCAGGGCCATCGCGAACGACGACGTGCCGAGCTTGTGACCCTGGTCGCTGGCGTAACCCGCATCGAACTGGAACTGCATCTGCACGACTGGAATCGTGTGGCGTTCGGCAAGCACGATCTCGATGCCGTTGCCGAGCGTGCCGTGCTGGATCGCAGGGAAGCCCAGATCGGGAAATGTCTCGACCTTCGGCACGCCCGTGCTGCGGTCGATCGCGCTCTTCGCCGCGCTGAAACCGGCTTTTGCCGGAGTCACCGCAGCGGGCTTGCCCTGTGCGGGCGGCAATCCCTTCGGGGCCTTTTCATCGAGTGCCTCGCCTTCAGCAGCAGGCAGCACGGTCAGCGTGTAGTCGCCCTTCGCGATCCAGCGATTCGCCGCGGCCTTCACGCTGTCCGGAGTGGCTTTCTGGATGCGTTCCAGATCGAGCGTGTAGGCCGACGGATCGCCGCGATAGACCTGCGATTCGGCAAGCACGGTGGCCTTGCCGCTGAAACCGCCGACCTTCTCGAGGCCGCGGATGAAGCCGGAGCGGCTCGACATGCGCGAACGCTCGAGTTCCTCGTCGGTCGGGCCTTCGGCGAGGAACCGGCTCCACTCCTCGGCGACGGATTTCTCGACACGGGCCGGATCGACGCCTTGCTTGACATCGGCGGTCAGGACGAACTGGCTGGCCAGGGCGAACGGCTGTACTTCGACCGAAACACTGTCGACGAGCTTGTCCTTGTAGACGAGACGCTGGTAGAGCCGCGAGGTCTTGCCGCCGCCGAGCGCGCTGGCTGCAAGCTCGAGCAGGGGCTGGTCGGCATGACCGAGCTCGGCCACGTTCCACTCGCGGATGATGCGTGCCTGGGCGACATGATCCTTCTGCTCACCACGCGTCGAGGTCGTGCGCGCAGCCACCCACGGCTGCTGGCGTGGCACCGGCGGACCGGCCGGAATGTCGCCGAAGTATTTTTCGAGCTTTTCGCGCGCGATGGCCGGCGTGATGTCGCCGGCCAGCACGATCGTCGTGTTGGCGGCACCGTAGTAATCGTTGAACCATTGCTTGACGTCCGCCAGCGAGGCGGCGTCGAGGTCGGCCATCGAGCCGATCGTGTCGTGCTGGTAGGGATGATTGGCCGGGAAGGCGTTGGCCAGGATGTTCTCGTCGGTGCGACCGTAGGGCTCGTTCTCGCCCTCGCGCTTTTCGTTCTGCACGACGCCGCGCTGGGTATCGAGCTCTTTCTGGCCGATCGCGCCGAGCAGATGGCCCATGCGATCCGATTCCATCCACAACGCCCTGTCCAGTGCGGTGGTCGGCACGGTCTCGAAATAATTCGTGCGATCGAACCAGGTCGTGCCGTTCATGTCGGTCGCGCCGACCTGTTCGAACGGCTCGAAGTAGGTGCCCTTGTGATTCTCGGACCCGGAGAACATCAGGTGTTCGAACAGATGGGCGAAGCCGGTCTTGCCGGCCGGCTCGTCGGCCGAACCGACGTGATACCAGATACTGACGGCGACGACGGGCGCCTTGTGGTCCTCGTGGACGACCGCGGTCAGGCCGTTCGACAGGGTGAAGCGCGTGTACGGGATTTCGACGCTGTCGTCGGCGGCATGCGCGAGGCCGATGAATCCGAGGGAGAGTAATGCGGCGTACAGATGCAAGCGCATGCAGAATCCTTTTGGGCGTCAGGCAGGACCGCGGAGGCTACGACGAGCACGCGGATCGTCGCAACGGTCGTTCGTCACTGGACCCGAGTAGACTGGCCGGAACGCGGAAAAGTTCGCCTGTTGCAGCGCAGAGGACCCGATCGTGGCCCAGTACCTTGTCAGTGGAGCCAATCGTGGCATCGGCCTCGAATTCGTCCGCCAGTTGCTCGGCCGCGGTGAACGCGTCGTCGCTGCGTGCCGGCACACCGCGCGCGCGACCGAATTGAATCGCCTGAGCGGGCGGTTTCCGGGTCACCTGAATATCTTGCCGCTCGACGTCGCCGAGCCGCGCTCGATCGCCGGGCTTGTGCGCGAAATCGACATGCTCGAGCTGCGCATTGATGTACTGATCAACAACGCCGGCGTGCTGACCACGGGCGAGACCTTTGGCGAAGTCGATCCGAAGGCGCTCGGCCAGGCGTTTGCAACGAATGCGCAGGGTCCGTTCCTGCTCGCCCAGGCGCTCGCGCCGCGGCTGACCGATGCGGCCAAGGTGGTGGCAATCAGCTCCGGTCTCGGTTCGATCGAGCGCGCCACGCGCTTCGGCACGCCGAGCTACAACATCAGCAAGGCCGCCCTGAACATGGCGATGCGCATGCTCGGGCATGCCCTGGCCGATCGCGAAATCGCGGTGCTTGCGCTGAGCCCCGGCTGGGTCAGGACCGACATGGGCGGCGCCGGCGCCGAGCTTGCCGTCGAGCAATCGGTCTCGCACATGCTGGCGGTCATCGATGCGCTGGTATTCGACGTCGCGAAGATCGGCTGGTTCCTCGATCACAACGGAGAGCGGGTGCCGTGGTGATCCCGTCGGCCCTCGGCGTGCACGGGCGGTTCATGCGCGCTGCGTAGTCTTTCAATTTCCCCGGATCCGCGATCGGCTCCGGATCCCGTCCCAACCGAGGAGCAAGCCATGGCAATCGTTCGCAAAGGTGAGGCCGAGTGGAAAGGTGGTGTGCCCGAAGGCAGCGGCAGCGTGTCGGTGCAAAGCGGCGCATTCAAGGGGACGTACGGATTCAAGTCGCGCATGGAAGACGGACCCGGAACCAATCCCGAAGAGCTGATCGGCGCCGCGCATGCCGCATGCTATTCGATGGCCTTTTCGCTCGCGCTGGCGCAGGCCGGGCATGTCGCGACGAGTGTGCGCACGACGTCGAAGGTGCATCTTGAGAAGCGTGACGGCGGATACATGATTCCGTTGATCGAACTCGAGACCGAGGGCAATGTCCCGGGCATCAGCGACGAGCAGTTCCAGAAGCTTGCGACGGCGACCAAGACCGGCTGTCCGGTGTCGCGGGCGCTTGCCGCTGTCGAGATGACCCTCGTCGCGAAGTTGCTGTAATCGATCACCGACGACCGGCTCGCGGGCACCCGATCGGGAGGGGGTCGCGAGGCGTGCCGTGGCCACGCGTTGCTTCGCCGTTGTCGTGCGTTGCGCTCAGGCGGGCTGGCGCGCCGGTCGTTGCGGCAGGATGGCGACGAGCAGCACGATCAGTGCGAGGATCGCCGCCGAAGCCGCATAGCGACTCAATGCCAGGCCACCTTCGGCGAGCGGCTTGTCAAGCAGGTCTCCGACCACCGCACCGAGCGGGCGGGTCAGGATGAATGCGCCCCAGAACAGCGCCGTGCGCGAGATCTGCGTCCATCGTCGCGCGGCAGCAATCGCGGCCAGCGCAGTACCGAACACCAGGGTGGCACCGCCGAATCCAATGCCCGTGCCAATCGCAGTCCAGTCACCCAGGGCAGTGCCCAGGGTCTGCGAGAACAGGATCGTCAACCAGTAGAACCGCTCCGATCGTGGCGAGTGGATGCTGTCGATTGCGATCGATCCGAGTGCCTTGTGCCAGGCGTAGAGGCATGCCAGCAGCAGACCCAGCAGGATCAGGCTTCCGCCCGGATAGCCGATGCCCAGCGAGCGGGTCGCAAAGTCCGCCGCGGTCGTGCCCACCGTCGTCGTCGCGATGATCGTGATCCAGTAGGGAACCGGGCGGAACGTTTTCGTGGCGATCTGGGCGGACACCGCGGCGATGAAGATCACGCAGAAGATCGCGGTGCCGACCAGGTAGCCGAGATGCATCGACATCGACACGGCATCGCCGCCAGTCTCTCCGAGCGTCGTCGCGAGGATCTTGATGATCCAGAACGCGGCGTTCGCTTCAGGCACCTTGCTTGCGATTTCGCCAGGGTTTGATGTCATCCGGTCCCGCCCATGCTGTCTGTTTCGTCATCGCACGACGATCGAGCGGTCGTGAGAGCTGGCACGCATGCTCGAAGTCGTGCTGCAGCAACCGCAGGATGACCCGGTGGTTATCGAAACGATGTCGCGTGCCGCGACGAAAAATCGACACGGTGAAGGGTTCGCATCAGTGTTTCAGTGTTTCGCGGCGTTCGCGCGGATCTGCGCGAGCTTGCGTGCGAGCCAGTCCGCGCTCGGTTCGGGAGTGCCGCCCGGGCAGCGAACCTGGTAGGTCTTGCCACTCATGCTGCTTCGGCTTGCTGCGATGTCGATGAACTGGTCGGCGCTGGCGAGCAGGTGCTTGCGATCGATCGCCTCGAACTTGCGTGCGAGATGGCGCTCTGCCGTGGCCGCGTCGTACCAGTCGCCGTTGCGCAGGAATTCGCAGCCCGAGCTGCCAAGTGCGTGCAGCAGCGCATCGATCTCGCTGCGTGCCGCAGCGGGCAACTCGGTCGCGGGCGCGGCGGTTGAAGCGAAGCTGACCAGGCCGATGATCAGCAACCGGGCGAACGGCGTCATTGTCAGGCGTTTACGACCGGCGCTGCCGGTGCATCGAACTGCGCGGCAACGCTGTCCCGACCGAGCACGATGAAGCTGCACACGCCGAGGATCGTGCCATACGGGATTCCGAGGCAGCTGATGCCGGCGACGACGAGGCAGAACATGCGCGATCTGCGTTGCCGGATGCGCGAAGCGGCCAGGAACTTGGCCAGCGCGAGGCTGATCAGCACGAGGAAAAAGAAGCCGCCAAAGGCGCTGACGATCATGCCGAGTGATTCCGGCGGCATCTTCTCGGGGTGCGCGCTTTCCCTTGCCGCGGCAGCGAAAAAGGAATTCATGAGCAGGCCCATGCCCGCGTAGAGCAGGCCCATCAGCGAGAACAGCGCCGTCATGATCCCGGAGATCACATAGGCGATCGACAGCAGGCGCAGGTGCTCGTCGTCGACGATTTTCCGGCGGGATTCGGGATCGGTCATCGGGTGCTCCGTGCGCAAAGTGCTGCGTGTTGGTGGTGTGTTGTGGGGGACATGCCAGGTCCGGCCATCACGCGTGCTGGAACCGCTTCATGGCGCTCCAACCGATACCGGCGAAAAAAACGAGGACGACCCGTTGCGCTATTGCGAACGCGGGCGCACCGGGATTCGGCGCGATGGCGGCCAGTACGGGAATCCTGGCGAGCAATTGCGCGACGAGGACGAAGACGTTGAGGTACAGCGACAGAATCGAGGTGATGACGAAAATCCGGCGCCAGGGTCCGGCCAGCCGCTTCGCGTAGAGGGCAATCAGGGCGACCATCAAGGCGAACAGCGACAGCACGCCGACGATGTGCGAAGGCAGGATTGTCGTGAAAGGAAAAAAGAATCCTGTGATATTCGTCAGTATCGTCGCCGCGAGGAACAAGCTGGTCCAGCGCGCGAGATGATTGCCCCACACGATGCCGCCAACCATCACGAGGCCGGCAAGGATTCCGAACAGACTCAGCAGCACATGGATCAGCGTGAACAATGGCAGGTCGAGCAGCATGGACGTCTCCGATTGCACGAGGAACGGCAGGGCGCCAATGTCGCGAGGTCGCGTGCAATCCTATCCCTGTGCCACGCTCGCCGATAGGGACGAGGGCAAGGGTTCCAGTCCGCCCCGGCCAGACAGAGGCGATCACGCTGCGGAACTGCCTGTGATGCCCGGCTCGACGAAGTGGACATCGGCAATCCAGTGCCTCGCGCGCCGTTCGAGGCGCTCACCCTCGCCTTCGCCATCGAACGATGCCTCGGATCGTCGCAGCAGCGACGCCGCTGCATCGTCCATCGCGTTGACGCTGACCACGGCATGGACGCGACCGCCGATCGTGCTCGTCACCACGGGCACGACACCACACTGGCGACAGACATGGAATTCGGCCGTACGCGTGCCGAAGCGATACGGATTGACCTGGTCCGGACCGCGCGTGCGCACCTGCAGCTTCGCCGTCGGGGAGCCGGTCCACACGCCGCCGTGCTTGACGCAGAACGAACAACTGCAGGCGCGCGCGGGGATTTCGACGGTGCCCGGTTCGAGGGTCAGCAGGAATGAAATATTCCCGCAGTGGCAACTGCCGCTGATCTGCATCGGGGACTCCCCACGTCGGATGTGTTGCCGCATTTTGCGGGACGGAAAAAGCCGGGATGTCGCGTCCGCCCGGAACGACTCGAAAGCCAGTCGCGATGATGCCGCAAATCCGTTCGGCGAAGGTCGGGGCGATGCCTCGCAATGCGCTCAGGACAAGCAGTTGCGACCCGTCGGCGACCGGCGTAGAACAGCGTTTCCACATGCCGATACGGTGGTCTGCCATGAATCATTTTCGCTGGCTCCTCCTTGCAGTTCCGGTAGCCGCGCTGCTCGCCTGCAGCGGCTCGCAGGAAAACGTGAAATCCTCCGCCGACGCCCCATCGGCGACGCCCGCCGTCGACGAGATTCCTGGTGCGACGCTGATCCCCGGGCTTGGCGCGTATCACTTCCCGATCAGCAGCACGAATCCGGACGTGCAGCGCTGGTTCGACCAGGGCTTGATGCTGACCTACGGCTTCAACCACGATGCGGCCGAGCGCTCGTTCCTGCGCGCTGCCGCGATCGATCCGGAATGCGCGATGTGCCTGTGGGGTGCGGCCCTCGTGCTCGGCCCGCATGTCAACGCCGGCATGGAGCCGGCGAACAACGCCAAGGCCTGGGCGCGCCTGCAGCGCGCGCGGGCGCTTGCGGCAAAGGCGAGCGTGCGCGAACAGGCCTTCATCGAAGCCTTGTCGGCGCGCTACGCCGAGCAGCCACCGGAGAATCGCCGTCCACTCGACGAAGCCTATGCCGCGGCGACCGGCAAACTCATGAAGACGCTGCCAGACGATCTCGATGCGGCGACCTTCCACGCCGAGGCGTTGATGGACCTGCAACCCTGGGATTACTACGACGCCGACTACCGGCCCAAGGGCAACACCGACGAAATCGTCTCCACCCTCGAATCGGTCATCCGGCGCAATCCCGATCACGCCGGCGCGCTGCATCTCTATGTGCACGCGGTCGAGGCTTCGTCACGACCCGAGCGCGGCGTGGCCGCGGCGGATCACCTGCGCGACCTGATTCCAGGTTCGGGCCACCTCGTGCACATGCCGGCGCACATCTACTCACGGGTAGGTCGCTGGCACGACGCGGCCACCGCCAACCAGGTCGCGATAGCGGCGGATGACGCGTATCTGACCTTGTGCCGAGGCAATACCGGCGGTGTCTATCCGCTCGGCTACGTGCCGCACAACCACCATTTCCTCTGGTTCGCCGCGAGCATGGAAGGCGACAGCGCGACAGCGCGCTTGGCGGCAAAGCACACCGCCGAGCGCACGTCCGACGCCGCGCTCATGCGCCAGCCCGGATTCGAGGCCTTGCAGCATTACTGGATGACACCGTGGTTCGACAATGTCCGTTTCGGGCGCTGGGACGAGATCGCCGCGACGCCGAATCCGGCCGCCGACCTCGGCTACGTCAGCGTGGTCTGGCACTACGCCGAGGGCATCGCTGCTGCCCGGCAGGGCCGCGCGGACGACGCCAGGCAGCATCTGGCGGCGATGCGTCCGCTGGTCGCCGACCCCGCGATGCGCAAGATCATGGTCTGGGATCGCTATCCGCTCAGCAATGCGGCCGAGATCGCCGAACGCAGTCTCAGCGCCGAAGTCGCCCTGCTCGACAAGAACACTGCTGGCGCGATCGCCGCGCTGCAGGAAGCGGTGAAGATCGAGGACGCGACGCCCTACGATGAACCGCCGGCCTGGCATTCGCCGACGCGGCATGCGCTCGGCGCGGTCCTGCTCGAAGCAGGCAAGGCGGTCGATGCCGAAGCGGTCTATCGCGCCGAGCTTGAACGCAATCCGCAGAATGGCTGGTCGCTCAACGGTCTCGCCAAGAGCCTGCGCGCGCAGAAGCGCAATGCGGAAGCGAAGGAAGTCGAGCGGCAGTTCACCAATGCGTGGCAGCACGCCGACGTGAAACTCGACTCGTCGCGGATCTGAAAGGCGGGCGCTGCACCAGGGACCACTTGGGCAGCGTCGCCCTCGAACCGACCGGCGCATCGACGCCGCTGCGCATGATCGCCAGCGCCCGGCAGGCTCATCGGTCGGTCGCGGCGCGCAACAGCGTGGCGGCGGCGTTGTCCGCTGCGATGACGCCGGCGAATCGATCCATCGTCAAGCGTCGATTGCGCAATTCGGATCCTGTCCGGCCGCCTCACTCGAACAGTTCGAATGCATCGGCAAAGATCCGGTCGATGTTTTCGTAGGCGCCGATATCGACACGACCTTCGTTGATGCGTTGCACGCCCGCGAGATCCGTGCTCTGCAGCACGAACTCGTCGGTGCCGGCATTGCGCAGCGGTGAGCCGAGTGTCGGACGCAGATCGTCGTTGAGCAGATCGACGAATTGCGGATTGGCGAACGAAATGTTGCCGACCGTCGAGGCGGGCGCGGTACCGGTCAGGGTCACATAGTTGTTGTAGTAGAGATCGACGCTGGCGCCGCCAAAGCTGAACAGGTCGAGATCGCCGTTGCCGTTGGCGGCAAACACGTTGTTGTAGAACAGGGCCCGCGCCGATCCGCCGAAGCGCGCGCCGGTGGCGGTGCACGATGCGCCCGAGGTGCATTGATTGCCGACGATCGTGTTGTTGCCGAAGAACGCACGCGTGGTGCCCGGAGAGGCCGCATTGACCGTGGCGGTGATCGCGCAATTGGACGACGAGCAGCGATTCAGCAGGAACAGGTTGTTGCGCACGTTGGCGATGCCTTCGGTGTACAGCGCCAATCCGCCACCGAAGCTCGTGCTCACGTTGCGCTCGATGATGACGCGGCTGACCACGATGTTTCCGGCGAATCCACCGCCGCCGCCGATACTGAGGCCCGCGCCGGGTTGCGACGTGAAGCCGTCGCGGAGGGTCAGGTTCGACAGGCTCTGCACGCCGGTCGTGCCGGATGCGCCACTGAGCTTGAGAACCTGTCGCGCATCCGAGCCGCTGAGCACCGTCGCGCCGGGCTGGAGGAGTTGCCGCGCGCACAGGACGGGAGGGTTGGATGTGTAGCCGCCGGCAAGCGCAATCGAGGAATTCTGCGCGGTGGAATAGGCGAATGCCACCGCTCCGCCGCTGCCCGTGTAGGTGCCGGTCTCGATCTTGATCGTATCGGCCTCACCGTTTGACGCCGCCACCATCAGCGCCTGTTGCAGCTCGGCGCTGGTGGTGACGCAGAACTCGGCGGCGCTGAGCAGGCTGGGGGACAACGCCAGGATCAATGGAAGCCCGAATCTCCGAATGTCATGCATTGCCTTTCTCCCGGGGGATAACAGGAATCCGCTTGGTTGCTTCATTGCTGGGGTCCGTCCAGTGGCGAGCTTCTCGGACGCGTCATGCGACAGCCCAAGGTCGGCAAACCGGATTCAAGGTTCAAAGTCGTCGGCGAAGATGACGTCATCGAGTCCGGCGACGAATTCGTCCTGCACCAGCAGGCCATTGATGCCGCCGCTGCCGCTGGTGAAACTGGTCACCACGCTGCCGTCGTCCAGTCGCGCGCGGACGACGCGACCGCTCATCACGCCACCGGTCCAGAAGGTCTGGCCATCGGGATCGAGCTGCACGGCGTAAAGGCCGTTGCTGTCGGCTTCGCCGAGGCTGGTGCGGGTGTATTCCCGCAAGAACGTGCCATTGTCGTTGTAGCGATAGATGCGCTCGCGGCAGGTCACCATGAGGTCACGGTTGGGCAACTGGCGCAGCGCATAGCACGGTGGCTGCAGGCCAACCGCGAAGTGTGGCAGCGCTTGTTCCGTGCAGACATCGAAGCGGCGCACTTCGGCATCTTCCGAGGTGTAGTACAGCGTGCACTGGTTGGCGTCGAGCTCGATCCAGTCGGTGCCGCGCTCGCCGACCGGCAGTTGCAAGGTCTTCAGGACGCGACCGTCGGGTGCCACGTAACGCAACGGCGCTTGGCTTGCACTGATTGGCGCCGCCTCGCCGATCCACGCGTTGCCCAGTTTGTCGAAGGCACAGGATTCGTCATCGCCGATCAGGCCGCCGAAATTGGCATCCAGCACGGTCCCGGCGCCCGACATCAGCACGGCGCCCTGGCTCACGGCAAAGCGCGTGCTGAGCACTTCGCCGTCCGGCGATCTGCAGAACCCGGTGGCAACGCTGCCGAAGGTGTTGGGCAACTTCGTGTCCCAACCGTCGACTGCAACGCCATCGGTGGTATAGCGGCGCACAAAGCTGATCTGGCCGGTAGGCGTGGCGAGGTTGCTGCTCTTGCCGATCAGCAGGTAGCGCCTGCCGGCTGGCGCATCGTCGTCGCCGATCCGCCCTTCGGCAGTCGCCGAGAACCGCTGGTAGTTGCCGAAGCTGGCGTTCTGCACGGTACTGGTGTTGGCAGCATCGTCGGTGATGATCGAGAACGCCTCGTCGGCCTCGACCGAGACGTCGCCGTTGATCGTGATCGCAATCTGCTTTGCGATTTCCCCCGGGCTGAAGGTCACGTTGCCGAGGGCGTTGGCGTAGTCGGCCGCGTTGCCCCCGGCCGCGATCGTGACTGCCGTGCCCGGGCTGGTCGTGTAACCGAAGCTGACGATCTGTGTGGTGGGTGCGGACAGGCTGACCGCCACCTGCATCAGCTTGGTGCCGCTGTTGCCTTCCACCACCGAGGTGTCGGCCAGGGTCAACGTCGGCACGACACGCAGGTCGGTCTGTGTGGCGGTCGGGCGCAACGCCAGGCTGAGCGCGTAGTCGCTCAGCACGCGCTCGTGCACGGGAAGGTTCGGTGATACGCGGCTTGCATGCGTGGCAATCGGGATGCTGCTGTCGATTCCCGGCGCGTAGCCATTCAGCAGACGCACGCGCGGCGAGACGCGCTGCCACTGGATCGAACCGCTGACGTTGATACGATCATGTTGCGCGGCGCCCACGCCGTTCGCATCGAGCACGATTTCGCCCTGATTGAACTGGGCATTGCCCTGCACGTTGAGCACGCCGAACGGACCACCACCGGTGTCTTCAAGATCAAGCAGCCCGGACGAACGGAACGGGCCGATCACGGTGCCGCTGCCATTGAAGAACTTGCCGGCGCCGATCGCGAGTTCCACCACGCCGGCATCGAAGATTCCATCGCGCAGTCGGATTGAGGAATTGAATCCGGCCGAGAATCCAGCGGGTGGATTCAACAACTTGAAGGTTGCGTTGCGGATCTCGAAAAGCCCGGTCGAAAAGAACTGCCCACCGCTGGCACCGCTGCGCTCGATGCGTACCAGGCCCGGACCCTGGTTGATCCACGTGCCCTGGTTGTTGATTGCGCCCGAGGTGGTGTAGCCGAACACGTAATCGCCAAGCACGGTGGTCGTTGCGCCCGCGGAATTGACGAACTGGCCGTCCAGATCGAAATCCAGCCTCACGCCGCTGCCGCCGTTGAATACGAGCGTGCCGGCGTTGGTCAGGCTGCCGCGCCGGAACAGGTTGGTTCCACTCAACGTCGTGGTCGAGCCAGGCGGCAACTGCAGCGACAACAAGGCAGGCGAAGGTCCGCCCGGCGGCGGCAGCGCGCCCGACAACGTTGCGCTGGCCATCGAAAAGCTGCTGTTGATGGTCAGTTGCCGGACCGTGGTCTGGGTTTCGATCACGCCGAGTTCGGCGCCTGCAGCAATATCCAGGTTTGCCACTGTGGTCAACTGGAGGTCGAGCAATGCCGTGCCGGTCGCCAGCACGACGCTGTCGTCCGGTCCGGGGGTGCCGGCCGGTGAGCCATTGCCCGTCGCGCAGCCGCTCCAGTTCGTCGGCACGTGCCAGGACGCCGGCGATGCCGCATTCCAGGTGCAGGTCGCCGCCCACGCATCCGTGCCGATACCACAAACCAGCAAACCGATCGAAAGGATCTGCAGCGTGGCTGGTCTGGGCCGTATGCATGAAATCAACATGGCGCAAGCTCGTGCAGGGGTTTCCAGGATCAATGCCCGACCGCGGCTTTTTCCAACAAGCGGATTGCGGTTTCCCGTGATCCGCGTGTTCGACAGCGGCCAATCCGCGATCCGTCGATCAGGGTCCGGGGAAAAAGCGATGCGAGCTCGACCGCGCCGACTCACGGCGGAGCAAGCCAGGATCACGAACCGCGATGCGGCTTCGCCAAATGGACGGCTAGTCGAAGCCGTCCGCGAAAATCCGCTCGCTGAACTCGTGCGCGCCGATGTCGATGCGCTCTTCCTGTACGCGCGGGATGCCGGCGTAGTCGGTTGCGCTGTAGGCGGGGAGTCCGATCAGGAAGCCGTCGTAACCCGCATTGCGCAACGGCGAGCCGGGTTGAAGATGGAAATCATCATCGAGTATCGGCGCAACGAATCCGGGGTTGATGAAATTGATGTTGCCGATGCTCGTTGCCGGCGTACCCGCAAGCACATGGATGTTGTTGTACCAGAGGTCGACCTGGCTGCCGCCCGGCAGCTCGAGGTCGTTGCCATCGTTCAGTGCGAACGCGTTGTTGAGCAAGGCGCTTCGCGGGCCCAGGCCCAGGCCATCGACCCGAACGCCGCCGCTGATGCATGCCGGCCCGGCATCGTCGCTGCAGACATTGCCGAACACGGTGTTGTTGCTGAAAACGGCCCGGACGGCGGAATTGTCGAGGGAGAAGATCGCGATGTCGGCAGCGCAGGCATTGGTTTCGCAATGATTGCCGCGAAAGATGCTGTTGCGGATGCGGATACCGGCATTGGTCCGTGCGTACAAGCCGCCACCTTCCTGCGCGAAGTTGTCGTCGAAGTAGACCCGCTCGACCACGATGCTGCCGTTGAATCCGTTCGACCCGAAGTTTCCGCCGAGTCTCATTCCGCCCCCTTCGCCATTGACGGCGCCGCGGCGCACAGTGAGCTGCTCGACGATGATGTCGCCGGTGCTGGTGTTTGCTCCGGTCATGCGCAGGACCGATTTTTCATCGCCGCCGTCCAGTACGGTCGAGGCCGGGCTTGGAAAGCGCCGCGAGCACGCATCGCCCGATCCTCCCCAGCCTCCCTCCAGCTTGATGTCGAAATCCTCGTCGGTCTCATAGACGAACATGGTCTGCACAAACGGGAAGGCGTAGGTATAGGTGCCGGTCTTGATGCGGATGACATCGTTGGCCCCATTGCTTTGCGCAACCGCGAGCGCGTCCTGGAGTTCGGTGGTCGTGTTGACGCAGAAAGTGGCCGCGCGGGTTGCCAGCGGAGCAAGGAGCAACGCGGCAACCACGCCGAATTGCTGCAGGGTCGGGGATTTCATGGAAGCGATTCCAGCAGCGCGGCAAGCCGCCATCACTTCCAACAACGCCGGGGTGCGGCGGAATCCAACAAGCGATGCGTAATGCCGATGCTGCGCCAAGCCGACCACGGGCGACGCGTGGTGTTGGAAACCCGCTCACTTGCGCATTGTCACTCCTGCAAACCGGGGCCCAACGCACCGGAGCAAGCAGGAGAAGCCTGTGCGTCGAAGCCGATTTTGCGGGTATATGGCGCTGCTGCTGAGTGCGAACGCGGCGGCGACGACTTATTGCGTCAACGATGGTGCGGAACTGCGTAGCGCCCTGGTCGCGGCCGGCAGCAACGGCGCAAACGACGAGATCCGTGTTGCCATCGGCATCCATGAAGTCAACAGCGGGGATACGGCGTTCGCCTATTCCACGAGCGAGGACTTTGGCCTGTCGATCATTGGCGGTTACAACAGCAACTGCACGTCCCGCACCGATATCGCCAGCTTGACTGTGCTGGATGGCGAGGACCAACGCCAGGTGCTTTCGCTGAAAGGCACATCCGGCAGCAGCGGCTTCATGGGAGTGGCCAATCTCCTGATCCGCAATGGCTACTCGGACCTGCAGGGCGCGGGCCTGAGCATCGGCGGTCCGAGTGGGTTTTCCGGTTCAGCCAGCGTGCTGAATGTGATCTTCCTCGAGAATGTCAGTACCACGGCAATCGGCGGACTTGCCATAACCACCCCGTTGGGCAAGATCACCGCGCTTGGCAACCTGTTCATCGCCAACGGCTGTGCGTGGGATTACTGTGCCTTCGATCTGCTCTCCAACGCGGCATCGACGACCTCCAACCCGATTCCTGTCCTGTTCGGCAACAACACGGTGGTCGACAATTTCTGCATCAGCGGTGCGCCGGCCAGCTGCGATGTGACCGGAGGTCGGTTCTTCGGCGACGCGCACGCGGCGTTCTTCAACAATGTATTCGCCTACAACGAGGATGCGGATCTGCGCCTGCAAGGGCCCAACATCGACCTCGACCACAACAACCTGCTGAACTGGATCGGCACCCCGGCTTCCACGAATGGCAACGTCGCTTACGTCAATCCGCTGTTTGCCGGCCCGGGAAACTACCGGTTGCGCTCCGATTCGCCGTTGTTCAACGCCGGCACCATCGGCTTCTATCCGTTCTACACGTTCGATCTCGACGGCCTGACCCGCACCTATGGGCCGAGTGTGGATATCGGCGCATTCGAGAATCACGTGGCGATCTTCGGCCATGGCTTCGAGACGCCCTTCTGAGATCGCCTGAAGCGAAGTTGGATTCCTTGTTCAGGGTCGCTCGGCGTGTCGCTTCAATGCGCTGGTCCGTTCGGCGGTGGCAACCAGGCCCGGATGCTGCAAAGTCTCCGCAGCGAGCGTGCGTGCCGCTGCGAAGTCCTTCTTTCGCGCATGCAGATCGCAGCGCAACAGCATGAGCTCGGCATAATCCGCCGCGATGTCGCTGCTGTCCTTCCATCGTCCGATCAGCGCATCGACGATGGCCGCGGCCTCGTCCTGGCCATCGTCCAGATGGGCCAGGGCTTGCGCCATGGCCAGGTTCCAGGAGAAATGCAGGAAGTGCCCGGGACCGTAGAATTTCTCTTCGATCTTGACGGAATCGCGATAATAGGAAATCGCCTTGCGCCAGTCCTTCTGCAGGTCGTAGGTAATGGCGCGACGCACCGAGATCAACGCGTTTTGATACGCATCGGGACCGAGCAAGGCGCGCAGTTCGCGTGCAGCCTCGCTCTGCAATGCGTGCGCTTCGTCGAAGCGACCCTGCAGGGCCAGCGCCCAGCCAAGTTCCGCCTGGGAGAACCAGGCGATGCCCGTGCGCAAGCCACCGGTTTCACGACGCAATTTCAGGGCCGCGCGCAAATCGGGTTCGGCGCGGACGCCGTCCCTGGATTCGATCCAGATCTTGCCGCGGCTGGCGAGCAGTTGCGCCAGCGTACTGGGTTCGTTTTCCGGCAAAGCACGTTCAGCTGCATCGAGCGCGGCAATGGCGGATGCCGAATCGCCCGCCTCGCTTTCGAGACGCGACCGGGAAATCAATATATCGGCAAGCTGGGAATTGCGCTCACCCAATTGCAGGCGCGAAATATCGACGCCGCGCTGCAGGACCGCACGCCCTTCATCGAAATCGCGATCGCGACGGAGCACCTCGCCCAGCAGGGTCAGTGGCCGCACCAGTCGCGCGTTCTGGGCACCGAATCGACGTTCGATCAAGGCGACCGCGGAGCGCAAGTGCAACTTGGCAGCGACGTCCTGGCGCAGTTGTTCCTGGACGGCGCCGAGGGAGACCAGGGCGTTGATGGTTTCCGGGTGATCCTCGCCGAGTTGCTTCGAAAGCAAGGCGTAGGCGCTCTCGGCGACGACCTGCGCATCCTTGAACCGGGACAAGGTCAGCAGCGTCGAAGCCGACAGTGCCTTGATGCGGCCCACGGCGACGCTCTCGGGACCTTCTGCTGCGCTGGCCTGGCGCAGGGCCTGTGCGAAATAGCGTTCGGCGTCTTCATTGCGCAGTTCCTGAAGCGCCAATACCCCGCGCAAGGCATCGATCTCCGCACTCAGCAAGACGTTGCGGCCATCGGCAACCCTGCTCGCGGCGAGCTCGAGCGTGGCACCCGCTGCGGCGAGTTCGGAGAGATTCAACTGCGTTTCGCCGAGTACTCGCAGCAAGCGTGCCTGGCTGGGTGGGTCGTCGGCGAGCTCGCTCTTGACCCGACTGACCGCTTCGGCAACCACCACCGCGGGCTTGCGCGCCGCCTCGGCGTCGCGCGTCAACGGATCCTGCTCGCGATACAACGCGGCTAGGAAGTCCGAAACGCGCTCGGCGCGCTTGAGCTGGGTCTGCTCCCGGCGCAGTCCGATCGTCGTGGCCAGCGCAATGCCGGCGAAGCCAACCACCACCGACGCCAGCAGCCAGCGCCGCACGCGCAATCGCGGTGCGTCGCTCAATCGCTGCAGGCTGCGACGCACCTCGTCGATACGCGGACGTGCTTCGGGATGGGCATCGAGCAGGCGCGCGACCAGGGTGCGCAAGCCGCGCGGTCCCGGCATGCTGCCGATGCGTCCTCGCTCCGGATAGCGCTGCGTGGCCAGCAGGTGTGCGAGTACGCCGTACGCATACAGGTCGACGGCCAGCGTGCCTGCACCCCCGGCTTCGATCTCGGGCGCCAGATAGCGCGGTGTCCCCGCACTGATCGCGCTGCCCTCGCTGCTCGATTCGAACCCCGCACCGAAGTCCATCAGGATCACGCGGCCTTGCAGGTCGAGCATGACATTGCTCGCCTTGACGTCGCCATGCACCAGTCCGGCCTGATGCACGGCATCAAGCGCTTCGGCGAGCTCGCGCAACACGCGCAGCAACTCGTCTCCGTGCAGGGGGCCGGTGCGATCAAGCCGTGCGCTGAGCGTTTCGCCTTCGATCCAGTCGGTCCACAGACCGGCGCGCCCATCGTGATAGCTGGCGCCGTGCACGGCGAGCACATTGGGATGGCGGACCCGGGCCAGACGCCGCGCTTCAGCGACGAAGTCGACTCCGCTGGGCAACAGCGCCGCACCCTCGACATGGCGGAGCTTGAGCGCGACGGTGCGATCCAGGGTCGGGTCGTAGGCGCGATAGACTGCGCCGAAGCCGCCCTGGCCGGCGAGCTGCAATTGTTGCAAATGTCCCCAGCGGGAACCGCCGTCGCTGCGACCGTGCATCGCCTGGGCCAACGACTTGAGCTTGGCCAGACGCCGGGCGAGGTCCGGGTTGCTCAACTCCAGTTCGACCAGATCGACAGCCTCGCCATCGGCGATGCGCCGCGCGATTTCCAGCTCGGCTTCGTTTTCGGCTGTCATTCGAGATGCGTGGCCAGTTCGACCAGGGCCCGCGACACCATCATGCTGGCCGCCGCTTCGCTCGGTCGATCCAGCGCAGAGGCGATTTCCGCATAGCTCATGCCGAATTCGAGTCGAAGCAGGACCGCTTCGCGCTTGAGTTCGGGCAGCTTGGCCAGCGCATTCTCGTAGTCCAGCCACTGGCTGGAATCCAGTCGCGGCACCTGCGTCTCCGCACCGGACAGTTCGACATCTTCCGGCAGGGACTCGACCACGCCGGCACGCCCGACCCGGCGGATTTCACCCCGGATCGCATTCAACAGCGTCGTGCGCAGATAGGCGAGCAAGGCACCCTCATGGCGGGATTCGAACCGGTCCAGATTCTTCAATGCCGAAAGGAGGGTGATCTGAACAAGATCACTGGTGTCGTTGAGATCGCGTGCGCGCATCGGCAGCCGGCCGTGCGCCCAGCGCCGCAACATCGGCAGGTAGCGCGCGACCAGGCGCTCGCGCGCCGAACCGTCGCCCTGACGCAGCAGCGAGAGCAGGGTCGCCGTCGATTCCGGGTTCGGTGCATCGGTCATGTGCCGATGGTATGCCAATCCGATTTGTCGCGTCCGTGCGCCGCCGGCCCCGTCGAACCGAGGTCGTCCGTGCTGCCAGCGCGACCCGGAGCGGTCGCTCCAGGTGAGACCGGGAGGTACATAATCCGGGCATGCGTACGCACGATCCCGATGACCTGACCCGACCCACGCGGATCAAGGGCCGCGGTGCGGCGAGCAATCGCGAAGGACGCTTCGAAGCGCTCGCGACGACCCTCGAGGACGACGGCTGGTATCACGAGGAAGCCGGCAGGCCGCGTCCGCCGACCCAGGTCGCGATCGAGCGCGCCCGCTCGATCATCAGCCGCAACGAGTCGCCTGACATCCCGTTCACGCAATCGATCAATCCGTATCGCGGTTGCGAACACGGCTGCAACTACTGTTATGCGCGACCGACCCATTCCTATCTGAATCTCTCGCCCGGGCTCGATTTCGAAACGCGCCTGACCGCGAAGACCAATGCCGCCGAGCGCCTGCGCAGCGAACTCGGCAAACCGGGCTATGTCTGCGAACCGATCACGCTCGGTGCCAACACCGACGCCTACCAGCCGATCGAGCGCGAGTACCGCATCACGCGAGAGATCATCGAGGTGCTGCATGCCTGCAACCATCCGCTGACGATCATCACGAAGAATGCGCTGGTCGAACGCGATCTCGACCTGCTCGGGCCGATGGCAGCGAAGAATCTCGTCCAGGTTTTCGTCTCGATCAACGCGCTCGACAACCACCTCGCGAGCACGCTCGAGCCGCGCGCCAGCGCGCCGCACCGTCGCCTGCAGGCGATCGGCAACCTCGTCGCGGCCGGGGTTCCGTGCGGCGTGCTTGTTTCGCCGATCATTCCTGCGGTCACCGACATGCATATCGAACATGTCCTCGAACAGGCTGCCGCGCTCGGCGCACGCATCGCCGGCTACACGGTGCTGCGGCTTCCGCACGAACTGAAGACGCTGTTCCGCGAATGGCTGGACCTGCATGTCCCCGATCGCGCCGAGCACGTCATGAGCCTGATCCGGCAGATGCGCGGCGGTCGCGACTACGACTCCCGCTTTGGTTCGCGCATGCGCGGCGAGGGCGCCTATGCCGACCTGATTCGCCAGCGCTTCCGGCTGGCCTGCCGCAAGCACGGTATCGGCCGCTCGCGCGAACTCACGCTCGATACGTCACGCTTTGTCGCGCCGAAACCCGATACCCCCCAAGGTAGCCTGTTCTGAGAACCTGGATCGCGACAGTATCGCAATCGCTGCAGCGATCCTTCGCACCGCGCTTCGGGCAATCGCGAGGTCAGTGCAACGGCGATCGCGTCTCAGCTGCCTCGATCAACAGGTCACGCAGGCACACCGCCTGCATCGAAGCAGCTCTCATCCCCTTCGCGATCTTCCATCGCCAGCGCGGGCAGGGGCGAAACGGGAACTGCGGTCCTCATGTCGCATGACGGTCATGCCGCTTGCCCTGCCTTGTCCTAGGTCGAGATCGCCAGGCGTTCGCCGCGATAGATGCGTGCGGTGATGAAGTAGACGAGGACGGCGGCGAGCGCGGTGCAGGCGAAGCACAGCGCGATCTCGCTGCCGCTGACTGCTTCGCCGCGCATCAGACGCGTGATCGTGACCTGCTGGCCGACCAGGGGCACGGCGTACATCCAGGTCTCGGTCTTGAACGGGAAGATCGACATCAGCATGGTCGGCACGGCCGGCACGAACATGAGCAGGGAGAGATAGGTCTGTGCCTCGCGGAAGGTCTTGGCGAAGGCCGCCGCGAGCGTCTGCAGCGAGGCGATCAGGAACACCAGGGGCAGCATCACGAGTACGGTCAGCACGGCGAAATGCGGCCCGATCGACAGGCTCATGCCGAGCTTCTCGGTCGGCAGGAACAGGCCCGCCAGCGAGAACGCGATGATGCTGAGGACCAGTGTGGTCAGCGCAAACGCGCCGGTCGCGCCGAGTTTCCCGAGCAGGATCTTCGAGCGCGCGACCGGATTGGCGAACAGCGGTTCGAGCGACTGGCGCTCGCGCTCCCCGGCGGTCGTGTCAATGGCAAGGGCCATGCCGCCGATGAAGGCGCCGAGGATGAAGAAGTACGGCAGCATCGAGAACATCATGCCGCCGCGCGCCTGCGCCGTGGATTGGTCGCGATCAGCCACGACCAGCGGGCGCAGGATCGTCGGCGAAAGCCCGCGTGCGATGACGCGCATCGTCGAGGTGCGTTGCGCATAGCTTTCGAGGATGCCGCGCAGGCGCGCGACCGAGCCCTGCGCATCGCGTTGCGATTCGTCGTAGATCAGTTCGACCTGGGCCGGCTCGCCGCTGTTCCACGAATCGGCATAGGACTCCGGGATGCGCAACACGAGGTCGGCGTCCTGGTCGCGCACGGCACGCTCGGGATCGCTGATCGACGGCTTGATCACGATGCCGCTCTGTTTCAGCGCATCGACCAGGTTCGGCGCACGTTCGGCACCGATCACCGGAACCGGCAATGGCTTGTCGGCCTTGTCGAGCTCGCGCGCGACGATGCCATTGATCAGCAGGACGAAGATCAGTGGCGCCATCAGTGGACCGGTCAGCAGGGTGTTCATGACGGTGCGGCGATCGCGCAGGTTCTCGCGCACTTCCTTGAGGAAAACGGTGAGCACGGATTTCATGCGGCGAGTCCTTCTGCAGAACCGATGACCTTGACGAAGGCATCCTCGAGGTTGGCCGCGCCAGCCTGTTCGCGCAGCGCATCGGGCGAGGCATCCGCGACGACGCGACCATGCGCGATGACGACGATGCGGTCACACAAGGCACCGACCTCCTGCATGATGTGGCTGGAGAACAGCACGCAGCGACCCTCGTCCTTGAGGCGGCGAAGGAATTCGCGCATCGCCCGCGTCGCCATCACGTCGAGGCCATTGGTCGGCTCGTCGAGGATGCAGTTCTTCGGATCGTGGATCAGTGCGCGTGCGATCGCGGTCTTGACGCGCTGGCCCTGCGAGAAACCGTCGGTGCGGCGCTCGGCGATCTCCTCCATCTCGAGCGCCTTGATCAAGGCCGCGCTGCGGCTCGCGATCGTCGCCTCGTCCATGCCCTGCAGGCGGCCGAAGTATTCGATGTTCTCGCGCGAGCTCAGGCGCTTGTACAGGCCGCGCGCGTCGGGCAGCACGCCGAGGCGCTTGCGCACCGCGATCGGATCGACGGCGGCATCGATGCCATCGACGAGCACCTGGCCGCTATCCGGTTTCATCAGCGTGTAGAGCATGCGCAGGGTCGTGGTCTTGCCGGCTCCGTTCGGACCGAGCAGGCCGGTGATCTCGCCGTCGCGCGCGGTGAACGAAACGCCATCGACCGCCCTGACCGTGCCGAACGATTTGTGCAGATCCCTCAGTTCGATCATGGCGCGGCTCCGTTGAAATCGATGAAGTGGGGGATCGGACCGAGTTCGTCGACACAGCGTGTGTCGAGCGCCTTCGGTGCGCGCGTGTCGAGGAACTCGCCCACCAGTTTGGGCAGGCAGCCGCGGCCGATGACGTTGTGCCCCTGGCCCCTGGCGACGATCAGCCTTGCGTTGGCCAGGGTCGCGACCACCTGTTCGCCGTAGCGCGGTGGGGTGACCGGATCGAGCTCGCCCGAGAGGACGAGAATCGGCGTGTCGCTCTTGCCGGGTTCGTTGAAATCGGCCGGTCGACTGCCTTGCGGCCAGATCGCGCATTGCGCCTTGACGACCTCGACCATGAGATTGCCGAGCAGGGTCTGATCGGCGGCCGGATCCGCGCTGAGGCGGTCGGCATCCTCGGCGCAGATCACCGAGAGCTGCATGCCGCTGCCGGCAAGTTCCTCGATGCCCTGGTTGAGGATGCCGAGCTGTCCCATCAGCGGCGCGTCGTTGCCGGCCAGCGATTGCGCGACCGCCTGAGGAATCAGGGCGGCCGTTTCGGGCGCGTAGGCGAACATGCGCACGAGGCCGGCCAATGCGTAGGCATCGAGACGCTTGTTGTGCGTCGTGAAATCGACCGGATCGGGGAAGCTCACCTGGCGTGGCGTTTCGCGCAAGGAGTCGCGCAGCCGGATCAGGTTCGCGTACGGATCGGGAAATGCCTTGGCGCAGGCTGGATTTTTCGCGCAGTAGGCGAACTGCGCCTTCAGCGCCTCATCGAGATTGCGCGCGAATTCGCCGCCGAGCGCGAGTTCGTTCGGGGCGACGCTGTCGAGCACGAGGCTGCGCACGCCTTCCGGATGGCGCTTGAGATACTGCTGGGCGACCCGCGTTCCGTACGAAACGCCGACCAGGTCGAACTTCGGTGCACCGAGCGCCTGGCGCAGCGCTTCGAGATCCTCGACGGCGTCGGTGGTCGTGTAATAGCGCGGATCGGCATGCTTGCCGACCTCGGCCAGGCACGTGCGTGTCGCCGATTCGATGCGCACGATGTCGAAGTCGAGGGTCTCGTCCTGCTCGGCCATCGCCGCGCATTGAAGGGCATTCGAGGCGCCGGTGCCGCGCTGGTCGAGCAGGAGTACATGGCGGTGCTTGCGCGCCGGAGCGAGTGCGGCGGCGATCTGCGGCCAGCTCTCGATTGCCGACTGGCCGGGGCCGCCGGCCAGGAACACGATGAAGTCGTCGTCCGCGGCCTGGCTGCTCTTGATCAGGGCCAGCTTGAGATCGAGCGTGCGGCCTCCTGTCAGCGCGCGATTCTCGGCGACCTTGAACGGTGCGCACCATGCTTCGGTGGTCGCGGCGGAATGCTTGCGCGCGAGTTCACACGCGCTGAAATCCAGCGTGCCGAAACGGAATGCGGCTGCGTTGGCAGGAATGGAAAACCGGCCGCGCGAACTTTCGGCACTCCCGCTCGCGACAGGCTTCGCCTGCATCCTTGCATAGCCATAGGCGCCTGCGGCGAGCAGCCCGGCAAGGACGACGAGATGACTTCTTTTCATTTTTGCAATGTCCCTGGACATGACGCGACACATGATGAAATCAGGCGGTGCCGATTGCTCAGCACCAGTAGCGATAGCGCATGCGGACCCAGACCTGTGCGCCCGTCCAGCATGCCGCCATGATCAATCCGGCCATCGGCAGCGAAGTCTCGAGTGCGCCGAACAGGTCGAGGAAGGTCAGCATGACGATCACGCAGAACGACACCGAGAACGCGATCGTCATCGCCTCGACTTCGACACGCTGGCGCAGTTCGTCGCGACGGCGCAGGCGCCGCAGTTCGGCCCAGGCCATCCACGCGATCGACGGCAGCGGGATCAGCGCGGCGAGGATGCGCAACGGACCGGGGTCGAGGCGCTTGGTCAGCAGCGCGGCGGCAATGACGCTCACGAAATAGAGCGTGCTGGCCGGCCCCATGTCGATCAGATAGCGTTTCCAGCGGTTCATCGGGTCTTGGCTCGGGGTCAGGGGTCGGGAGTGAAGATCGCCTCGATCGCCAGGTCGAACAGACGGGCGAGCGCAAAGGCGAGCGGGAGGCTCGGGTCGTACTTTCCGGTTTCGATCGCGTTGACGGTCTGCCGCGAGACGGACAGGCGATCGGCCAGTTCGGCCTGCGACCAGCCGCGCCCGGCACGCAGTTCGCGCACGCGGTTGTTCATGCGTAGCGCCGCCGCGTCCAGGCGCGGGCAAGGACATAGGCGATCCATTGCGCGGGGAAAATCCAGATCAGTGCCTGGCGCGCCGACAGTTCGATGACATCGGCAGCTTCAAGCAGGCTTGCGGTCAGGCAGGCGAGGCCGACGACAACGCCGGCGATCACCAGGGCTTCGAGGTCGATGCGCCGTTGCAGTTCGTCGCCGGCGCGCACAAGGCGGACCACGGCGCGGGTGGCGAGGACAATCGGCACGACCGGCAGCAGCGCGATCGCGGCACGCAGCACGGTCGGCGCGTCGACCAGCGCGTGCCGGAGCAAGCCGATGCAAACCCAGGTCGTCGCGACATAGCCGAGCGCGGCCAGAAAACAATCGCGGAGGTGAGGTGCAGTGCGCAACGTGGACACGATGGGCGATCAGGATGTCAAGTTTGCTTGACATCATCATGTCGATCCGGGATCGCGATGTCAAGGGTCCTTTACATCACGCCATCGCGGGGCCGCCCTTGGATCTAGCGCGACGAGATGTACTTCTCGCGTCGCACGTGCGGTACCGGCAGGCCGGCTTCCTTGAGCAAGCTGAAACTCTGGTCGACCATGTCGGGATTGCCGCACAGATACACGATATCGCCGGCCACGTCGGGCTTGAGCGCCTCCAGCGCGACCTGGACGCGGCCCGCGCGGTCGGCCGGTCGCGGCACGGCGCGCGGTGATCGACTGAAACAGGGATGAAACGCGAAACCCGGCGTCGCCGCGGCGAACGCCTCGAATTCATCGCCATAGAGCAGTTCGTCTTCGTTGCGCGCGCCATAGATCAGCTCGAAGCGGCAGCCGCGCGACCGGGTCAGTCGCGTGATCAACGGCAGCATCGCCCGATACGGCGTCACGCCGGTACCGGTGGCGACGAGCAGGTAGCGCGAATTGGTATCGGTATCCATGAGGCAGAAGCGACCATACGGGCCGCTGGCCTCGACGCTTTCGCCAATGCCGAGCCCGCCAAGCAGTTCGGTCGCGGCGCCGCCATCGACATACGACACCGCGATCTCGATATGCCGGATCGGCGTCGCATCGCCAGGACCGACCGTGCCGACCGAATAGCTGCGCTTGGTCGCCTTGCCATCGGCATAGTGGAAGTGGATCTGGATGAACTGGCCCGGCACAAACGCGAACGGCTGCTCGTCGGCGCGCTCGAACACCATGTGGCGCACGGCCGGAGCAATCATGCGGGCGGAAACGAGACGGAGCGGGAAATGATCGGCCACGGCGCAAACAGGCAGGATAGGTAGCTCGCTATACTATCAGCCTCCCTCGCATCCGCCCCATCCCTACGCCCATGAGCTCCATTCCTGCGCTCGAGATCCATGAGCTGCGCAAGGTTTACGCGACCGGTGTCGAAGCCCTCAAGGGCGTTTCGCTCATCGTGCAGCCCGGTGACTTCTTCGCCCTGCTCGGCCCGAACGGGGCAGGCAAGTCGACCCTGATCGGCATCGTCAGCTCACTGGTCAATTCCAGTTCCGGATCGGTCAAGGTATTCGGCGTCGATATCGAACAGGATCGCGAGGCCGCGATGCGCCTGCTCGGTCTCGTGCCGCAGGAAGTCAATTTCAACTTCTTCGAGAAACCCTTCGACATCCTGTGCAACTACGCCGGCTTCTACGGGATCGCGCGCGCCGAGGCCAGGCTTCGTGCCGAACAGGAATTGCGTCGCGCGCAGCTCTGGGACAAGGCGCACACGATGGCGCGCACGCTGTCGGGCGGCATGAAACGGCGCCTGATGATCGCCCGCGCGATGATGACGCGACCGCGCCTGCTGATCCTCGACGAGCCGACGGCCGGCGTCGATATCGAGATCCGCCGCGGCATGTGGCGGATCCTCAAGGAAGTCAATGCGGCCGGCACCACGGTGATCCTGACCACGCACTATCTCGAGGAAGCCGAGAGTCTTTGCCGCAACCTCGCGATCATCAATGGCGGTCAGATCATCGAGAACGGGCCGATGAAGACCTTGCTGGCGAAACTCGATGTCGAAGGCTTCCTGCTCGACATCGACGGCGAGCTGCCGGCGACCCTGCCGCAGATCAACGGCGTGCAGGTACGCGCCGAGGACAGCCATACGCTGGATCTCGAAATGCCGCGCGCGATGGATCTCAACAGTGTTTTCGCCAGCCTCGACGCGGCCGGTATCCGCGTGCGTTCAATGCGCACGAAGACCAATCGGCTCGAGGAACTTTTCATGCGCCTGACCGGCGGCAAGGAGGCAGCGGCATGAGCGCGATATCGAGTCATCCGAATCTCACTGCGCTGCTCACGATCACGCGTCGCGAGATGACCCGCATCCTGCGCATCTGGGCGCAGACCCTGGTGCCGCCGGCGATCACGATGACCCTTTACTTCCTGATCTTCGGCAGCCTGATCGGCCGGCGCATCGGAGACATGGGCGGCTACGACTACATGGACTTCATCGTGCCGGGCCTGGTCATGATGGCGATCATCCAGAACAGCTACGGCAATATCTCGTCGAGCTTCTTCGGCGCGAAATTCGGTCGCCACATCGAGGAGATGCTGGTCAGCCCGATGCCGAACTGGGTCATCCTCGGCGGCTATGTCGCCGGTGCGGTGCTGCGTGGACTGCTGGTCGGAGTGATCGTGCTGTGCATCGCGATGCTGTTCACCCATGTGCGCATTCCGCATCCGCTGATCACGATCACGACCGTGCTGCTCGGCGCGACGATCTTCTCGCTGGCCGGTTTCATCAATGCGGTGTATGCAAAGAAATTCGACGACGTCGCGATCGTGCCGACCTTCATCCTGACGCCGCTGACCTATCTCGGCGGCGTGTTCTATTCGGTCAAGCTGTTGCCCGACTGGGCCCAGGTGATGACCCATGCCAATCCGATCTTCTACATGGTCAATGCATTCCGCTACGGCCTGCTCGACAGCAGTGATGTGCCGATCGGCGTGGCCTACGCGCTGATGATCGGTTTCGTCCTCGTGCTCGGCGCGCTCGGCTTGTGGCTGCTCAAGCGCGGCATCGGCTTGCGCAGCTGACAGTCGCGGTCTTGTTCGTCCTTCTCCCGCTGGCGGGAGAAGGTGTCCACAGGACGGATCAGGGCGATCGGCGAAGCCAGTCGCCTGCATTCCGCGTGACGTGCGCCCCGGCGTGCTGTTTTTTGCATGAGATCAGATCGCGAAGAACGCGCGACTCGTCGCCGTCGCCTGCGCCGCCGTCAGCTCGACCGCTTCGCCCCGATCGCGCGCCAGCTCCATGACGATGTGTTCGAGGTACATCGGCTCGTTGCGCCGGTGTGAAGGCTTGGGCTGGACGTTGCGCGGCAGCAGGTAGGGCGAGTCGGTTTCGATCATGAGACATTCGGCCGGAATGTCGCGCACGAGTTCGCGCAGATGCGTGCCGCGCCGTTCGTCGCAGAGCCAGCCGGTGATGCCGATATGCCAACCGGCATCGAGGTAGTCGACCATTTCCTCACGTGTGCCGGTGAAGCAGTGCACGACGACCTTGCCGATCCGACCGGCGAAATTCCTCATGACGGCCATGAAATCGGCATGCGCATCGCGCTGGTGCAGGAACAGCGGCTTGGCGCAGTCCACCGCGATCTGCAATTGCCTCTCAAATGCCTCGATCTGCGCGGCCACCGGTGAATAGTTGCGGTGATAGTCGAGTCCGGTTTCGCCAACCGCCTTCACCTCGTCGACGGCGACGAGTTCGCGCAGCAGTGCATCGGTGGCGTCGTCATAGTCGATCGCGTGATGCGGGTGCACGCCGGCGGTTGCGTAGAGTACGCCGGGATGCGCACGGGCCAGCGCGAGCGCCATGCGACTGCCAGCAGCGCTCGCTCCGGTGACGATCATCTGCGCGACGCCATGCGCGCGTGCACGGGCAAGTACCTGATCGAAATCGGGACGGAACGATTCGTGGGTCAGGTTGGCGCCGATATCGATCAGGTGCATGCGAAAGGGGAAGCGGACAAAACACGATTATGCGGGTGGACACCCGTTCTGCACAGTTCGCGAATTGATGATCAATTCACAACCGATTCACCGCGCCATTGCGAGTATCCTTGCCCCTGGTTCGCCCCTTGCCCGGAGATACCCCATGCGCATCCGTTCCCGTTTGCTGTTTGCAGCAGCGCTGCTGACAACGGCCTTCTCCATCAACCCCGCGAGCGCGGCGGACACTGCACCGACCCGGGCGGCACGCATCGACGCCGAGCAGGCAGGCCACCGCCAGGTGATGCTCGAGCGTCGCGCA
>Ga0209717_1000970_pt1 | contig 33189 bp, 29 predicted proteins | sample AD_UKC048_MetaG_FD_184418 | JGI IMG/M metagenome (GOLD analysis project Ga0209717, IMG submission 184418) | Active sludge microbial communities of municipal wastewater-treating anaerobic digesters from USA - AD_UKC048_MetaG (SPAdes) (version 2) | ecosystem: Engineered > Bioreactor > Anaerobic >...
AAAAGGATGTTGTGCTTACGCAGTTCAACTCAGCTTCGCTCAACCAGCATATTAAGAACACTTACTTGTTTAGTACGTTCAGCCGTGCGTTTGTAGACATCCTCGCCGCCGAGCAGACGCCTGACAACCCAACCTGGTTTCAAGGCACAGCCGATGCGGTACGCCAGTGCATGCAGCATTTCCTCAACCACGAGTTCGACTATGCGCTGATCCTTTCGGGCGACCAATTGTACCAGATGAATTTCAATGAGATGATACAGGCTCATAAAGACAGTGGCGCGGCGATTACGATTGCCACTTTGCCTGTTTCGGCCAAGGAAGCGCCCGAGTTTGGCATCCTCAAAACCAACCACGAGAGCATCATTACCTCGTTTATTGAGAAACCCCACGCAAGCCTTTTGCCCGACTGGACCTCAGAAGTAAGCGACGAAATGAAGCAACAGGGTAAGCATTACCTGGCTTCGATGGGCATTTACATTTTTAACCGCGATTTGCTGATCCACTTGATGGCGAATCCCGACACCAAGGATTTTGGCAAGGAAATCATTCCGCAGGCTATAGAAGAGCACAAGGTTTTGAGTTACCAGTACGAAGGGTATTGGACTGATATCGGGAACATCGATTCGTTCTTTGAAGCGAATCTTGGACTCACCGACGAAATCCCAAAATTCAATCTGTTCGACAACAACAACAGGGTATACACACGGTCACGAATTCTGCCTCCGACAAAAGTGAGCGGTACTGTCTCGGTACAGCAGTCGATCGTGACCGAAGGTTGCATCCTGAACCATTGCACGATTGAAAATTCGGTAGTGGGAATCAGGGCGCGTATTGGGCGCGATTCGGTAATCTCCAAATCATATATTATGGGTAGCGATTACTACCAAAACCTCGAGGAGATGACCCGCAATGCCAACCAAAATCTTATCAATATAGGGATTGGCGAGCGCTGCGTGATCAGCAATACGATTGTAGATAAAAATTGCCGCATTGGGAATGACGTGAAACTCAACGGTGGCGAGCATTTGTCGGATATCAACACACCGTTATATACGATTCGCGACGGCATTATCGTAGTCAAGAAAGGGGCTGTTTTGCCCGACGGTTTCGAAGTGTAGTGCCGGTATTATCCCATAAAAAAAGCATTCTCAAACGGAATGCTTTTTTTATTATAGTTATCCCCGCTTACAAGCTGGCGTAAACGTAATTGTTGATTTTGGCCATATCCGCGTCTGATATCTTGGCCTTGACTTGCATGCGCAGTAAAATGGATGGCCATTCTTCTTTAGAGAAATCGGTTGGGGCGAACAGTTTGTGGCAGTCGGCGCATTTGTTTTCGTACATGATCTTTCCTTCGGCCACCATTGGGCTCATCGTAGATTCATTGGGAGAAGCCATTCTTGGCGGCACTTGGACTACATCTGGTGTCTGGGCACCCACACTGGTTTTTGGCGGATTGGATCCGCAGGAATAAAGAAGCATGGCGATAAACGCGGCGGCAATTGTTTTTAGTTTCATGGTGTTTGGTTTTATTGTATGGGTTTGTGCTTATGGCGACAGGGTGAAAATAAAAAAATCCCGATAACTTTTAGGCTAACGGGATTGATATTTACAGTATTTACAATTTATTTTACATCCATGAGCTCTACGTCAAAGATGAGGGTTGCATCTGGTGGAATTACCCCTCCGGCGCCGCGCGAACCGTAACCCAAATGCGACGGGATCACAAAACGTGCCTTGTCGCCTACTTGCAGCAAAGCGATGCCTTCATCCCAACCTTCGATTACATGGCCCTGCCCCAGCGGAAACTCAATCGGTTTCTTACGCGTGTAAGACGAGTCGAAAACCTTACCGTTCTCTAGCGAGCCCGAATAATGTACCGAAACTGTTTTGCCTTTTTCGGCTTGTTTGCCCGAGCCTTTATTGATCATTTTGTAACGCAATCCGCTGTCGGTTTTCTCGAATCCTGCAGCGAGTTTCTCCATCGTGGCTTCTGCAGCTTCGCGCGCTGCGGCTTCGCGTTTGGCGCGTGACCCTTCGAACGTACGGAACGCTTCGACGGCATTCCATTTTTGTGCTTCCTCGCCTACGCGGATAATCTCAACGGTGTCCATCAAATCGCCTTGCGCGACCGCATCAACGACGTCCTGTCCTTCTACTACATTGCCAAAAACGGTATGTTTGTTATCGAGCCATGGCGTGGCGACATGTGTAATGAAAAACTGCGAGCCGTTGCTGCCCGGACCGGCATTTGCCATAGACAATACGCCTGGCATATCGTGGCGCAAATCGGGATGGAATTCATCATCGAAGTTGTAGCCCGGCCCACCCGAACCTGTTCCTTGTGGGTCACCGCCCTGGATCATAAAATCGGGGATGACGCGGTGAAATTTGAGCCCGTCATAATACGGCGTGCCTTGTGGTTTGGCTTTATTTTCAAGGTTTCCTTCGGCGAGTGCAACAAAGTTACCGACGGTTCCCGGCGTTAAATCATGGGTAAGCTTTACCAAAATCGACCCTTTGGCGGTGTTGAATTTGGCGTATATTCCGTTTTCCATTTTTGTGATTTTTAGATTTTGAAGCGACAAATTTAAGCTTTTTTTCAACGGCAGAAAGTATCTGTTAACACGATTTTAGCCTGACTTGTACCTTTATTGCATTTGTCTTTAATCTTGGGCCAATCGTCTATATAAGTTCCTTGCCTGTAATTGGAAAATTTGAAGGCTGGGATTTTTTATGAAATCATCCAGTTTTTCTGGATTGAAGATTTATTCATTTTCTTAGGGATGCCATGGCCCCTTCCCTGAAGGTAATTTACGAAAAATAATCCCAAGGCAATTCCAGAAAAAATATATTATTCGTTAAACAATTCTGATCACCAAAGTTGCATGTATTAAAAATACGCTTATCCCCTATAATTAATCCCCAGATAATTACCTTTGCCTCTTAATTGCTCTTTCGTCATTTGACGTTTGACATTCGACAATTACCATGCGTATCGACATCATTACCGTTTTACCCGAACTCCTTCGCAGCCCGTTCGAGGCTTCGATCCTAAAGCGCGCCATCGACAAAGGTTTGGCAGAAGTACATGTGCACAACCTGCGCGATTACACGACCAACAAGCAAAAAAGCGTCGACGATTATCCGTTTGGCGGCGGCGCGGGTATGGTGATGACGATTCAGCCGATTGACGACTGCATAGCCAAACTCAAGAGCGAGCGCAGTTACGACGAAATCATCTATATGTCGCCCGATGGTGAAACGCTCAACCAGGCCATGGCCAATAGAATGTCGATGCTGAAGAATCTCATCATCCTGTGCGGACATTATAAAGGCGTTGACCAGCGCGTACGCGACCAGTTTATCACCAAGGAAATCTCGATTGGAGATTATGTGCTGAGCGGCGGGGAATTGGGCGCTACGGTGCTCTCGGATGCTTTGATTAGATTGATCCCGGGTGTTTTGAGCGACGAAACCTCGGCCTTGACCGATAGTTTTCAGGACAACTTGCTTGCGCCTCCGGTTTATACCAGACCTGCCGAATACAAAGGCTGGAAAGTACCCGAAGTCTTGACCAGCGGACACGCAGCCAAGATTGAAAAATGGCGTGAGGAAATGGCGTATGAACATACCAAAACCCGACGTCCTGACTTGCTGAATGGTGATTGAAATGAAACCGGATGCCCTAGCCCCGATTGCAGCGGAAATCCTTTTTGTTCTTTCTTTAAGAACAAAAAGATTGCAACGGAAAGCGGGACTCGAGCTCCTAAAAGAGCGAACAGGCGAAAGCAAATAGCTCCTAAAAACTAATAATCAATCACTTATGGCGATAAAAAATTATCAATTATCCATTGTCAATTATCAATTAAAGTTCTATATTTGCGCCCACTTAGACCAACCTCTGGCGAAGTCCGCGAATGTTGCTCTGATTTAAAACCATTATTAAAAAAATTGTCATGGCAGATTTAATGCAATTCGTAAAAGACGAATTAGTCGTAAGAAAAGATTTCCCAGAATTTGGAGCCGGAGATACCATCACCGTGTACTACGAAATCAAGGAGGGTGAAAAAACAAGAACACAGTTCTTTAAAGGCGTTGTAATCCAAAGAAGAGGTTCTGGTACTACAGAAACTTTTACGATCCGTAAAATGTCTGGTGCAGTAGGTGTTGAGCGTATCTTCCCCGTGAACTTGCCAGCTTTGCAGAAAGTAGAAATCAACAAAAAAGGTCACGTTCGCAGAGCAAGAATTTTCTACTTCAGAGAACTTACCGGTAAAAAAGCGAAAATCAGAGACGCAAGAAGATAATCTTCTTTATCGAAGCTATAGAAATCCCGACCATTGCGTCGGGATTTTTTTTTGGCATACCACAGCGAATCGGTAGTAAAATTATGCTTTTCGCAATTTCAAAACGGCATACTGGCAAATTCACAATTCAATCGTTATAGTTTATCAGGTACGCTGGTTTTGCTATATTTGCTGTCCAATTAATTATCTAACTAATACTGACAAATAGCATGGCAAAGATTAAAGTAGCCAATCCTGTGGTAGAACTGGATGGCGATGAGATGACCCGAATTATCTGGACGTTCATTAAAGAAAAACTCATCCTTCCTTATCTGGATCTGGATATCAAATATTACGATCTGGGCATCGAAAGCCGCGAAGCCACCAAAGACCAAATCACGATAGACTCGGCCGAAGCCATCAAAAAATACAACGTCGGCATCAAATGCGCCACCATCACACCCGATGAAGAGCGCGTAAAGGAATTCAACCTTTCGGAAATGTGGAAATCACCCAACGGCACGATTAGAAACATTGTAGGCGGAACCGTTTTCCGCGAACCCATCATCATGAGCAACGTACCGCGTTACGTACAAGGTTGGACCAAACCAATCGTCATTGGGCGTCACGCTTTTGGCGACCAATACAAGGCGACTGATAAAGTCATCAAGGGCAAAGGAACGTTAACCATGTCATTTACCAACGAAGCCGGTGAAACTACAGAATGGAAAGTGTATGACTTCAAGGGCGACGGTGTAGCGATGTCCATGTACAACACCGACGAAAGCATCTACGGATTCGCGCATTCGTCGTTCCAGATGGCACTCACCAAAAAATGGCCGCTCTACCTTTCTACCAAAAACACGATCCTCAAGGCCTACGACGGACGTTTTAAGGACATCTTTGAAGAAGTTTACCAACAGCATTACAAAGCCGATTTTGAAGCCAACGGCATGGTGTACGAGCACCGATTGATCGACGACATGGTGGCTTCGGCCATGAAATGGAACGGCGGATTCGTTTGGGCTTGCAAGAATTACGACGGAGACGTGCAATCGGATACCGTAGCCCAAGGATTTGGCTCGCTCGGACTCATGACTTCTGTATTGGTTACCCCAGACGGAAAAACGGTTGAGGCCGAAGCCGCGCACGGAACTGTTACGCGCCATTACCGCGAACACCAAAAAGGACGCGCCACCTCAACCAACCCAATCGCTTCTATTTTTGCGTGGACGAGAGGTTTGGAACACCGTGGCAAACTCGATAACAATCAGGACCTCATCAAATTCTGCAACACTTTGGAGCAGGTTTGCATCGATACCGTTGAAAGCGGAAAAATGACTAAGGATTTGGCCATGCTCGTTAAACCAGAAGGATTGACCAGCGCAGATTATTTAACGACCGAGGATTTCCTTGCAGCCATCCAGGAAAATTTAGATAAAAAACTAGCTTAAGCATTTAAATTAAAGAAAAGACAACTGGAAACGGTTGTCTTTTTTTATAAGATAGTCAACGCGCACTAAAATAGGGCATGAATTTTTTCATTTACATACTCTTTTGCGGATCTACGTTACTGCTCGCATTCTTGCTTTTGGTCAATCCGCAAAAAGTAAATACTAAGGGCAACTTGTGGCTAGGGATGTTTGTCTTTTCTCTTTTTTTACTTACGGTAGAAGAAGCGCTAGAAATCTCACATCATACAATCAATGAAACACTCTTAAGCTTTATAACGCTTGCCTGTTTTGTGGTCGCCCCGGTTTTCTTCTTAAGCGTCTGCTATTTCATCGCTCCAGAAAGGAAATGGAAAAAGACCAACTTTCTTCACTTCGGTTTTGCTTTTGTCATGTTGCTCTCAGTGCTGCTGAGTATGATCGAAAATGCGCCGGATAATGACGATACGAGTCCCGAATTAAAAAAGACTATTTCTCTGGTTTTCAACCTCATTTGCTGCACGCAACTCTTCCTTTATGTAGTGGTTTCTTATCGCAAAATAGTAAACCATCGCAAACACATCCGATTATATAGTTCGTCAGTCGAAAATATCGATTTGAAGTGGCTGCAATATATTGGTATTGGCGTAGTCCTAATGGCATCTGTATGGGCATTGGAAATCCTGTTAGGACTTTCCGAAACCAATGTGCTCTTTGACACCTTAAGCAATATCGCTTACCTTTTCGGAATCTTGCTCATTGCCTACCATGCTATGAAGCAGAAAGAAATCTATCCATTTAGCGACATTGAAAAAAATGAAATTCTTGAAATAGTATCTGAAATCGAAATGCCTGTTGAAAACCGAAAGAAATTAGTTTCGGATGACAAGCTTGAAGAAATTAAAAATGCACTTATGCAATTGATTGCGACCGAAAAGCCTTATCTCGATTGTGAATTGAGCCTAGTTAAATTAGCACAACAAATGAACCTCTCCACCCATTTGTTATCGTATACCATCAATACTGGTTTTGATGAGAATTTTTACCAATTCATCAACCGCTATCGCATTGATGAAGCCAAAAAAATGGTTCTTGACCCGCAGATGGGTCATCTGAATTTGGTGGGAATTGCTTTTGCAGTGGGTTTCAACTCCAAGACCGCCTTTAATACTGCTTTCAAAAAAGCCACTGGCCAAACTCCGTCTGAGTTCAAAAAAAGCACACTGCTACCAGATCCTGTACTTTAATTGCGTACGGTTTTATCAATCCGGACTTTCAATACTCGTCGATTGCTAATATTTGCCTCGAATTTTAATCCTAAAAACGATGTGCAACACAAAATTTTATTTCAGAAAATTAACAAGTCTAATTTCCCTTTCATTGGCGTTGGCAATTTTGCAATCTTGCTCGAACCACGACAAACAAAAAATCACACCAACAACTTTCTTACTCACAGAAACGAAAGTCGCTTTTGCAACGCACCAATTGACGGCATACACTACGAATGCCAACACCAAGTACCTGGTCGTTTTTGAATCTGGTCTTGGAGACGACCATGAAGTATGGAACCAAAAAAACATCGCAGCTACCATCGCTCCTTTTGCCGATGTATTGCTTTACGACCGCTCGGGATATGGAAAATCGAGTGTCAACTCCGAACCGCGAAATATCGAAAAACTGACCACAGAGCTTGAGACCGTAATCGACCATTTGGCAAATGGACGGAAAGTAGTACTTGTGGCCCATTCGCTTGGTGGCATGGTCATTCGAGATTACGCGATCAAAAATCCAGAAAAGACGGCGGCTTTGCTTTTTGTCGACAGTTCACACGAATTATACAACAATCCCACTCAAGAAGTGGAAGATTTGATTTATAATACTTTACTGGACGCTTATGGCCTACATTTCGGAGCCACGATGGAGGCGCGCGAACTCGTTGAAGACGCTCAGTATATGACAACTTTAAGTCATTTGCCAAATGTTCCCGTCATTGCCTTGACGAGCATGAAAATTGATGCCGAACACGATGCAGCCGACAGACAACTATGGTTCGATTCAAAGGAAGCGCTAAGGCCCGGCGTAAACGATTTCACACACATCACGACCATTAGGTCAGGGCATTACATCATGTTGGATGAACCGCTTCTGGTTTTAAACAGCATTCAGGCACTTTTAAACAAACTTCCCTAATCGGTCTGCGTTCATATAATAACATTTCTTTAACAACTGTCGCGGTAACAAAACTTAATTTTACCGGTCTTAGGTCGTAATCAATCAAACAAATCATGCAAATCAGACAAAAGTATCTCAGCCTGTTCTTATTTTTACTACTATTCCAGTTCAGTTTTTCACAACAAAAATTCACGCTCAGCGGCACCATCGCCGATTCCCAGAACAACGAGACCTTAATTGGTGTCAATGTCACCATCCCAGAGCTCAAAACCGGTGTCACAACCAACGAATACGGATTCTATTCGATCACCGTACCCAGCGGGACTTACACTGTTCAAATTAGCTTCGTTGGCTACCAAACCGTCGAACAATCCATTGCGCTTGACAAAAATACCAAACTCAACTACAAACTTTCGGGCGAGGAAGAGCAACTCCAGGAAGTTGTGGTCACAGACAACCGCAAAGCCACCAACATCCGCAAGGCCGAAATGAGTGTCAACAAACTCTCGATCCAATCGATCAAGAAAATGCCGGTGGTGATGGGCGAAGTGGATGTGCTCAAATCGATCCTATTGTTGCCTGGCGTTACCAATGCAGGCGAAGGCGCTTCGGGTTTCAACGTACGCGGTGGCGGTGCCGACCAAAACCTGATCCTGCTCGATGAGGCCAATATCTTCAATTCGTCGCACGTCTTTGGGTTCTTTTCGGTATTCAACCCTGATGCAATCAAGGATTTGAAACTCTACAAAGGCGGCATTCCGGCACGTTACGGCGGACGCGCGTCGTCTGTTCTCGATATTTACCAGAAAGACGGCAGCAGCAAGGGTTTCCACGTCAATGGCGGTATCGGATTGGTATCGAGTCGTTTGCTGGCCGAAGGCCCAATCGTGAAAGACAAAGGTTCATTCCTGGTGGGCGGACGCGCCTCGTATGCGCATCTGTTCCTTAAACTCACCGACAATAAAAATGCGGCGTACTTTTACGACCTCAACGCCAAACTCAGTTATAAGCTCAACCCCAACAACAGCCTGTATCTTTCTGGATATTTTGGGCGTGACTTGTTTAGCCTGTCGGAGCAGTTCGAGAATGTGTACGGCAATGCGACGCTCAATTTGCGCTGGAACCATTTGTATTCAGACAAGTTGTTCTCTAACCTATCGCTCATTTATAGCGATTATTATTACGGTTTGGATTTGGATTTCATCGGATTCAAATGGGATTCGGGCATCAAGAACTACAACATCAAATACGATTTCAAGAATTATATTTCGGATAACTTCAAGCTCAATTATGGCGTGAATGCGATTTATTATGCGTTCAATCCCGGAACTTTGAAACCATCCAATGCCGATTCGGGTATCAACTACGACCAACTCGAACGCAAGCACGCTTTCGAACCGGCGGCTTACATCGATGCCGAACAGAACATTTCTAAAAAAATCTCCTTGTACTACGGGCTCCGTTACAGTTTGTTTTACCGACTCGGGGAAACCAATTCGAATATTTACGCCAACAATGAAGCCGTAGTTTTCAATCCCGTATTCCAGATTTATGAAAAAGCAAAACCCATCGCAAGTACCTATTACGGCAAAAACAAAACCATCGCCGATTACAATTACCTCGAGCCACGCGCCGCCATTGCTTACCAATTCAACGACAACAACTCGATCAAGGCGAGCTACAACCGCATGGTGCAATACCTGCAACTGATTTCTAACACTTCTTCGCCAACACCGCTAGATATCTGGACACCGAGTGACCAGTTCATCAAGCCGCAGATTGCCAATCAGGTCGCGCTGGGTTTCTTCCGCAATTTCAAGGACTCCGAATATTCGCTCGAAGCCGAAACCTTTTACAAGAAAATAGACAACCGCCTCGACTACATCGACGGTGCCGATTTGATTGCCAACAAAGCCCTCGAACAAATCCTGCTCAACGGCGAAATGCGTTCCTACGGACTCGAGCTCATGCTGCGCAAGAACGAAGGCCGCCTCAACGGTTGGATTTCCTACACTTTATCCAAATCGCAACAGCGCACGCCAGGCAGGAACGCCAATGAACCCGGCATCAACAACGGCCAATGGTACAGTTCGGTTTACGACAAACTGCACAACCTGGCCGCAACCGCTTCCTACAAATACACTGAGAAATGGAGTTTCGGGGCGAACTTCGCCTTGCAATCGGGCCAACCGGTCACCTACCCCAACGCCCAATACAAATACCAAGGTCTCACGATCCCGAATTACGGACAACGCAACGAAAATCGCCTGCCCGCTTACCACCACCTCGACTTATCGGCCACACTGACGCCACGCAAAAACATCGGTCGCAAATGGCAGTCAGAATGGGTTTTTAGTTTGTACAATGTGTACAACCGTGCGAATGCCGCATCGATCAGCTTTAGGCAGAATTACAGCAACGGCAACAACGAAGCCTTGCGCCTATCCATTTTTGGGGTTGTTCCCGGAATCAGTTATAACGTTAAATTTTAAAATATGAACAAATATATCCTCCTTCCGCTTCTGCTTATTGTCTTCGCCTCTTGCGAAAAAGCCATCGGCGTTGACCTTGAAACTGCCGCACCCAGGCTCGTCGTAGATGCCGCCATCAATTGGGAGAAAGGCACCGACGGTAAAGAGCAGCATATCAAACTATCCACGACGACCGGTTATTTTTCGGCGATAATCCCAACAGTTTCGGGCGCCACGATTGTCGTGCGCAACAGTGCCAATACCGAATTCCCTTTTACCGATTCGGGCAATGGCGATTATGTCTGTACTAATTTTGAACCCGTAATAGGCGAAACCTACACACTGACCATAAATCTTAACGGCCAGACCTACACCGCATCCGAAACGCTGATTGATGTGCCGCCAATTGATAAAATTGAGCAAAAAACCGAAACAGGCTTTGGCTCAGAAGATGACCGCATCGACGTCAAGACTTTTTTTACCGATCCAGCCAATACCAACGACTTTTACATGACACGTTACCAGACCAACATCAATGCGATTCCAGCCTATGGAGTTACCGATGATGAGTTTTTCCAGGGTAACCAGGTCTTTGACCTTTATCTCAACCCAGACATCAAGCAGGGTGATGTGATTGCCATTAGACTTTACGGTATTTCAGAGCAGTATTTCAATTATATGTCGATACTAACCTCTATAGTAGGCGGCGGCGGACCTTTTGCAACTGCGCCGGCTACATTGCGAGGCAATGTGCGCCATGTGGGCAATCCCAACGATTTGGTTTTGGGCTATTTCAGCTTGTCGGAGATTGACAAACGGACGTACATCGTGTATTGACAACAACGGCATCTTTCATTACTTTTACCTCTCACAATTCAACATTCAACATTTAAAATGTCATCCCACCACATCGTCCGTGACGACCAGGAACCCGCGCTTATCATAGCCAACGGCGCCGCTTGCACCAGCGAGTTGCTCGGGCAGTTGCTTGAATGGTCGCCGCTTGTCGTGGTTTTGGATTCGGCAATCAAACGCGTCAATGCACTCGGCATCAAGGTTGACGTTTTATTGGGTGATTTCGACGATGGATTCGATGCGCATGAATTCGTGCGTTCGCAACATCCGGTTGAAATCGTTTTCACGCCCGACCAGGAAAAAACCGACCTTGAAAAGGCCATCGAATACCTGATTGAAAGGAAAATCCCTGCCGTCAATGTCATTTGGGCCACCGGACGTCGTGCCGATCACACACTCGCCAACCTGACCAACCTCGCGCGTTACCGTGATAAAATCAAGATTGTAATCCTCGACGACCATTCTAAAGTATATCTATTGCCGCGCAGTTTCAGCAAATGGTATCCCGCAAAAACGATTATTTCACTCATCCCGATTGGGACGGTCGATGGCATTTCTTCCAAAAACCTTACCTACGAACTTGAAAACGATACGCTTACGATGGGCTATCGCATCGGCAGCAGCAACAGTGTCGCGCAGGACGGGATTGTCGAAATCAGCCATACCGACGGCGACTTGCTGCTTATGGAATGCTTTGATTAAAGTTTGATTTCAGAGAGCGCATTTCGGATGCGTTCAAAATGTTCCCACGGGATGAAATGATTGGCTCCTTTGATGGAAATCGTATCGACACTCCTGGCATTCACCAATCGCTTTTGCAGGAAAGCCATATTGGCATAAGGCACCAGCGGATCTTTGGTTCCGTGGATGATGGTCACCCCACAACTGATATTTTTGAGCTTGGGTTGCAGGTCGTACAAATCCTCCTTGAGCCACCACAATTCATCATTCGACGGCCGCAGCGCACCGGGAATCAAATAACGGATGGGTTTGGCTTTTAAAACCACACGCCAGATTTCGGGTGTTTCCATACGCGGATCCACCGAACCGGCAAGCACTACCAGATGCGCAAAGAAATTCGGCTTGTCGGCGGCCATTTTTACAATCACAGGGCCGCCAAGTGAATGGCCAACCAGAACAACGGGTTTGCTATTGGTAATTTGCGTGGCAAGCGATTCCAGGAGTGACGCTTGTGTTTCTAAATCCACAGCTTTCCCAAAATCACTGTAGCCGAAACCTGGACGATCGATAGCGATCATACGGAATTTTTTGAGCGATAGCGAATCGGTGAGATAGCGTTTGTAGGCATCCCAACTTCCGGGCGAACCGTGGATAAAAAATAGCGTGGGGTTTTGCGGATTTCCGGTTTCAATGTAATGCAGTTTATGGTTGTCGACCGTGAAAGTTTGGCTTGTGTACGCTACTTTAGAAGTCTCGAAATAAGTTTTGGTCTCTTTGGGCGTCATGCGCATCGTCATGCATGACTGGCACATGATAATGTAAGTAAGCAGCAATCCGAAAAAAAGGTATTTGAAGCGAAAGCGTGATTTTCGTCTGGACAAACACATTAGCGCTCTTTGTAAATAATAACGCTTGCTTTAAAGCCTTGGGCCAAATACCATTGATTTGAAGTCAATATATTATTTTGATCGTCATATATCGTAAGCTCGCCGGTATTGTCTCCTGACTGGCCTTGATTTAAAGCTAATAAAGTGATTTTATTTTCTCCTTTCAACAAACTTAATTTTATGTATTGGCATTCTCCATCAAGTATGCCGTTAGGAAGCAGAATCATATCTGGCGTGTAAATTGAAACTACGTCGCCGTCAAGGGCTTGAAAATCTCGGTAACAAATCCGTACATAGTCAGATTTGGTCTTAAATTCCCCGAAAAACATATCTCTTTTTACAAAATCCGGATTGTAATCTTTTTCTGTTTTGTTGAGTTTTTTTTGAACGGATTCACCTGCATGTCCAAATTGAGTTGTTGCAAAATTAATCGGTTTTTCATCAATCGGCTTTGACTTTGTAGCTCCAGGTGTAGCTGGTTTTGGGTTAAATACCGAAGGTTTGGCAATACCACCCGATGGATTGGGCGTACTGATTCCCGTTCCGCTCAGCGAATTGGACTTGTTGAGGAATTCGCCTTGCGCAGACACCCCAAAAAACGTGAAAAATAATCCGATGGCCAATATCCGCTTCATTTCTTTTTTTCCGAAATTAAACGCTGATAAAATTAAGGCATAAATCTACAGTCCAAAGGGATTTATCTTTTTTTTATCACTATTTTTCGGTGATTTACCGATAATTTAAAACTAAAGCTGGCGTTATCCGCTAAACCCAATCTATGGACAACCCGAAAATCAAGATCCTCGAAAATAAAATCCTGTCGGACAATTGGTACACGCTGCGCAAAATCACCTACGAGTACCAGAAAAAAGACGGCAGTTGGGAAACCCAATCGCGCGAAGCTTACGACCGCGGCAACGGCGCCACCATCCTGCTCTACAACAAAACCAATCAAACCGTCATCCTGACGCGCCAGTTTAGGATGCCCACTTACCTCAACGGCAATGCAACAGGCATGATGATCGAAGCCTGCGCGGGACTTTTGGATACCGAAAATGCCGAAGACTGCATCCGTCGGGAAACCGAAGAAGAAACCGGTTACAGCATCCGCGAAGTCAAAAAAGTATTCGAAGTTTACATGTCGCCGGGTTCGGTTACCGAAACGATCTGCTTTTTTACGGGAGAATACACCAAAGACATGAAAGTCAATGACGGCGGAGGGCTGTCGGAAGAACAGGAAAATATCGAAGTGCTTGAATTCGACTTTGATAAAGCGATGCAAATGATCGGCAACGAAATCAAGGATGCCAAGACGATTATGTTGCTGCAACATGCCAAAATCAACAACATCCTCGGGTAAATGTGTGTATCTTTGCGCCGATGGAACCTAAACCTATAAAAGCCAATCTGCATCCGCGCAACGCACACCAATCGGGTTACGATTTTGCGCAACTGATCGACACTTTGCCCGAACTTAAAGCGTTCGTGTTCACGAATAAGTATCAGACAGATACGATTGATTTTAGCAATCCCGAAGCGGTCAAGGCATTGAACAAAGCATTGCTCGTGGCCTTTTATGGTATCGAAAATTGGGACATTCCTGCGAGTTATTTGTGTCCTCCTATTCCCGGTCGTTCCGATTATATCCATTACCTCGCCGATTTACTCGCCAGTACCAACGATGGCAACATTCCGCAAGGGGAAACCGTACAAGGTCTTGACGTGGGCATCGGCGCGAATTGCATCTACCCGATTATCGGTAACTCAGTTTACGGCTGGTCTTTCGTAGGCACCGACATCGATGAGAACGCTTTACAGAATTGTAAAAAGATCATTGCGGCAAATGGCAAACTCATGGAATCGGTAAGCTTGCAATTGCAGGTTGAACCGCGTTTCATTTTCAAAAACATCATCACGCCAAAAGACCGCTTTGCGTTCACGATCTGCAATCCACCGTTTCATGCCTCGCAACAGGAAGCGACCAAAAGCAGCACCCGCAAAGTGAATAACCTACAAAATACGAAGACCAAAAATCCGGTGCTCAATTTTGGTGGACAAAATGCTGAACTTTGGTGCGATGGCGGCGAGATCGGCCTCATTACCCAAATGATTTACGAAAGTGTGAAATACCAAAAACAGGTGTTGTGGTTTACGACCTTGGTTTCCAAGAAAGACAATTTGCCATCTATTTACAAAACCTTGAAAAAGGTCGAAGCCGCGCAAATCAAGACCATCGACATGGCGCAAGGGCAAAAAACCAGCCGTATTGTTGCCTGGACTTTTCTCTCGGAATCGCAACAGAAAGATTGGCAATTTTAAGTTTTCGGAAACTTTTTTTGTGGTTTAACTTTGTAACTTTACGATTCAAATTTTCGAGATGAATTTCCAAGTTGTATCCGATTACAAGCCCACCGGCGACCAGCCGCAGGCCATCCAGAAATTAGCACAAGGCATAGAAGATGGCGACAAGTACCAGACGTTGCTTGGGGTGACCGGTTCTGGGAAAACCTTTACCGTGGCCAACGTGATCCAGGAAGTGCAACGCCCAACGCTTGTACTCGCCCATAATAAAACGCTCGCGGCGCAATTGTATGCCGAGTTCAAGCAATTCTTCCCGAACAATGCCGTGGAATATTTCGTCTCGTATTACGACTATTACCAACCCGAGGCATTCATGCCGGTAACCGGCGTATTCATCGAAAAGGATCTGTCGATCAACGACGAGCTTGAAAAGATGAGAATGAGCACCACGGCGGCACTGCTTTCGGGACGCCGCGATGTATTGGTGGTGGCGTCGGTGTCGTGTTTGTATGGAATCGGGAACCCGAACGAATTCCAGAAAAACATCATTCCCGTCAATAAAGGCCAGGTGATTTCGCGGACCAAATTGCTGCACCAACTCGTGCAGAGTCTGTATTCGCGTACCGAAGCCGATTTTGTTCCCGGTAGTTTCAGGATCAAAGGCGATACGGTGGAAGTCTATCCGAGTTATGCCGACAACGGTTTCCGCATCCATTTTTTTGGCGATGAAATCGAGGAAGTGGAAAGCTTTGACCTCAAGACTGCACAAGTCATCGAGAAATTCAACAAGCTCAACCTGTATCCTGCCAATATGTTTGTGACCTCGCCCGAAGTCTTGCAAAACGCGATCTGGGAAATCCAACAAGACCTTGTTAAACAGGTCACTTATTTCAATGAAATCGGCAAAAACCTAGAGGCCAAGCGGTTGGAGGAACGCACCAATTTCGATTTGGAAATGATTCGCGAACTGGGCTATTGCTCGGGAATTGAAAATTATTCGCGCTATCTCGACGGACGTTTGCCCGGCACGCGCCCATTCTGCCTACTCGATTACTTCCCCAAGGATTACCTCATGGTCGTGGACGAAAGCCACGTCACGGTTTCACAAGTGCATGCGATGTACGGCGGTGACCGCAGCCGTAAGGAAAATCTCGTGGAATACGGATTCCGTCTGCCCGCGGCGATGGACAACCGACCGCTCAAATTCGAGGAATGGGAAGCGATGCAAAACCAGGTGATTTACGTCTCGGCAACACCAGCCGATTATGAGCTCCAGAAAAGCGACGGGGTTTACGTGGAGCAGGTCATCCGCCCTACGGGACTTTTGGATCCGTTGATTGAAGTGCGGCCGAGTTTGAACCAGATTGACGATTTGATCGAGGAAATCCAGCTGCGCGCCGAAATCGACGAGCGGGTTCTGGTGACGACGCTCACCAAACGCATGGCCGAGGAACTTGCGAAATATTTGACCAAAGTGAACATCCGTTGCCGATACATCCATTCGGAAGTGGATACGCTGGAACGTATCGAAATCATGCAGGATTTGCGAAAAGGCATTTTTGACGTGCTCATTGGGGTGAACCTGTTGCGCGAAGGATTGGATTTGCCCGAAGTTTCGCTCGTAGCCATACTCGATGCCGACAAGGAAGGATTTCTAAGGAACCACCGCTCACTGATCCAGACTATTGGCCGTGCCGCGCGCAACCTCAACGGAAAGGCCATCCTGTACGCCGATAAAATTACCGATAGCATGCAGAAAGCCATCGACGATACGGGATACCGCCGCAACAAACAGCAGCAGTACAATACCGATAACAATGTCGTGCCGATGGCGCTCAATAAGAAAATCGACAACATCTTCACTAAGGTCAAATTGGTAGACCAGGAACTGGGTGCCTCAATCATAAAGGCTGCCGAGAAAGAAGCCGAATACCTCACCAAACCTGAGATTGAGAAACGCATCCGCGACAAGCGAAAAGCGATGGAAAAAGCGGCAAAGGACCTGGACTTTATGCAGGCTGCGCGCTTGCGTGATGAAATTAAGGCGTTGCAAGGGCAGGTTTAAAATTTCACGCTAAAACAATTGTAACGCAAACTGTTACATATTTCATAGTATTAATTCATTTTAGTAAGTAAGATTGTATAAGTTTACTTACTAATCTTTTTTGCCAATCCGAATGCGAGCATTATTAATTGTTGTATCCTTTTTCTACTCGGCTATTTTATTTTCTCAAAACAAAGAAGCAAAACCGATTGAAATTAATTCTGGTTCTCAGAACCTTGAAGTATCAGGGAATTTCTTATTCCTATTGACCGACGACCTTAAAATAAACCAAAGGAATTTACTGGCTTTCAAAAACAAAATGAAGCCGTATTGCGATTGTGTCAAAGACGACAAATTACAACTCCCAAAAATTTTATGGCTGAAAGCCGACTTGGTAAACACCTCGAATGATACTTTGAATTTGGTGTTCAGGACCTCTAATGCGCCAGAAGTAGACGCTTGGGTGTTCTCTGAAAATGACACTTTGACAAAAACAATCGGGTTTGTACAGAAAAGTGAAGAGCGCTATTCTAAAGAGATTTTCAGTTCCTTTTCGTTTGAGCTGTTGCCGTTTCAAAAGAAGCAAATTATTTTAAGGCAAGAGGTGCATACACTTGAATTTATGATTGCCAAGTTTGACATCAGTAGCACGGCCGCATTTGAAAATTATTTGCTAGGTGCCTATCAATATTATCATGGCAGCAGATTGCTTTTATCGTTATTGTGCGGTGGAATTTTTATGTTATTTTTTTACAACCTGTTTGTGTTCTTCAGGACCAAGACAAAAAACAACTTATTCTACTCCTTTTATTTGTTCTTCACCTTCATTTACATTCTGGTAGAAATTGACCGCAACCAATATTTTTTCTTTGGATCGGTAATCCTTTACTTTGATTTAATCAAAGAAATATCATATGGTTTGTCTATCGTTTTTTACTGCCTATTTATCCGGTCGATACTCATCAATACGCAATCGTATTTTAAAATTGCCTTTCAAAGTTTCATCATTTTATCGGGCGGCGTTCTAATTTATTTGTCGTATTCGTATTGGAGTCATTTTTATGGTTTTAGTGCATTTTCAAGATCATTGCTTTCCTATTATAAAGCTGTTTCGTTTGCATTTATACTGTTGGCCATATCCCAGTTGTACAGAAACATCAAAGTGCCGTTTATAAAATATGTATTCATTGGGAGCTTAATTTTGGTGTTTTCTTATTTACTTCAGGAAATTCTGGCGTCTATAGGCCGAAAAATATTCGATTTAGACCACTATAAAATATACATCAAAACCAACCTATCCATCTTAATAGGGACACTGGCTCAAATTTTATTTTTGAGTTATGCGCTGTACATCAAAACCTTACAACTGGAAAAAGAAAAGTACATTTCTGAGAACCTCAATACGATCAAGTCGCGTTTCTTTGCTAATATCTCACACGAATTCAGGACACCATTGACCCTGATTAAAAGCCCTGTTCAAAGTTTACAAACGGACATTAAAGACGAAAACCAGAAAAGCAAACTTCGGCTTATTGATGCCAACGCCGATAGAATGCTGGAGCTGGTCGATCAATTGCTTGAGCTCTCTAAAATAGACAGCGGCAACGTAAAACTTATTTTAAAAGAAGGAAACATCAGTTCGTTTTTGGCCTCAATTATAGAGTCCTTTGCGTTTCAATCGAAGGAAAAAGGGATTCATTTTACGGCAAATATCCAGAAAACACTTGAAAATAATCTATTCGACAAAGACGTTATTGAAAAAATTGTAACCAATTTAGTATCGAATGCCTTCAAGTACGCACCACCAAACGAAGCGATTGCTTTTACAGCATCAGTAGAAAATCTGCACCTTAAACTCGTAGTTTCTAATACCGGAACCGATGTCAAAAAGGAAGATTTACCAAAATTACTCGAGCGTTTCTATCAAAAAAACGAAGCCGATCCTGGCGTTGGGATTGGCTTGGCATTGGTCAAAGAATTGGTTGAATTGTACCAAGGAACCTTTACCACTTCATTAGAAAATGACGAACTATCGTTTTCTGTGAATTTACCGCTGGCCATGAACCATGAAAATGCGGTTGTGATTGCTTCAGAACCGGAAATGCCAATTATTAAAAACGCCATCGATCCCAAAACCGAGCTTCCCGTCTTATTGATTGTAGATGACAATGCCGAAATTCGTTCGCTGCTAAAGGATATTTTCAAGACAGGCTACCAAGTTCTCGAAGCCTATGATGGTGAAAAGGGGTTGCAACTGGCACAGAAAGAAATTCCCGATTGCATCCTTTCGGATGTAATGATGCCTAAAATGGACGGATTTGAATTCACCCGACAAATAAAAGACAACGAATTAACGTCATTTATCCCGGTAGCGTTATTGACCGCAAAAACGTCAGACGAAGCACATCTTGAAGGTTTAAAAAGTACCGCCGATGCTTACCTGACCAAACCGTTTAACAATGCAATTGTGAAAGCTACGGTAAACCAACTGATTGGCGAACGTAAAAAACTACACCAACGATACAGCCAGGAATTGGTTTTACGACCGGTTGATATCGTGATCAATGCCGTCGACGAGAAATTCATAGAGAAACTGCAGGTTATTTTAGATAAGGAACTGTCCAACCCTGATTTCTCTTCAGAAAACTTTGCTGCAGCCGCGGGAATGAGCCGTATGCAACTGCATCGGAAACTCAAATCGCTATTGGGCGTTTCGGCAACAGAATTTATAAGAAACGAAAGGCTAAAGATGGCGGCAGCATTACTCAAAAAAAGCAACGGCAATATATCTGAAATTGCCTACGCCGTTGGCTTTAATGACGTATCATATTTCTCGAAATGTTTCCGGGAGCGGTTTGGGTCTACGCCAAGCGATTGCCTCGGTAAAAAATAAACTTATTGCTGTATCGCTTGATTTTACTGCGCTGTAACGCTTTGTTACATCTGTCATAAGAATTGTTACAGGATTCATAGTGGTGTGAGCGTGTTTGTTGGAGATTTGTTTCGTTCAACCAAACTAACAATCACCTTATGAAAAAATCAGTACTACTCACTGCATTATTGCTTTGCTTTTTAAGCACGTTTGCCAAAACCAATCCCGAAATTAAATCCAATACAGAGACCTGTGTGGATCCTTGGGTTGAAATCTACACCCAAGCCAATTATGGCGGCACCGTAACAACCGTTACCGGCGCCAACAACACCATCAATTTGCCCATTCCCAACACACCGGGTTACAAGACGATTTCGGTTAAGGTACAGCCTGGCTATGTAGCCTACATCAATACTTGCAACGAATTCAATGACGAAGTGATGGTTTATGGAAACCGTACCAGCCTCACTTTATATGCAGTTTGCGCATTGACAATCAAGGCCGAAGTCGCGACCTTTATGCGGGTACAGTTTCAAGGTTTTAAAACAAATGTCCACAACAATGATTGTCGCAAAATATTTGGGTCGGTTAAGTTAAAAATGTTCGAGAACAGACCCGGTGGAGGTACGACATACTGCAATGTGGTCATTCAGAACGATGTAGACCTGAGCATGATCAACAGACTCGAAGCCGTCGTCTTTACACGTTCGAGCGCGAGTGACAGCAGCCTGCCCAATTGTGTGAGCCCGTATGTTTTTGATCAATCGTATACACAGCCTTACCAAGAATCCTTAATCAATCGCGAACGCACCGCAGGGATTGCTGTAACGTTTGTCACCGGACAATCTGCGGTGGCCCAGCACCGTACCGGTTTCCTCTCGACTTCTAATTTGAAAACGGCGCATAAGATGAACGATTTTGCCACCTATTACCCGAGCATCCAGTTGAGTCCCACCACGCCTATGGCCAGAATGACCAATAGTCTGCCCAACATTCCGGGGTTTACCGGTACCGACAGGAACAAGATATTGAACTTTACCCCTTACACCAACCCGCCGCAAAATGGTGGCGACAGCGGCCACTCGGTGACTATTTTAATGACTGTATTTTAATTCGTTTGCTGATGATGCCCCAGAAAAAAATAAAATACGAATCAAAAATTGAGGCCTTGCCTTCGCAAAAAATCATCATCAATGTCAACCAAATGGACAAAGGCGACTATGAGCTCAACATTGTCCATCAAAACAAATTAATCAAGAAAACCACGTTTAAAAAAAAATAGCATGAAAAACCAACTGTTGCTTTTGCTTCTTTTTCCCGTCCTGTCGTTTGCACAAGTTGGCCTCAATACCACAACGCCCAATGCAGCACTAGATATTCAATCGACCAATAACGGTGTTCTAATTCCCAGAGTTCAGCTAACAGATGCTTTAGATGTTGTAACTGTTATTAATCCGGCTGGTGGTGCTTTGACAAACTCCACATTGGTCTACAACCTTGCTCCTTCTGGTACTGCACCAAATAATGTTGATGGTGGTTTTTATTACTGGAATGGTGCCAGATGGATGTCAATCAGTGGTTTACCCAATTGGAGTCTAAATGGCAATACCGGAATTTCAACTCCCGCAAATCCCTTAACCTACGGAACCTCAACTATCGCAGCTACAGAAAACTTTGTCGGCACCAAAGACAATAATGATGTAGTCATCGGCACCAATAATACCGAGCGATTTCGCATAAAAAGCACCACTGGAAATATCGGAATAGGAACTGCCAATCCCACCAAAAAACTAGACATCGTTGCGCCCAACAATGAAATAGGATTGCAAATACTAAGTGGCAATAATGCCGATCTGGCTTATCTGTCTTTAGGAAGGACCTTTGAATATGCGCAACTGGGCGCATGCAAAGCCGCAAGTTTCTTTTTGGATGCTTTAGATGGTGATATGGCAGTTAAAAATTTTGGTGCCGGAAAAATTCTGTTCGGTGCTTCTGTCAACACCAACGCCGATATGTCAATAGTGCCCGGAGGCAGTGTAGGTATCGGAACTGTTAACCCAACCTTAGCGCGATTTCAAGTGAATGGCATGACTGGAAACACCACTGCTCTTTTTCGTGGCGGAACCGCATCACAAGGGATTTCGATGGTTGCCGATTGGCCTGGTTTGTATTTCAACTGCTATTACAACGGCGGACAAAGAGCGATGGCTCCAAACGGATTTCCTTCTATAATCAATACCGATCAAGGCAGTGGCGGATTGACATTTCATACCTCAAACATTGCCAACACCACTGCCAATGCATTACTCGCTACAAATATTCCTGAAAGAGTGCGTATCGATGCCGACGGTGAAGTTGGGATTGGCACAAACAATCCATTGGCTAAACTTCACATTGTCAATGCAACTTCTGGCGCAATAAGAATCGAAGATGGGACGCAAGCCAACGGAAATATCCTCACTTCTGATGCCAATGGTGTCGGGACCTGGAGAAATCCGAATACGATTTCCTGGTCTTTAAATGGAAATACCGGAATTACTGCGCCGCCATTCCCTGCTCTCTACGGAACCACAACCATAGCCAGTACAGAAAATTTCATCGGAACAACCGACGACCAAGCCATTGTTTTCGGCACCAACAATATTGAAAGGATGAGAATTAACAACATCACCGGTCAAGTCAAAATTGGCCGTTACGGTCCGCTGGTGAATTATGGATCTGCGTTTGATGTTTATACCGATCAATATGTGGCCGGGGTTTTTAGGGGAAATGCCAGTTCTAATATCGGAATCATAGTGGCTTCTGAGGGAACTGATCCTTTTGGGACAAAAACCGGCGGTATCTTTTCTGCCTCAGGCGGTGCTACAAATCACGCCATTATTGTGCCTGCTAATGGCGGTGATGTGGGTTTTGGCACTAATGCGCCGTCAACAAAACTTCATATTGCCAAACCCACCTCGGGCGCCATCCGGATTGAAGACGGAACCCAAGCAAACGGACATGTCTTACGCTCGGATGCCAACGGCGTGGGAACCTGGCAGAATCCCAATACGTTTTCGTGGTCGCTCACCGGAAATAACGTGAATGCCGCAACCAACTTTTTAGGATCTACCAATAACGCCGATGTGATGTTTAAAAGAAACAATACCCACGCAGGTTCTATTGCTCAATTCAATACGTCACTAGGCACCAATTCACTGCTATCATTGACCTCCGGGACACAAAATGTAGCCATCGGAACCAATGCCTTAGACTCCAATATTATAAGTGGTGGAAACACTGCCGTTGGATACGATGCTTTGCAAGCTACAACGGGCGACTACAACACCGCATTCGGAAACTCTTCGCTTTTTAGCCTGCTTGCCGGTACAAGCAATTGTGCCTTTGGATATAATGCCTTAACCGGGTTAACATCCGGGGTTAACAATATCGGAATCGGCACCAATGCAGTAGTACCATCATCCACAGGAAGCAACCAAATGAGACTCGGCAACACCGCAATAACCTATGCCGGAACTCAAGTAGCCTGGACCATAACATCCGATCGCCGTTGGAAAGACAACATTCAATCCTCTAATTTAGGTTTGGACTTTATAAGCCAACTCCGTCCTGTTTCGTATAGCCGCAAAAACGACGACTCCAAAAAAACAGAATATGGTTTTATAGCCCAGGAATTAGAGGCAACCTTAACCCAGTTTGGCGCAACCAACAACGGCATCATCTCTAAAGGCGATGACGGAATGTATGGCGTGAGATACAACGACTTACTAGCGCCAATGGTCAAAGCAATTCAGGAATTAAAAGTAGAAAATGAGCAATTAAAACAACAAAACGATATGCTGCTTATTCGACTCAAAGCGCTTGAAGAAAAATTCAAGTAGCCCATCCTATTTGAAATCATTGCTTTTATTTTGGGCGTGCCCCTGCGGGTCAGGCTGTCTGCGGTGCGCGGCACCTTGCTCCCATCCTTCACGCGCCCACCGGCAATAACGGTATCCATTTGGAGGTTTGGCCGGTTATTTATTACCTTTCCCAAAAAACTACCTTGAGACTTTTCGCTTCCTTACTGTTCTTGCTCTTATTGGGTAACACCCTGGCGCAGGAACACACCGCTTCGCCGCAAGTATCCACCTTTACCGTCGACGCACCGCAACTGCAGGCCGTCAAAAAAATCTGGCTGTATTTGCCCAAAGGCTACGCGGCATCCACTAAAAAGTACCCGGTGATTTACATGCACGACGCGCAGAATCTCTTCGATGCCAAAACCTCCTACGTGGGCGAATGGAACGTCGATGAAAAACTCGATAGCTTACACGCACAAGTAATCGTCGTAGGCATTGAACACGGCGGCGAGAAACGCATTGACGAGCTCACGCCTTACAAAAATGCCAAATACGGTGGCGGCCAAGCCGATGCGTATCTCGACTTTATCGTCAAAACTTTAAAACCCGAAATCGATCGCAAGTACAGGACAAAATCCAACGCCAAAAATACCACCATCTGGGGCAGCTCGCTCGGCGGACTGGTGTCGTTCTACGCGCTTTTAAAATACCCAGAAACTTTTGGGAAAGCCGGGGTGTTCTCGCCCGCATTCTGGTTCAACCGCCAGGAAATTGTAGCGCTTACCCAAAATCAAAACCAACTCAAATCTAAAATTTATTTCCTATGCGGTGACAGCGAAGGCGACGCGGATATGATCACCGACCTCGACAAAATCGAGCAAATCGTCAACACCAAGCGCTGCGCCTGCAAAATGCGCAACAAAAAAGTTATCGTCAAAGGCGGCAAACACAATGAAAAAACGTGGCGCGATGGTTTTGTAAATGCGTATCTTTGGCTGAATTAAGGTGCAAGGCTCAGGGTGCCAGGTTTAAGGCAAACCGCGTCCTGCTTAATTTCCCTGTACCCTGAACCTTTAAACCCTGAAACCCTATGAACAACAACGACATATTCAAAAAACTCCGCGTGGCGCTCATGCTACGCGACGACCAAATAGTAGACATTCTGCAACTCGTAGACTTCAGGATGTCGAAGGGCGAAATCGGGAATATTTTTCGCAACCAGGACCATCCCAATTATATGGAATGTGGCGACCAGGTTTTGCGCAATTTCCTCAACGGGCTCGTGATCCATTTGCGCGGCACCAAAGAAGATCCCAAAAACCCGAATGAAGTTTTGGCCAAACACAAGGCAGAGATTCCGGCAAAAGCAGAAAGATTTCCAAAAGACATCAACTCCAAGAATGGCCCTGTAAACGCGAGTAAGCCCAAAGCCGATTTCAAGAAAAAGCCCGCTTCCAACGCAAAGTCACGCGACAAAAAGCCGGCTAAAATACAAGTGGTAGAAAAAGTACAATTCAAGAATGGCAAGAATAAAAAATCCTGACAGGCTCCTGTATTTACGTTGGGATAGCATATTTCAGCGTTAAAGGAACAGTTAGCATAAAAAAAATCCCGAGTAATTCGGGATTTTTTATAATCTATAAAAATTGCTTTTTTTAATTTAAAGCAGCCTTGACCTGATCGGCAGCTTCCTGGAATTCTACGGCCGACAAAATCGGCATGCCCGAATTGTCAATCATTTCCTTGGCCAACTCGGCATTGGTGCCCTGCAAACGAACGATAATCGGCACCTTGATGCTGTCGCCCATATTCTTGTAAGCATCGATAACTCCTTGCGCCACACGGTCGCAACGTACGATTCCACCAAAAATATTGATTAGGATCGCCTTTACATTCGGGTCTTTTAAAATGATGCGGAAAGCCAGCTCCACACGTTTGGCGTCGGCTGTTCCTCCAACGTCCAAAAAGTTGGCAGGCTCGTAACCCGCATATTTGATCAAATCCATAGTCGCCATGGCGAGTCCGGCACCGTTTACCATACAACCAACGGTTCCGTCAAGGTCAACATAGTTCAAACCAGCAGCTTTTGCTTCTACTTCGATTGGGTTTTCCTCGCGAACATCGCGCATGTCGGCGTACTTCGGGTGGCGGTACAAAGCGTTGTCGTCGAGATTCACTTTGGCATCCACAGCGATGATTTTATTATCTGAAGTCTTGAGCACCGGATTGATCTCAAACATCGTCGCATCGCAGCCAATGTAAGCATTGTACAAAGCCGGAACGAACTGTGTCATTTCCTTAAATGCAGCGCCAGACAAACCAAGGTTGAACGCGATTCTTCTCGCCTGGAAACCTTGCAAGCCAACGGCAGGATCTATTTCTTCGGTGAAAATCAAATGTGGGGTGTGTTCGGCTACTTCTTCAATGTCCATTCCGCCTTCGGTAGAATACATAATCATGTTACGGCCTTTGCCACGGTTGAGCAATACCGACATGTAGAACTCAGAAGTTTCGCTTTCACCAGGATAATACACGTCTTCGGCCACGAGTACCTTGTGCACTTTTTTACCTTCGGCAGACGTTTGCGGCGTGATCAATTGCATACCAATAATCTGCTCGGCGAGTTCTTCTACCTGTTGCAGGTTTTTGGCAAGCTTTACGCCCCCGCCTTTTCCGCGTCCACCAGCGTGGACTTGTGCTTTGATAACGTGCCAGCCGGTTCCGGTTTCGGCAGTCAATTGCTTGGCAACGGTTACTGCTTCCTGCGCGTTGTTGGCTACATAACCGCGTTGTACCTTGACGCCATAACTGGCCAGAATTTCTTTTCCTTGGTATTCGTGTATATCCATGTTGTTGAAGTTTGACTTTTTTAAAGTGCCACAAAAATAAGAATTTTGTATAAAAAAACGGATATTTTTTGAAGCTATTTCCCGCTATCCATTGCAATCTTTTGCAGCCTGCCAACCCGCCTTTTGGCCCCATCGCTAAAACAGTTCACAGAACTGTTTTTTTACGCTCGGTCCTACTGCAGCTGCAAAAGGATTTCCATTGCTATCGGGGCTAGTCCATCCGTTTTCTAAAGCAACCTTTTTCCAACTACAGCATCTCTCTTCAAACAATCAAAAAAATCAATAAAGCTATGAACACTTTAAAACTACTCTCCGCATTCCTTTTCCTCTTTTTATTCTCCTGCCATTCTGATGACAGCCCGCAAATCCAAAGCCCGCCACTTACCGGTATCGAAGGCACTTGGAAACTCACCGAGGTCAACGGCGGGATTACCGGCACAATCTACAATTACCCTGAAGGCATGATCACCTGGAAATTCAATGGCATCAGCCAAACGGTCATCGTCCAAAACAACAATGTCGATGAGACCATGCAGGACATTCTACCATCGGGCACATACCAATACAGCTTTTTCGCCAATGAGGCCACACCCGAACTTTGCGCCATAAACATCATAGTCGACGGCATGAATCTGGGTTGCTACAACATCGGCACGACCGAGTTTACGATGAGCCAGATTGAAAGCGATGGTTTTATGATAAAATTGGTGCGATAAGATTTTCGTGGTACGCCGTTAGTTGCGCATCCATTTCTTACGGTAGACTTTCCCGCCCGAATAAACTTCAACGATGTACAGGTCTTTTTTCAATCCCGAAACATCGACCAGGTAAGTGTTCTCTACCGATTTTGGAGTTTGAAACACCAACTTTCCCGAAAAATCAGAAATAGCAATAGACTTGCGGTCTGTATTTTTACCCGCCACAGCAATCAAAATATGATCATTGGCTGCGTTGGGATATACGGTGACGCCTTGTTTGTTTCCGGCCATGAGATCCAGCCCGATTGGTGCCTCAGTATCGGTTGAGCCGAGGTTGTCATTCTTGAAACACGAGATTTTTTGCGCTTGTGCTGTAGTCATCGCGAACAATAAAAAGAAAAGTAGGTTTTTCATTTTGTCTATCAGAATGATGCAAATAAACGACTTTTTTTGCATTTCGTCGATAAAACTTCAATTTTAACATTTTTGGGTTTTCAAGCACACCCTTGCCGGGAAACGAAAACGTTGTAAATGTAAAACTGTGCTAATTCTTTGGTAATGTGTGGGTCAAATGATAGTTTTGTTGCAAACAAGCACCTTATGCAACCCAAAGAACTCGTTCAACTCGCAGAAGAATTCGGCAGCCCGCTGTATGTCTATGACGCAGCCAAAATCCAATCGCAATACAACCGGCTCACTGCAGCGTTTTCAAAAGTGGAAAGGCTCCGCATCAATTATGCGGTCAAAGCACTTTCTAATGTGGCTATCCTGCAACTGATGAAAAGTATAGGTTCGTGCCTCGACACCGTATCCATACAAGAAGTGCAATTGGGGCTGCATGCCGGTTTTTCACCACACCAAATCATCTACACCCCAAACGGCGTATCGTTTGAAGAAATCGAAGAAGCGGCACAATTGGGCGTACAAATCAATATAGACAACCTTTCGGTACTCGAGCATTTTGGGAGCAAACATCCGTCGGTTCCGGTTTGTATCAGGATCAATCCGCATGTGATGGCGGGCGGACATTCTAACATTTCGGTTGGGCATATTGACAGCAAGTTTGGGATTTCTATCCACCAAATGCCACACCTGTTGCGTATTGTAGAAAATACCGGAATGCACATCAACGGCATCCACATGCATACGGGCTCAGACATCCTGGATATCGAGGTTTTCCTGTATGCGGCCGAAATTCTCTTCGAGGTGGCGACGCATTTCAAGACACTCGACTTTCTCGATTTTGGCAGCGGATTCAAAGTGCCTTACAAAAAAGACGATATTGAAACCGACATTGAAGAGCTCGGCAAAAAACTCAGCAAACGCTTCAACGCCTTTGAAAAACAATACGGACGACCGCTTACTTTGGCTTTTGAACCCGGGAAATACCTCGTAAGTGAATCGGGTTTTTTCCTCGCCAAAGTCAACGTCGTCAAGCAAACGACTTCTACCGTTTTTGCGGGAATAGACAGTGGTTTCAACCATCTGATAAGGCCGATGCTTTACGGTTCGCAGCACTTCATTGAAAACATCTCCAACCCAAAAGGAAAGGAACGTTTTTACAGTGTGGTGGGTTACATCTGCGAGACCGACACCTTTGCCAACAACCGTCGTATCGCCGAAATTGCCGAAGGTGACCTGCTGTGTTTCAGGAATGCCGGTGCGTATTGCTTCTCTATGGCGTCGAATTACAATTCCCGATACAAGCCAGCCGAAGTGTTGTGGAAAGACGGCAAAGGAATTTTGATCCGCGAACGCGAAAGCTTTGAAGATTTGCTTAAAAACCAGATTCGTTTACCGGATTAATTTTTTATCCATCGGATTGTCCAAGAACGGGTGTCTTGAGCAACCAGCACAGTGTAAATTCCCGCTGGCAGTGATGCAATATCAATTTTCGATTGATCGGTTACGGCTTGATTTTCAAGAATTGTTTGACCCAATGGGTTGATAATCCTAACCGATGCGGTTGCAATACCCGAAATTGAAATTTGTTGCTGCGCCGGATTCGGGTAAACTGCTATCGGATTTACAGAATTAAAATCAACAGCTTCCAACGGCGCACAACTCCCGTCAACCCCAAACGGATTGAACCACCTGAGCGCGTCCTGCAAAATGGCCTCATCCTCATTGCTTTCTACGTCGCGGCAAAGCCAGGCTGCCTTGGTTCCTGTATCGGGACATCTGGGCGTGAGCGCAAAGCCTTCTATGTTCGTATTGCCGTCGCCGGGATTGGTGATAGGATATTCGTGGGTTACATTGAACTTACGTTCGCCGCCGATGAGGGTTGTAGACAAATCGGTTACCTCCAATCGGTTGACTGGCGATAAATTGTGCAAGATGTACAGCAGGCCAGTGCTTCGGTCAAAGGCAAGGTCGCAGCTCTCAGACCGATTGGTAAGGTATTTCCCAACGTAGGCGAAGTCGTCATTGGCATTTGGGTTCAGGTCAAAAACCCAAACATAACCGCCATCCTGGTGTGCGATAAAAAACAATCCGCCCGCGCCTTTTACCGAGGTGTAAGGCTGTCCGGTTTCGGAGCTGATAAAACCAATGCCCGAAAGCGCGCTGTCGGGAACAAACACGATGCCTTCGGGCCCTGTATTGCCGGTATCTTCCATTACAGAAGACGGCGCGAGCAAATCCCATTGGCGTAACAAGGTCACCGTACCAAAGTTGGCGGTATGCGAATAACGCCTGATTTCATAATTGTTCTCGTCGATGGTATAAAATTCATTGGCATTCAGGTTGGCTTGGGTAATGCCTTCGGGTCCGCCGGCGAGCGCCTTACTCGCAATCTGCGTGAACGCATTGGTGGATGTGTTCCATTGTAACACGCGTAACCTGCCATCGCCTTGCACGCCGTACAAACGATTGTTGACTGGATTAAAATGTAGCCCGCTTAAATCGGTAATCCCATCGGCATCCATCGCTGCGGTAAGGTTCGTGGCGCCACTCCAGGAAGAACCCGGCCACACCTGACCCACAAGCGACTGCAACGACAACAGCAAAAGCAAATAAATTTTTCTCATATCGGCACGAATTAACTCCCCAAAGATAAACAAGTCTGCTTATAATAGGCTGTTGTTAAATATTTGGAATTAATCTTAAATTAATGAAAGGCGACGGGTTTGGGCGCTACGTTTTTTTATCTTTGGAATGCATTTTCACTCAACAAACACATCATGAACAGAAGAAGTTTCTTTAAGAACGGCTCGCTGGTGGCCATCGGCTCTACGATTGTCAATCCTTTTCAGGTCTTTGCTCAACAGACCGACTTTGACACGCTCAAAAAAAACAAGAAAGCCAAGAATATTATTTTCCTGGTGAGCGATGGCATGAGTACCGGCACACTCAACATGGCCGACTTGTTCCTGAGCCGCAAAACAGGAAAAGGCAGCCATTGGCTACAGCTCTATAAAGAGAACCGCGTCACCCGCGCGCTTATGGATACGGCTTCGGCCAATTCTATAGTCACCGATTCTTCTGCCGGCAGTTCTTCCTGGGGTGGTGGCGTTCGTGTGCCCAACGGTTCACTAAATGTAGGCGCCAACGGCGAGCAATACCTCCCAATCTTGCAGAAATTCAAACAAGCCGGTAAGATGGTGGGCTGCGTGACCACGGTGCCTATTACGCATGCCACGCCCGCCGGTTTCTGTGTGAACAGCAAAAGCCGAAACAGTCAGGAAGACATCGCAGGGCAATACCTCGATTTGAACTTTGACGTGATGATGGGTGGCGGCAACCAATATTTCGCAGCCGACAAACGCAAGGACAAAGCCGATATGTACGCCAAGTTTGCCGCCAAAGGTTATCAGGTTGCCAAAACACGTACAGAAATGATGAGCGCTTCAAACGACAAACCGGTTTTGGGTGTATTTGGCGAAGATGCAATTCCCTATTATATAGACCGTAACAACGATGCCGAGCTCCAAAAAACCGTTCCTTCGCTGGCCGAAATGGCGCAGAAAGCCATCGACCGCATGAAAAATCACCCCAAAGGTTTCGTCATGCAGATAGAAAGCGGAAAGGTGGATTGGGCTGCGCACGCCAACGATATTGCGGGACTTTTGCACGACCAGATCGAGTTTGACGAAGCGATCAAAGTGGCCATCGATTTCGCCGAGAAAGACAAAGAAACACTCGTAATCATCACCACCGACCACGGCAACGCCAATCCCGGTGTGATTTACGGCAAGGATGCCAATGCCAATTTTGACAGCATCCAGAAATACACGCACACCAACGAGTGGCTGCTCAACAACATCCACGCCGACAGCAGTGTGAGCCAGGTTCGGGATATCATCTCGGCGACTAACGGCCATACGATTGCTGAAGAAGATGCAAAAACCGTCCTAAGTTATTACGATGGATTGCACAAAGAAGACGGTGGCTTGTACAACTACAAAAAACTGCCGTTCAAGGCGTTTGCAGAAATGCAGAAGAAAACCAATTCGGTAGGTTGGATTTCAATGGACCACTCGGCCGATTATGTAGAGCTGGCGATGTTTGGCCCGGGAAGCGACCTCTTAAAACCGTTTGTAAAAAATACCGATTTGCATTACCTGATGCTTGAGGCCGCCGAAGTGGAGAATAAGTTTTAGGCGAATACAACATACCCTTGGTGAAAAGCGCGCGAGGGATGGCAGCGGTAGCCCACAGCCGTTTGCAAAACGGCGAGGACTATAGCGAACAGCCCGACCGCCAAAACCAATTGCCAATCGCAACACACCAAATGCAATTAGGCGGTCGCGCCCAAAAACCCTCGATTAACACCCATGCATTTGAAATCGAAAAAGCCAATCCTAAAAGTGGCTTTCTCTTTCTACAAAACTATCAACTATATTAAAACTATTTCAGGATGATGAATTCGCAACGGCGGTTGATGGAGTGTTCCTGCTCGGTGCACGGTCTGGCTTCTCCGCATTTGATCAGCGGAACCGTCTCGCCGTAACCGCGCGAGCGCAGCCTTTTGCGTTTGATGCCATGTTCTACAAGATACTCGAGTGTCGAGGCAGCACGGCGCTTGGACAACATGAGATTGTAGGTGTAGGAAGCCCGTGAATCGGTGTGGGCGCCGAGCTCGATTTCCATTGCCGGATACTTGTTGAGCAGTTCGAGCAAAGTGTCTAAGATACGTGCCGCTTCTGGTTTGATGTCCCATTTGTCGAGGTCGAAATAGATGTTCTCGAGTACGATTTGTACTTTTCCGTCCTGGCGTTTGGTGATGACTTCTTCGGCATCGTCGTAACATTCCATGAAAAGCTCGATGGTGTAACGCATCTTGCCGTCTTCGTTGGTGGTGAATTCTTCGCTGTGCGGAATGTAGAAATCATGTACCGCTTCTATCCGGTATTTTTTGTTGGGCTCTGTACTAAAGACGTAATCGGCCTGTGCGCCTACCACCATCTGCCCAATCAGGATATCGTTCTCGTCGTACAACGAGACCAAAGTGCCCGGAAGCGGATCTTGGGTGTTTTTGTCCTTTACCTCGCCCTCTACCACATAACGCTCCTGGTTCTCTACGCGGGTAAAACTGTAAAGCGCGTCGCCGCTGCCTTTCCTGTTCGACGACAAGTAGCCGGTATTTTTCTTTTCATTGACCACATACGAGAAATCGTCGAGGTTGCTGTTGATGGTTTCCCCAAGGTTCAACGGTTTAGAGAATACACCATCGTAAGATTTGCTCTGGAAGATGTCCAATCCGCCCATTCCCTGGTGTCCGTCGGAGGTAAAATACAGTAAAGTGCCATCATCCGAAAGAAAAGGGAATTGCTCGCGGTGGATGGTATTGATGGCTT
>Ga0209717_1000972_pt1 | contig 33100 bp, 17 predicted proteins | sample AD_UKC048_MetaG_FD_184418 | JGI IMG/M metagenome (GOLD analysis project Ga0209717, IMG submission 184418) | Active sludge microbial communities of municipal wastewater-treating anaerobic digesters from USA - AD_UKC048_MetaG (SPAdes) (version 2) | ecosystem: Engineered > Bioreactor > Anaerobic >...
CTAAGTCCTGCACCCCTCTGGTGAGGGGTTTTCAGGGATTCGCGCGGCTGCTTTTGCGGGGGTTGAAACACCCCGCCTATAGTGCTGCACCCCGCGCAGGGCGGGGTTGTGTGTCTGGGTTAAGCTTCTGCTGCTGTGCAGAGTCAGCGCAGGGATTTGGCAACCCAGGATAGGTTGGCATGGTTCACAACGGGTTGCTTCAGTCACCCGCTTGGTTTGAAAGAGAGCCAAAAAAGAGATGCGGGCCTCCGGGTGTTCCGGATATCCCGCATCTCTATATCAGCCGATCTGCCGATCAGGGTGTGCTGGCTTCGATGTAGTTCACCAAACGGGAGAGGGAGTTGGTGTAGGATCCGAGTTCGTTGTCGTACCAGCCGAAGATCTTGGCGTGGGTGACGGGCATGGTGACTTCGCGGCCGGCTTCCACTCCCAGGGCGGCAAGGGTCTGGCGGGGAACAGGGATGAAGCTGGTGCGGGTGTGGGTTTCGTGGGCCTCAAGGGTGGCGGCGGCCATGGAACCGATGAGGTCGGCGGAGACGTTCTGGCGTTCGGAATAGACCAGCAAGCCCTTTTGCGGTCCTTCCGCGGCCTGTTTGTAGATCTCGTTGATGAGGCGGCGGCTCACCAAAGGCTGGCCAAGTTCGTTAAGTTCGGTGTGGAAAGTCACATTGAGGTTGATAAGCGAAACCGTGGAGGTGGGGATGCGCACGGAATCGGCCATGAAGCCCACGGATTTGATCTGCGGCATCACCAGTTCCAAGGCTTTGGCAGCGCCGGTGGTGGAAAGGATGATGTTGTTGAGCACGCTGCGGGTTTTGCGCAGGTCGGTGGCGCCGGCCTTGGGCACGGAATCCAGGATGCTCTGGGTGTTGGTGGCGGCGTGGATGGTGCTCATGGAGGCGGTCATGATGTTGGCCGTGGCCTCGTTTTCCAGCAGGGGCTTGATCAGGTGGGCGAGGCCGGTGGTGGTGCAGCTGGCGGCCGAGATCACGTGGTGCTGGGCGGGTTTGTAATTCAGATGGTTGATGCCGTAGATCATGGTGAGGGCGTCAGGGGAGTTGGTGACGCCGGCGGTTTTGCTCTTGAAGGGGGCGGAGCAGACCACTTTGAGAGCGCCTGCTTCCAAATGCCCGCGCAGACATGGTTTTCCCTGTTCGGGAGTGGCGTTTGGATCCACAAAATTGCCGGTGCAGTCCACCACGAGGCGCACGCCTTCGTTCAACCAGTTGATGTCCTTGGGGTCGCGGGCGCTGCGGAGGACCTTCACGGGAATGCCTTCGATGGAGATCAGAGGCTTGTCCGGATCCAGCACCTGGATCTCGGCGCGGCGTCCGACCATGCCGAAAAGGAATTTATGGATGTTGCCGTAGGTGGAGTCGGTCTCCATCACCTGGATGAGGTCGTCCAGGGTTTTGCCCACTTCGCGGCCGCAATTTACGATGATCCCGTCGAAATGGCGGAGGTTGATCTGATTCCAGAGCAGCAGCTTGCCGATCCGGCCCAGCCCGTTGATCCCGAGCAGTTTTTTGTTTCTCAGGTCGAGGTTCATGCGATACTCCTTGTCTGTGTATTTTTTAAAATTGCTTAGCTGCGAATGGTTTCCACCGGATAGTGGCCCAGGAAGATGGCGCCGCTGCTGGCGTCGATGGCGATCTCATCTCCCGGCTGGAGCAGGGTTTCGCCGATGCGGCAGTGGTTTTCGTCTTCGAACACCTTGAGCTGGCGGCAGTTGACGATGCCCACCAGGCCGAGGCGGATGGCTGTGACCGCGGCGTGGGAAGTGACGCCGCCGCGCGAGGTGAGCAGGCCCTGGCAGTCGAAGAGCAGTTCCATATCCTCAGGAACGGTATCCGGCCGCACCAGGATCAGCGGCTGGCCGCGGTTCTTGAGGGCGTCGATGTTGGCGCGGGAAATGGCGATGAGGCCGTTGATGACGCCTTTGCCGATGCCGATGCCGTTGCCGAGGGGTTTCAGATCGCGCTTGGGCACATTGAAAACCGTGTAGGCGCGGGCTTTGGTGATCACCTGGTTGCGGGTTTGGAGAATGAAAAGCTGTTCACGGGAGGGGCCTTCGAAGGTGAATTCCATCTCCTGATGGGGGTAGTCGCGCTCGTCCAAAAGCTGGCGGGCCAGGCTGAGCAGACGGGTGTAGATCTGGGGAAAGTCTTTTTCCAGAGAGAGTTCCAGCCTTTGTTTGGACTGCTTGCGCTCCTGTTCGGAGATGGGCAGGGTATGCACCAGGCCGGCCACGACGTCCTCGCCCTGGCTGCAGAGGGTGAAATCGCCGTTGAGGGTGATCCCCGGCGCCTTGCTCCAGGGCGCGTGGGTGAAGAGCACTCCGGTGCCGCTGTCCAGGCTGATGTTGCCCAGCACCATTTTCTGGATGGTGACGGCGGTGCCCCAGTCGTCGGCGATCTGCAGTTTCTGGCGATAGAGCCGGGCCCGGTCCGTATTCCAGGAATCCAGCACGTGGAGAATGGCCTGTTTCACCTGCAGGAAGACGTCCTGCTCCAGCTTAAGCTTGTGCCTGGCCAGCACCTTTTTATAGGCTTCAGACATCTGCCGCATCTGCAGAGGGGTGAACTGGGTTTTGAGCTTCACCTTGTGGCGGCGCTTGAAGGCGATCATCACGGCGTCGAATTCGTCGCGGTCGATGCCGTAGGCCATGCCCCAGCTTTGGATGAGGCGGCGGTAGCAATCCCAGGCTGTCCAGCCGTAATTGGGGCGGGCGCTGAGTTTGAGGGTTACCTCGTCGTTGAGGCCGATATTGAGGAAGGTGGTCATGGCGCCGGGCAGGCTCATGGGCGCGCCGGAACGCACGGAAAAGAGCAGCGGGGACTCCGGATCGCCGTAGCGGAGGCCGGTCTGGCCTTCGAGGCGGGCGATGTTGAAGCGGAGCAGTTCATCCATCTCGCGTTCGATGCCGGGATGTGAGCGCACGATCTGGCTGAAGCGATGCAGTTCGGTGGTGATCACAAAACCGGGCGGAATGGGGAATTCGTATTGGCGCATCTTCTTGAGGAAGAAGGCTTTGGAACCCAGCAGCACCTGGTTGTCGAGCCGGCCGAAACTGGTTTGCAGCGGAATGAACATCAGGTCCGGATCGTAGCTCATCACGCGGCTGAGTTCGGCGGAACCGAAGACCTGTTTCATGGCCGCGAGCGAGACCAGGATCTGGGCGATGAAATTGTCCATCGGCTGCACCAGGAATGAAGTGGCCAGCAGCTTGCGGAAAAACTCCTCGGCGAACATCTGCTGGGCGGTCTGGCGCTTGTATTTGCCGGCCACGCCCTTCACCGGGGCGTGTTCGAGTTCCTGCTCGTAAAAGCGGTAGAAGTATTCGTTGATCAGCTCGGTGATGCTGTCCTTGATCTGTTTGAAGAGGTCCAGATACTGGTCCAGCGAGAGGTTCACGATCCTCTGGCCGGATTTGAGCATCTCCAGGGCGCTGGAAAAAGCCTCGCTGGTGAGGCCTTCGCGGGCGAGGCCGAGTTCGAAGAGCTCGAGGATGCGAATGATGCGCTTGAGGGTTTTGGCCGTGATGTAGTCCAGGTTCAGCTGCCTGATGTTCTGCTCCACGAGGCGTTCCACCAGGTTCTCCAAGCGGAAGATCATGCCCATGGCCTCCAGCTTCGGTTCGCGGTATTGCCCATACATGGAGGGAATGCCGGCCGCGATGTGGCGTTTGTAGTAGATGTTTTCCCAAGCCTGGGTGGGATTGGGGTCCAGGATCACCTGGTTGAGGCGGCCAATGTAGTCCAGCATCTGGCGGATGCCGCTGTCGAAATCCTTGCGGGCCAGGCTTTGGCGCAGGCGCAGCTGCTCCTTTTCGTCGAACCAGTTGAAGCGGCCCAGGAATTTGGCGATATCGTAGGGATCGAGCTGATATTTGTCCAGCAGCATGTAGTAGATGCGCACCAGCAATTCGAGGCGGCGGAGGGAAAAGTCCTCCTTTTTCACCTGGCGGAACAGCGGCGCCACCACCTGCCAGGATTGGCCCAGCAGGTCGTCGGCCCCGGTCGCGTTGTCTTTGAAGAATTTCCGCACCGTCTTTTGCTGGGCTTTAGTGCGTTCGTCCGGGCTCTGGATGAAGAGGGCCACGTCATCCGGCAGCAGGCCCTGCAGGTGACCGGGATCGAGGTCGGTCCAGTAGTTGAGGATCTGGCGAAGGAGGTTGATATGGGTGTTGTTGCTTTCGGTGTGCACCTGTTTGCGCACGAAATGGATGAGGCGATCCTTGCGGGAGCTCATTTCGTCGATCTCGGTGCTGAGGTCGCGGATCTCGCCCTCGGCGCCGATCTCGTGGTAGAATACCGGGAAGAGCCGCAGCAGATGTTTGGTCTGCACATACAGCGGTTTGACGTTGCTGTTCAGAAACTGGGAAACGTCCTTTTGGAAGAGGTCGGTGTCCGAAATGAAGATGCCGCCTTGGGTGAGGTTGATGATCAGCGCCGCCAGGAGGTCCTTGCAGAGGATGGGATCGAGGCTGATCAGCTCCAGCCAGGCGCGGATGTTCTTGATGTGGTTTTTGTTGGCCACGATCTGCCAGTCCTGGTTGATCTTGATCTCGCCGGGCGGGATGAAGCCGAGGTCGATGATCTTGCTCAGGCAGCGGCGCGCGAGTTCCGGCTCGGCAGGATCCAGCACGGCTTTGCCGATGGTGAGCACGCAGTCCAGCACGATGCTGCTGTGCTGGTCGCGGAATTCGGCCAGGTTGTCGAAGATGCTGTCGATCAGCAGGTTGAGCTCTTTCACGGAGAGAGATTCGTGCAGGTCCGCCAGCAGGCGGTTGAGGTCCCAGAGCAGGTGGTCGCTGAGGGCGTTCATCGGGGGCAAACTCAAGAGGTAGAAAAGGTAATGGATCTTTTCCGGCAGGCCGGTGAAGGAGGCCAGCAGGTCGCGGTGGCGGGTGGCAATATCCGAGTAGGAAGGTATGGCGGCGAAATCCTGCAGGGTTTGGGCGGCTTGAAGCTGTTTGAGGCAGCCCGTGAAGAATTTTCCGCCCACGGCCTGTTCCAGCCTGGCTTTGTCCAATGTAACCAGATCGTCGTATTTGTCGTGCCACGCGGCGATGGCAGCCTTGGCCCGCCAGAGTTTGATGGAGGCTTCGTAGATGCCGCGCAGCAGGGCCACGGCCTCGTCCTGACGGCCCAGGCGTTCCGAAAGCTTCAGCAGGGTCTTGAAACACTGTCCGGAAGCGGCGATAAAGAGTTCCGGGGCCTGTCCGTGCAAATCCTCCAGAAGGTCGAAAGACTGGTCCAGAATGGTTTGCGGCACCTTTTCCTGGTCGGCTAGGGCGGCAATGAAATCCAGATATTCATTCAAGCAGCGCTGTCTTACGCGGTTTTCCTCCGCGCGGGCAAAGATGTTGCCGAAGATGCCCAGGATCAGTTCCAGGGCGTGTTCGCTTTCCTCCAGCTGCAGGTAGAACCAGAGGTCGCCCATGATGCTCTGGCGCATCAGTTCCAGGGCGGAATCGAGGTTCGCGAAGGGATGGTGCAGCTCTTCCAGAAAGAGTTTGGTGCGCTGCTGAATGCCGAAGTAACTGGCGCTGCGTTCCAGCAGCCACAGGCTGTCCGGCGACAGCACGATCTGTTTTACCTGGGTCTGGGCAAGGTTGCTCGCCAGGGCCTGGGATTCGATCTTATCCAATGATATCCTCGATCTGTAATTGATCCGGGCGGACCGCCGTAGCCGGCAAATTGATTCCACATCCGCGCCGCCATCGGCTACATAATAATTCCGCGTTTAAATGTCAAGCCTCATTTTCAGTGGGCTTCGAACCAGTTGGCCCCGCTGGCGATGCCGGTCTTCAACGCCACCACCTGCCGATATTGCTGCGGCAGAGCGTTTTCCATCTCCGAGCGGACCAGCTCTTCGGCCTCCGCCAGAAAGTCCCGGCGCACTTCGAAAACCAGCTCGTCGTGCACCTGCAGCACCATGCGGATGCGGGGATCGTCCCCGGTCCGCGCGTGGATGGCGATCATGGCCAGTTTGATCAGGTCGGCGGCGGTGCCTTGGATGGGCATGTTCACCGCCACGCGTTCCGCTTCCGCGCGCAGGCCCTGGTTGCCGCTGCCGATGTTTTTCAGGTAAAGCTTGCGCCCGAAGATGGTCTGACTGTAGCGGTGCAGCCTCGCCTCGGCCTTGCAGTCGTTGATGTAGGCGCTGATGGAGGGGAAGCGCTCAAAATAGTGCCTGATCATGGTTTTGGCGTCTTCCAGCGAAATTCCCAGTTCGCGCGAGAGCTTCTTCTGCCCCATTCCGTAGAGGAGGCCGAAATTGATCACCTTGGCGCGGCGGCGTTCCTCGCCGCTCACCTGGTCCAGCGGTTTCCCCGTGATCAGAGAGGCCGTCTGGCGGTGGATGTCCAGGTCGTTTTGGAAAGCCTGCACCAAAGCTTCGTCGCGCGAGAAGAGGGCCAGCAGCCTCAGCTCGATCTGGGAATAATCGGCGCTCAGGATGGCCCAGTCCGGGTTCGAGGCGATGAAGGCCTTGCGGATGGAGCGGCCCAGCTGTGTGCGGATGGGGATATTTTGCAGATTGGGATTGGAGGAGGAGAGCCGGCCGGTGGAGGCCACGGTCTGGTTGAAAGAGGAGTGGATGCGCCCGGTGGCTGGATTGATCAGCTTTGGCAGGGCGCCCACATAGGTGGATTCCAGCTTGGTGAGGCTGCGGTATTGGATCAACTTGTCCGCGATCTCATGATCCTCCGCCAGTTCCTCCAGCACCGTGATATCGGTGGAATAGCCGCTTTTAGTCTTCTTTTTGGCAGGGATCTTCATCTCTTCGAACAGCAGTTTGGCCAGCTGCTGGGTGGAATTGAGGTTGAATTCCCGGCCCGCCAGGCCGTAGATCTGCTCCGTGAGTTCCTTCAGTTCCAGATTGATGGCGCGAGAGATTTCCCGCAGTACGGGTGTGTCGATGCTCACACCGTTTTCCTCCATGCGCTGCAGCACCGGCACCAAGGGCAGTTCGATGCTCTTGTAAAGCTCTGTCAAACCGCTGTGGGAGAGGCGCCTGGCATAGAGGGGCTGCAGCCGGAACACCGCCCAGGCGTCCTCAGCGGAGTAGGCGCAGGCGGCTTGAACATCCACGAGGTCGAAGCTGGTCTTGTTTTTCTTGTCCAGCAGGCTGGAGATGAGGATCATCGTGTGCCCAAGTTCCGCGGCGGCACAGGCGTCCAGGGAATACTGGTTGGTGCCGGGATCCAGCAGGTAGGCGGCCAGCATCGTGTCCCAGAGCGGATTGTCCAGTTCCCAGCCGTGGCCGCGCAGCACGATGAGGTCATACTTGAGGTTGTGGCCAAGGATGGTTTTTCCCGCCGTGGCGTCTTTCAGGGCGGCCAAAGTCGCTTCCAGCGGCAGGTTGTCGTGCAGCTGGTGTCCCAGGGGCAGATACCAAGCCTCTTCCGGCTTCACGCACAGCGATATTCCCACCAGTTTGGCCCCCACGGGCTCCAGTGAATCGGTCTCCGTGTCCAGGCTTACCAGTTCCGCCTGCCGTAGTTGCTCCAGCAGGCGGGGCAGGTTTTCGGGAGTGGCAAGTATTGGCGTGAAAGAGAGTTGACGCTCCGAAGAACCATCCTTTCCACCAGGCTCCGTGGCGAAAATGTCCCCCTGGGTGAGCTGTTCCTCACTCACGGCGGAAGCTGCCTCAAGCGGTCCCGGACCGCCCTGTCCGAAGCGGTTTTCGATCCTGCGCCTGAGCTGATACAGTTCGTAGCGGCCAAGAAAATCCGTCGCCCGCAGAAGGCTGGCGCCGTCGAAGGCAAGCTTGTCAACTTCCGGCAGCGGGATGGGCACATCGCGGATGATCTGCGCCAACTGCCTGGAAAGAAAAGCGTTGTCTCTGTTTTCCGTGAGTTTTTTGCGCGTCGTTTCCGCGATCCCGTCCAGATGCGCGTAGATCCCGTCCAGCGTCTGATACTGCTGCAGCAACTTTTCCGCTCCTTTGGGACCGATGCCCCGCACCCCGGGAATGTTGTCGGAGGCGTCACCCACCAGGGCCAGGTAATCCACGAACTGCTCCGGATGGACCCCGAATTTGCCGAAAACCCCCTCCGGGTCATAACTGAGATCCTTGGCGGGATCGAAGATGCTCACCCGCTCCTCCACCAGCTGCGAATAATCCTTGTCCGAGGTCACGAACACGATGTCGAAGCGGTCCTTGAAACGCTCTCCCAGCGTGGCCAGCACGTCGTCGGCCTCATAGCCGTCCAGCGATATCTCCGGCAGGCCGATGAGCTGGAAAAACCGCTGCACCGGCTCGATCTGCGCCACCAGTTCATCCGGCATCGGCGGCCGGTTCGCCTTGTAATCTTCGCTCAGTTCGTGCCGGAAGGTGGGTGCCTTGCGGTCGAAACTGATCAGGATGTGCTCCACCTGTTTCAGCTCCAAAAAATGCAGAAAGGAATTCACCACGCCGAAGATGGCGCTGGTGTGTTCCCCGCGCGAATTGACCAGCGGATTTTTGATGAAGGCGAAATGCGAGCGGTACAGCAAGGCCGTGCCGTCGATCAGATAAAGAGTTGGGCGCATAAGCTTGCTCCTGGCTGAATTTTGGACTGGGCCGCAGGATATAAACAGGCGGGATTATTGTCAAACTTTTTCCTCCGTCACCGCCCCCGCGCGCTTTTCCGCTTGACAGAATTGCACGGCTGAAAATAACATGAAAGGTTGCATTGACTATCACAGAGAACAGGAGTTCACATGGCACTGGTGCTGAAGACCACCAAGTTCGTGGAGTCGCAGATCGACTCTTTCCTGGACGTGGTCAGCGATTCCGCGCTGCTCTTCCAGCTTGGCGTGGAGGATTATCTGATGGGCAGGTTCGAGCAGTTCGAGGAACGGCTGAACCTGATCCGCGAAAACGAAAAGAAGGCCGACGACCTGCGCGTGGCGATCGAGCGTTATCTCTACGAACGCACCCTGATCCCGGAAAACCGCGGCGACGTGCTGGCCATTCTGGAAAACACGGACGAAGTGATGGACAACATCAAGGACACGCTGATGCAGTTTTCCGTGGAAATGCCGACGATCCCGCAGGAAGTGAACGACCTCTGGCTGCAGACCACGCGCGCCTCCACTGCCGCGGTGGAGCAGCTTACCTACGCCGTGCGCTCCTTTTTCCGCGACCTTTCCCAAGTGAACAACTACATCCACAAAGTCTACTTTTTTGAGCGCGAGGCCGACCAGTTGGGCGAAAAGCTGCGCCGCCTGATCTTCGCCCAGGGAATGGACCTGGCCCAAAAAACCCACCTGCGCTGGTTCGCCCTGCACATCGAACAGATCTCGGATTACGCCCAGGCCGTTTGCGACCGGCTCTCCATCTACACCATCAAAAGGCAGCTCTGATCCCGGCATGATCTACGTTTTTCTGATCAGCGGCCTGTTCATAGGCTGGTCCATGGGGGCCAATGACACCGGCAACATCTTTGGCGCCGCGGTCTCCACCCGCATGATCAGATTCCGCCAGGCCGCCCTGATCGCGGCCGTCTTTTATTTTCTGGGCGCGGTTTTGGAAGGCAGCGGACCCTCCGGCACCCTGGGCCGGTTGGGTTCCGTGGACGCCCTGGGCGGGGCCTTCACCGTGGCGCTGGCCGCCGCGCTGGCCATTCTGGTGATCGTGCGGCTGGGCATTCCCGTCTCCATCTCGCAGACCATCGTGGGCGCCCTGATCGGCTGGAACTACTTTTCAGGACGGCTCACCAACTTCAGTTCCCTGCTCACCATCGCCAGCAGCTGGGTCACCGCATTCGTGGCCGCTGCGGGCATCGCGGCTTTGCTCTTTTACCTCGTGCGCGGTTGGATCAACAACTCCAAACGCCATCTGCTGGAACAGGACATGATCATCCGCTCCGCCCTGATCCTCTTCGGCGCTGTCGGGGCCTACTTTCTAGGGGCCAACACCATCGCCAACGCCGTGGGGGTCTTCGTTCCGGTTACACCCTTCCGGGATCTGGCGCTGGGCCCCTTCCTCTTTATCACAGGCGTGCAGCAGCTTTACATCATCGGCTCGCTGGCCGTGGTATTGGGCATCTACACCTATTCCCACCGCGTGATGGGCACCGTGGGCAAGGACATCTTTCAGCTTTCGCCCGCAACCGCGCTGGTCGCCCTGCTCACCGAGACCATCGTGCTCTTTCTCTTTTCCTCCCGTGCCTTGCACGATCTGCTTGTGGCGGTGGGACTTCCGCCCATTCCGCTGGTGCCCATCTCCTCCACCCAGGTGATCGTGGGCGCCGTGATCGGCATCGGCCTGGCCAAAGGCGGCAAAAACATCCGCTACAACGTGCTGGGCAAAGTCACCCTGGCCTGGATCGCCGCCCCCGCCATGGCCTTTCTCTTTTCCTTCGTCGCTCTCTTCATCACGCAGAACGTCTTTGAACTCGAGGCCTACCATCCCCTCACCTACAGCGTGGACAAGAGCGCGGTGCAGGAGATCGCGCGCCGCGGGATCGACACCAACAAGCTTAGTTTCGTGAATCTGCGCACCTTCAAGACCGAGCTCGAACTCTACAGGGAACTCACTTTCGAGGAAACCTATCCGCCCGAGGCGGCCAAGGAGATCATTTCCATCAGCGAAAACCACCCCCTGCTGGTGAAACTGGAACTGCTGCAAAAACGCGGACTGGACAAGCGTTTGAACCAGGAACAACTGGCCGCGCTCAGCCAATTGGAGGACAAGAGCTTCAAACGCAGATGGAACCTCGCCCAGACCCTGGCCAAAGACCCTTCCTGGCAACTGGTCGAGGCTCCCCAAACCCAGGCTGATGAAAGTTACAACGCCGATCTGCAGGCCGATCTGGACCTGCTTTACAAGGTCTTTTACCATCCCAAGGACTGAGGCCGGGCACCCAACCAGCTGAAGCTTATGGCACATAGCCCTCTGTCTCTCTGTCCCTCTGTTTTCAAAATCCCACTGCTTTTACCCTGCTTTTACTCCGTGCACTTTGGTAGAAAAACCCTCTGTGTCTCCCCCTCTCTGCGTCTCTGTGTTAAAAACCCCCCTCTGTTTTCTCGTGCCTCGGAATGAACCACCCCACGAACTCGCCACACTCGTCCGCGAGGACCCCGGAATTCCGGGCACCCAACAGACTTAAGTCTATGTTACGCAAAACTCTGTCTCTCTGTCCCTCTGTTTTTAAAATCCCTCTGCTTTTACTCCGCTTTTGCTCCGCTTGGCTCTGTGGTAAAAAATCCTCTGTTAACTCCGCGTCTCGCCGCCTCAGCGCCTCTGCGGTAAGTTATTTTGTGCCTCGAAATGAATTCCGGGCACCCAACAGACTAAAGTCTATGTTACGCAAAACTCTGTCTCTCTGTCTCTCTGTTTTTAAAAAACCTCCGCTTTTACTCCGCTTTTGCTCCGCTTGGCTCTGTGGTGAAAAAACGCTTCCCGATTTCCCCCTCTCTGCGTCTCTGGGTTAGAAAAACATGACTGAACAAAACCTCACCCTCATCCTCTCCTTCGCCCTCGGCTTTGCCCTGAAAAGCCTGAAACTCCTGTCCAAAGAGGACGCCGCGGTGCTCCTGCGCTTCGTGCTCAACGTCTGCCTGCCCCCGCTGATGATTTTGGCCATTTACCGTGCCACCCCTTCCGCGGATATGCTGCTGGTGACGCTTAGCGCCATGCTGGTGATTTTCATCCTCTACTTCATCAGCTCTTTCATCGGCAAAAAACTGGCCCTGCCCCGCCCCACTTTCGGCTCTTTCCTGGTGGGCACGATGATCATGAACACCGCCTTTGCCCTGCCCTATTTCAAGGCGATCGGCAGCGAGGAACTGGCCCGCGCCTCGCTGTTCGATATCGGCAACACCGTCCTGATCTTCACTTTCAGCTATTACAACGCCATCAAATACGGCGCCAACGCCCACACCGACCGCATCCAGCTGAAGAAATTTCTCACCCTGCCCCCGCTTTGGGGCATGCTGATCGCTTTTGCCATCAAGGGCTTGGGCGTGAACATCCCGCCCGCCGCGGTTTCCTTTCTGGAGGTCTTGGGCCAGCCCACCGGATTGCTGATGATGGTGGCGCTGGGCCTGGCTTTCGCGCCCCAGGCCTCGCATCTGGGCAAGGCCCTGATCGCCGTCTTCATCAGGATGGGCCTGGGTTTCGCGGCCGGATTCACACTCTCCCTGCTCTTCGGATTGCAGGGCGTCCCGCGCCTGGTGGTGCTCACCTGTTCCGCCCTGCCCGTGGGCTTCAACACCTTGATCCTGGCCGACCGCGAGAACATGGACCGCCCCTTCGCCGCCACCATGGTCTCGGTTTCCACCCTCATCGCCCTCTTCACCACACCGCTGCTGATCCGCCTTTTTTCCTGATCCAGCCAAAGTTGCGCCCCCACCGGCGAAACTTCCTTGACAAATTGGCACAATATCTGCTTATATCAGCCGTCAGGAGCGTAACCATGAAAAGACTTATTGTTGGACTGACGCTGATCCTGCTCTGCGCATGCGTTTTAGCGAAACCGGTAAGCCCTGCCAGGGCGGAAAGTGCCGCCCGTACACAGTTGCAAAGGCTGGATCGCAGCGAAACCCTGCTGCCGCCGCGTCCCCTGGGCGAAGCAACCTCCCCCCTGGCCTGGATCTTCGGCCTGCAGCCCCAGGGCTACATTGTGGTTTCCGCCGACGACGAACTGCCTCCCGTGCCGGCCTATTCTTTCACTTCAGATTTTGATCACGGCGGCAATACCTGGCTGGCGGAACTCATCGCGGCCGATCTGGCTTTTCGCGCCGCCGGGTCCGGTCCCGCAGAGCGCCTTGAAAGCTTTCAGATGTGGCAGAACCCCGTCTCTTACCGCGACGATTTTGAGCAGTGGCCGCCGCCGGGTTATTCGCCCTCGGGCGGTTGGCTGAAAACCGAATGGCACCAGAGCGCCCCCTACAACGCGGATTGCCCCATCGATCCGGTCTCAGGCCAGCGCAGCGTGGCCGGCTGTCCCGCCGTGGCCATGGCCCAGATCGTCAACTACCACCAAAGCTTGAATGGAACCAGGTTTACCGACGCCGATGACTACCATCACAACTACGCCGGACGCAATTTCTGGATCGACAACGACCACAGCGCGCGCGATTTCCCCTCCTGGCCGGACCTGAACACCGCGCTGGACACCCTCACCACCCACTACGCCCTGCAGCAGGCCACCACAAGCGCCGACGCCGCGGCGCTGATCTGGGCTTGCGGGGTGGCCGCCGAACAGGTTTACACCTCCGAAGGCAGCGGCACCTTCGCCGTAAGCCAGGCTTTTAGCGCTTTCCAGCGCTTCGGTTTTGACTTTTGCGAACTGCTCACCGCCTCCGCTCCCGATCTCAATTCCCGCATGGCGCAAAACATCAAGGACGCCCAGCCAGTGCACCTGGCTGTGGTCACGCCGGCCTGGGACGCCGGACACAATGTGGTGGTGGACGGCTACAACACCGACGGATTCTTCCACGTCAATTTCGGCTGGGGCGGCTCCCAAAGCGGCTGGTACCTGCTGCCGGACCAGCTGCCCTACAACCTCACCGTGGTCGAGGGCGCTATCGTGGACATCGAACCCCGCCAGTATCTGATGGCCATTCCGGATACCCTGTTCTTTCTTGACAACGCCTCCATTCAGGAATTCCACGAGTTGGAACTGGTGAATATCAGCGACACCAGCCTCACCATTAGTGACATCAGCTCGACACCCTATAACGTGGTTGACGCCTTTCTGGTCTGCGAATGGTATCCCGGCCTGCCCCGTGTCCTGGAACCCGGCCAAAGCATGATCGTCTATGTCCACTTCGTAGTTGTGGAAGGCGGGCCCAGGGAAATCATCACCGGAAGCGTCTCCATCGCCCACAGCTGCGGCTGTTACCTGGTGCCCATCCTCATCGACAACAGCCTGCCCGCGCTCCCGGCTGAAGATGAGGTCGCGCCCCACGCGAATCTCAGTGCCTGGCCCAATCCCTTTGGCGACCAACTCGAACTGGCCTCAGCCACCCGCGGGCCGCTCCGCGTGAGCGTTTACAACCTCAAAGGCCAAAAACTCGCCACCCTCGAAGGCGAGGGTGAACTGAGCTGGTCACCCGATCCCGGAACTCCCGCCGGAATCTATTTCATCCAAGATGAGTCTGCCAAAAACAGCCGTCCCCTGCGCGTGGTGAAGATCAGATAGAGCATCAGGAACCCTTCGCTGAAACAAAGACTCAATGGCTTGATAAGCAATCAATAACCCCATGGCTGATGACATCTATTCAGCATATCTGCGTAAGACACTGTCAATGAACGTTATGGCTGTTGGTTCCTAATCGGCCCCCAATATCAATACGGTATCAATACGGAATCAATACGGATTTCATCCGTAATGATTCCGTATTGATACCGTATTGATATTGGGAGCGATGTCTCGTCCTAAAAAAGTTGATAAGGGCTCTCTTTTAAACTGAGTGGGTAACTAAAGAAACCCGTAATGAAAGTCGATCCAGAACCTTGAGATGCCAAATCCCTGCGTTGACTCTGACAGCCGCAGAGGCTCAACAGAGGCAAGGAACCCCGCCTCGCGCGGGGTGCAGCACTATAGGCGGGGCGTTTCAACCCCCGTATCCGGTCGCGTAAAGAGAAATTCAAACCCGCTTGCGGGTGCAGGCCTTTGATGCGTGATTTATCGCGGATCGGATGTGCTGGATGCTGACCTGATCATATGGCGAAGCGATGAATCGCTCCGCAAAGTCCCGCACCCCTCTGCGAGGGGTTACGAATCTATCGGCCATGTGGCCTGTTGCGGGGGTTGAAACACCCCGCCTATAGTGCTGCACTCCTCTGACGAGGGGTTCCTCCGGTCATTTCCCACTTTGTTTGAAAGAAAGCTTTGTGTTCAGCCCATTTCCCACTCAGTTTGAAAGAGAGCCGAACTTTAAACCAACAATTCTCAAATCGTCATTCCGGACATTCAAGCCATTCCTTCCCTTTTGAGCCGAGCCCGCCGGAGTTGAGCAACGCAGGAGCATCCACTCCAGCCAAATTATCCGCCCAGCCCCAAACGCACGTCATTCAGGAGCGGAGCGCCTCTGGGTTCAAAATCCCTTAATCCTCCCGGGCACGGTCGCGTTCGAGGTCTTTTTGGTGCAGGGATTCCCGCTTGTCGTAGAACTTTTTGCCCTTCACGAGGGCGATGGTCACCTTGCAGAAGCCTTTTTCGTTGATGAAGATCTCCAGGGGGACTATGGTCATGCCCAGCTCCTCGGTTTTGGCCCGCAGGCGGCGGATCTCGTGTTTGTGGAGCAGCAGTCTGCGTTTGCGGGTGGGATCGGGGCTGAAGTGGGTGGATTTTTCGAAGGGGGAGATGTGGAGGTTGAGCAGCCAGCATTCGCCGTCGATGACGCGGGCGTAGCTGTCCTTGAAATTCACCTTTCCGGCGCGGATGCTCTTGATCTCGCTGCCCATCAGGGCGATGCCGGCCTCGAATTTCTGGATCACGAAGTATTCGTGCAGGGCGCGCCGGTTCTTTAGCTGCACCATTGGCCCAGTTCCTTCAGCATCAGTTGTTTCCAGCTTTTGGCGGTCTCCACCAGTTCCGCCTCGTCCACTTTGGTGAGCTGTCCGTCACGCAGCACGATCTCGCCGGCGATCACCACGTCGCGCACCTGTTTGGCGCCGAGGGTGTAAACCACGTGGGACCAGGGATTGTAAACCGGCTGGCTTTCCAGGCCGCTAAGTTCCAAAACGCAGAGGTCGGCGTCCTTGCCGATCTCCAGCGAGCCGCGTTTGTCCTCCACTCCCAGGGCCCGGGCGGCGTCAAGAGTGGCCATCTGAACGGTTTTAACGGCTGGAAGGAAGGCGGGATCGTTGTTCACGGCCTTGTGCAGTTTGGCGGTGAGGTCCATTTCGGCCAGGAGGTCGAGGTTGTTGTTGCTGGCCACGCCGTCGGTGGCGAAACAGAGGTTCACGCCGAGTTCCAGATATTGAGCCAGAGGTAGAATGCCGGAGGCAAGCTTGAGGTTGGAATCCGAGCAGACCGCCACGGAAGCGGGACTGGCGGCCATGAGCGCGATCTCGTCGGGATCGGTCCAGATGGCGTGGGCGTACACCGCCGGGAGTTCCAGGATGCCCAGTTTTTGCAGATAAAACACGGGTTTGAGGCCGTGTTCCCTGAGGCAGTCCTCCACCTCGCCGCGGGTCTCAGAGAGGTGGGTGTGCAGCCGGATCCCGTGTTGGGCGGCCACTTCGGCGCATCGGCGCAAGGTTCGTTCCGAGCAGGCGTAGATGGAGTGCGGGGCCAGGTTGAAATCCAGCAAGGGGTCGTCCGCGTAGCGCTGACGCAGTTCCAGCACCTTGTTGCCCAGGGTGGCGTGCTCAGGTTCGGATTTGCCATCCAGCACCGCTTCACCGATGATGGCCCTCAGTCCTGCCCGGGAACAGGCTTCCGCCACCGCCGGCATGTTGAAATACATGTCCTGGATCTGGGTGATGCCGTTTTTGATCATCTCAGCGGCGCCGTGGAGGGCGGCCTGGCTGATGAATGCGTGGCTCAGCATTTTGGCCTCGAGCGGCCAGATGAAGTCGTGCAGCCAGGTTTGCAGCGGCAGGTCGTCCGCCAACCCGCGGAAATAGCTCATGGGCAGATGGGTGTGAGCGTTGATCAGCCCCGGCATCACAATGCAGCCGGAGGTGTCCAGCGTGCGGCGGGCCGGCCAGGTCTTTTCCCGGGGGTCGAAGAAGTCCAGGATGCGGCCTTTGTCGATGGCGATGGCCTGGTCTTCCAGCACCCGCAGCTCACCGTCCAGGGTGAGGATGGTGCCGCCCTGCATCACCAGATCGATGTTTTCGGCCACGCTATCAGCCCTGCACCTTCTGGGCGGCCTCGCCGGGGGTGAAAACGCCTCTGGGGGTGATGATGCCCCGGATCAGTTCAGCCGGAGTGATGTCGAAACCAGGATTCAGGGCGGGTGAGCCGGGATTGGCGGTGATCTGTCCGCCGTAGAGCTTGAGCTCTTCCTCGCTTCTGAATTCGATGGGTATCTCGGTTCCCTGCCGGCAGGCGAAATCGAAGGTGGAAAGTGGCGCGGCCACGTAGAAGGGAATGCCGTGGAAGGTGGCCAGCACGGCCTTGTCGTAGGTGCCGATCTTGTTGGCGATGTCGCCGTTGAGGCAGACGCGGTCAGCACCGGTGATCACCAGGTCGATCTCTTTCTTCCAGAAATAGTAGCCACTGGCGCTGTCAGGAATGATGGCGTGCGGAATGCCTTCCTGCTCCAGTTCCCAGGCCGTGATCTTGGAACCCTGGTGGCGGGGCCGGGTTTCGCTTACATACACAAAGATGTCGCGGCCCTTGCGGTGGGCCAGCCGCACCACGGCCAGCGCGGTGCCCCAATCCACGGTGGCGAGGGCGCCGGCGTTGCAATGGGTGAGGATCCTGGCGCCCTGGGGGATCAGCGGCAGGCCCTGCTCTCCGATCAGGCGGCAATCTTCGGCGCTGCGGTTGGCGAATTCCTTCGCGGCCAGCAGAGCCACTCTGCGGGCGTGGGCCAGGTCCGGAATGAATTTGAGGGTCTGTTCGTAAACGTGGTTGACCCCGCTTTGCAGATCGACCGCGGTGGGCCGGGTGGCGATCAGCAGATCGCGGGCCTGGCGGATGTGGTTGCGAAAACGCTGGTCCGGGGCGTTCTTCGCCGCCAGGGCGAGGCCGAAGGCGCCCGCCGCTCCGATGGCCGGGGCTCCACGCACATTCATGTTGCGGATGGCTTCCGCCACCTGGAGGTGGTCGGTGAACTCCATCAGGGTGAAATCCTGCGGGATCCTGTTCTGGTCAATCATCCGCAGGCGTCCGTGTTCCCACCAGACGCTGCGGTACTCACGCCCGTCAACGATCATCAAGGCTCTCCGCGGGGGCGGGGCGGCGTTTGAGGCGTGTGTAGGCCAGGCCGCCGCCGAGGGCCAGCAAACTGGCCAGCAACCCGATGAGGCTGAGGCCGACGCCGGTTTTGTAGGATTCGGGGGCGAAGGCCAGCTCCAGTTTGTGCGCTCCGGCGGGGATCTGCAATCCACGCAGGATGTAGTTCGCGGCGTGGATGGGGATCTCCTTGCCGTCCAGCGAGGCTTTCCAGCCGGCGGGATAATAGATCTCACTCAGCACCAGGAAGGCGGGTTTGTCGGTGTAAACGTCGTAGGCCAGCTTGTGCATCTCCGCCACAGTCTGCGTGACTCTGGCTGAATCAGGCGCCTGGATGCCAGTGAGATCTGATTCCACATAGGCCAGGCGGCGGGGATCGAAGCTTTCAGAGCGCAGCAAGGGCAGAATGGAATCCGCCGGAGCCACTTTCCGCACGGAATCCACGAACCAGGCCCGGGGCAGGGCGGTCTCGTTTTTATAGACGGAAGTTCCGTCGAAACCCCTGAATACGGGGGTAAGCTTGTTGTAGACCTGATCGTAGGGCGGGAAGTCCAGCGTGAAGAGTGAATCGTTAGGAAGCGGATCGGGATGGAGGATGTATTTGGTGGAGAGCATGTCCAGCACCGGGGTGGGTTTATCCACCGGCATTTCGCCTTCTTTCATGCCATACATGCCCATCATCAGGCGGCCCCATTCTCCGGGCTGCTGGGTGGCCGGATCGCCCTCGACAAGCTTCAGAAGCTTGTCGTAGCGCTCCAGTTTGGCAGCGGAATAGCCGTTGACGGTCTGGTGGTGATAGGCCCATTCGCCCGCGGGCTTGGGCATCCTGGCCTGGGAAAGCATGCTCTGTCCGAGAGGCAGGATGCGGTGGTTGGATTTGTCCGCCAGCAGAAAATCGTCGTAATCCTGGGGCGCGAAGCGGTCGGTGTATTCCTGCCGGGCCTGCAGGGTGTCGGGTTTGAGGTGTTTGCCTGTGTAAACCCAAAGGTCGATGAAGGCCAGCAGTGTGAGCAGCAGCACGAACGCGGCCTGGGGCAGCTTTTTGGCGCTCTTCAGCCAGGCCAGGGCGAGGCTGAGGCCCAGCAGCAGCAGGCTGATGAGGCCGCTGCTGTAAAGCACGCCCAGGCGGGTTTCCCTCACCGTGTCCGGAAGCTCGGTAAGTCCCTGTTGCGAGAGCTGTTGGAGGTCCGAAGCGCTGGTGAAACTGAGGCCGCCGAAGAGGGCTTTGGCCGCGATCAGCCAGAGGAAGAAGACCCCGCCGCAGATAATGGCCGCCCTCAGCAGGCCCTTGCTCCAGGCCTTGCCCTGCTCCGCGCTGAGGCTGAGCACGGTGTCCACGCCCAAAGCGGCCAGCAGCACGGCGTTGATCTGCACCATGGTGAGGATCATCGAGGGCACGCGGAATTTGTTGAAGTAGGGCAGGTATTTCAGGAACAGGTCTGAAAGCCAGGGTGTGGCGCTGCCGAAGGACATGATGAGGAAGATCAGCGAGCTGATGGCCAGAAAAACCGCTGTGCGGCGGTGTTTGGAACCGATCAGGGCAATGATCCCGAAGGCCAGCACGATCAGCCCGAAGTAGTTGTAAACCTGCGTGAAGGGCATGTAGCCCCAGTAATTGGGGCTCACGCCGCCGTAGAAATCCGGGATGAAGAAGGTGATGATCTCCTTGGGGTGGAAGCTCCAGCCCTGGGCGTAGCTGGTTTCCAAACCGCTGCTGCCGCCGCGCTGGGTGAATTTGCTGTATTCCATCGTGCTCAGGTAGGGGTTCAGCACCGCCAGCAGGGTCAGCCCCACCGCCACCACGGCCAGCAAAGTGAAGAGCCAGAAGCTTTTATGGTCCTTGGCGCGGATGCTTTCCACCAGCTGCCAGAGCCAGTACAGGCCCAGGAAAAGATAGAGGTAATAGCTGATCTGGGGATGGTTTTCCCGCAGCTGCACGATCAGCGCGGTGGCCAAAAACCCCAGGCTGAGCAGGCCGGGTTTTTGCCGGAGGCGCATGAAGGCCCAGATCACCCAGGGGATGTACATGATGGCGCGGAACTTGGTGTTGTGGCCGATTTCCACCAAGCCCAGCCAGTGGCAGGAAAACATGAAGGCCACAGCGCCGAAAAAGCTGGTCCAGACGTCCAGTTTGAGGAACCGGAGCAGTAAAAACATCCCCAGCGCGCCGATGAAGAGCAGGAAGATGCGCCAGTTGATCAGCTTGTCTGTGAGCCGGGAAATGTTTTCCAAAAAGGGCCAGCGGTTCGGGAAGGAGATCATGTAGGCGGGCATGCCGGAAAACATGCTCTGGGTCCAGAGGGCATTGTCCGTATGGTTTTCGTTGTATTCGATGATCTTGTTCGCCGCGCCCTGCCACTGCGAGATGTCCGAAGCCTGCGGGGTCTTGCCGCCGAAGGCCACGGGGAAATAGAGCAGGCTGACGCACACCAGCAGAAAGCCCATCAGCGCCCAGGGCAGCCAGGGCTTGTGGGTGAGGGCGTTCAGCCAGCCGGTTTGTTCCGGGGCCGCTGTTATCCCCTGTTTTTTGTGCTTTGCCAGTCCCGCCCGGATGTCTTTCACCGGGTGAGCGGGCTTGCTTCCGCCTTTATGCTGAATTTTGGGGTTGACATTTTTCTTGGCCATTTTATCCTCAATTCAAAGATGATTTTTTCACCAGAATTGCGCCGCCCCTATCGGTCAAGCACAAAATGCGGCGGCCGGCGCCAAAAGGGAGACAGACAATGGTTTTCGAGTATCGCAAGCGGATCTATGGCTTCGAGTGCGACGTTTACGGGCACCTGAACAACGCCAACTACCTGCAGCTGCTGGAAAGCGCGCGGGCCGAGGCCATGATCGAGATGGGCATGTCCGTGGCCCGGATGCGGGAACTGGAACTGCAGGTTTTCATCCGCGAGTTCCATCTGGATTACCGCCTGGCCGTGGAACACGAGGACCTCATCACCATCAAAAGCTGGTTCGATGAGATGAACCGCGTGAAGGGCCACTGGGTGCAGCGGATCTACAATTCCCGCGGCGAACTCTGCTTCGAGGCGCAGATGGTGGGCGTCTTCGCCAGCGCCGGCAAGGCCAAGCGCCTGCCTCCGGAGGTATATGAGCTCTTTTTGGGCTATCTGGAAACACCCGCCGCGGATTGATGCAGGGGATAATGAACGCGGATGACGTTGATCAAGTTGATTTACGCTGATCAAGAAAATCCGCACAGTCAGTCAAATCCGTTGAATCCGTAGGGAAACTCTTTTCTCTGTGTCTCCCCACCTCTGTGCCCTCGGCGTTGAAACCCAACCCCCACCACTGAATATGGGCCTTGCATTATAATACTTTACAAAATCAGCCTGGAAAAAATCCTGACTTCAGTTAAATCATTTTAAGGAATCCCCACTTGTTAAACTTCACCGATTTCACCCTTCCCGAGCCACTTCTCAGGGCGGCCGCCCAGCTCAATTATATAAGCCCCACCCCGATCCAGGCTTCTACGATCCCCTGGCTGCTGGAGAACGACGGCGACCTCATCGCCCTTGCCCAAACCGGCACCGGCAAAACCGCCGCCTTCGGTTTCCCCGTCCTCAGCCAGACCGATATAGAAAAACCTTGGGTGCAAACCCTCATACTTTGCCCCACCCGCGAACTCTGCCTGCAGATCACGGGCGATTTCAACTCCTACGCCAGCTTCATGCCCCGGTTGAAGACCACGGCCGTTTACGGCGGCGCTTCCATCCAGAAACAGAAGGACGCCCTCAAAGCCGGTCCGCAAACCGTGGTGGGAACCCCGGGCCGCGTGCTGGACATGATCAAACAGGGCGCCCTCAAGATCGAACAGATCTCGCGCCTGGTGCTGGATGAAGCGGACGAGATGCTCAACATGGGCTTCAAGGACGACCTCTTCGAGATCATGGGCCACGCCCCGGCTGAGAAGCAGATCCTGCTCTTTTCCGCCACCACTTCCCGGGAGGTCACCAAACTGGCTGCCACCTTCCTGCGCGAACCCCACCGCATCAGCGAAGGCAACGAACAACAGGGCGCCGAGAACATCCAGCATTTCTTCTACCGGGTGCACGCCCGGGACAAATATCTGGCCCTCAAACGCATCGCCGACATGAACCCCCGGATCTACGGCATCGTCTTTTGCCGCACCCGCACCGAAACCCAGGAGATCGCCACCAAACTCCAGCACGACGGCTACAACGCCGACGCCCTCCACGGTGACCTCAGCCAGGGCCAGCGCGAACTGGTGATGAACCGCTTCCGCTCCAAATACGTCCAGCTGCTCATCGCCACCGACGTCGCCGCCCGCGGCCTCGATGTGGACGACCTCACCCACATCATCAACTACCATCTGCCCATGGAGCCGGAAATCTACATCCACCGCTCCGGGCGCACCGGCCGCGCCGGCAAGAGCGGGGTCTCCATCAGCATCATCCACCCCCGCGAAAGTGCCGCCCTCAAGTCCGTGGAAAAGCGCCTCAACCGCGAGATCGTCTATTCCCCCGTGCCCACCGGACGCGAGATCTGCGAAAAACAGCTCTTCAACTTCATCGACGTTGTGGAACGCGTGGAAGTGGCCACCGCGGAGATCGAGTCCTTCTTGCCCAACGTCTATAAGAAACTCGGCTGGATGAGCCGCGAAGAGCTGATCCAGCGCTTCGTCTCGGTGGAATTCAACCGCTTCCTCAGCTATTACAAAGACAGCGCCGACCTCACCCAGGCCACCCAGCGCCAGTCCCCCCGCGATAACGCGCAGGTGGTCTTCAAGACCTTCAGGCTGGCCGTGGGCCGCCGCAACGGGGTTACCAAACGCGATCTGATGACCTTCATCAACCGCCTCAAGATCGCCCGCAGCATCGAGATCGGACGCATCAACATCGCCGAGGGCCACACCCTCATCGAACTCGACGGCGCCTACGAAAGCCAGATCATGAAAGCCTTCGCCCGCAACAACTATAACGGCGAAGCCATCAACGCCTCGGTGCAAACCTCATCCCGGGATGACAGCCCGGCCCCGGAACGCGAGCAGAAATATGCCCGCAAAACCCCGGCCAAACCTTACGGCGACCGCAACGAGGCCCATTCCCGCTCCCGGGATGACAAACCCGAACGCAAATACGGCAAAACCCGGGACGACAAACCCGACCGCAAATACCGCAAACCTCAGGGCGAAAAACCCAAACGCGCCTACACCAAAGCGCCCAAGGGCATCACCACCGCCAAAAAGGCCTACGCCGGCCCCGGCAAAACCCCGGCCAAACGCAAGAAAACCAGCTCCCGGGACGCCTGACCCCTCCGCGGGCAGCCTCCCCTCTTCGGTACGGCCCCGAGCCGTCAACAGGACCCGTGCGCGGGTTTTTGCAAGGATAAACAATGCACAAGATAAAAAACATGGCCATCATCGCCCACGTGGACCACGGCAAAACCACCCTGGTGGACGCCATGCTCCGCCAGACCGGCGTGTTCCGCAGCAACGAAGCTGTGGTCGAGCGCGTGATGGATTCCAACGCCATCGAAAAAGAGCGCGGCATCACCATCTTTTCCAAATGCGCCTCCCTCACCTACAACGGCTACCGGATCAATCTGGTGGATACCCCCGGCCACTCCGACTTCGGCGGCGAGGTGCAGCGCATCATGAAGATGGTGGATTCCGTGCTGCTGCTGGTGGACGCCTTTGAAGGCCCCATGCCCCAGACCAAGTATGTGCTCAAAAACGCTCTGGACCTGGGCCTCAAACCCATCGTGGTGATCAACAAGATCGACCGCGCCAACGCCCGTCCCCACGATGTGCTGGACATGATCTTCGAACTCTTCCTGGAACTCAACGCCCAGCCCGAACAGCTGGATTTCCCCGTGATCTACGCCTCCGGCAAGGACGGCTACGCCATCGCCGAGATCGGCGACCCCGCCCTGAACATCTTTCCCCTGCTGGACCTGGTGATAGACAAGGTCCCCAACGCCAGAGGCGACCGCCAGCGCGGCTTTCAGATGCTGGTTTCCGCCATCGAGTATGACCAGTATCTGGGCAAGCTCGGCACCGGCAAGGTCCACAGCGGCACCCTCCGCCCCGGCGACGAAGTGCTGCTGATCAAACGCGACGGCGGCCAGCTGATCTACAAGGTCACCAACCTCTTCAACTACCACGGCCTCCACAAAAAAGAGATCAAACTTGCCCACGCCGGCGACATCGTCACCATCGCCGGACTGGAGCGCATCGACATCGGCGAAACCGTCTCCACCAAAGACAATCCCGTCCCCCTGCCCAGCATCAGCATCGACGAGCCCACCATCGCCGTGGAATTTCTGATCAACAATTCACCTTTCATGGGCCGCTGTGGCAAATGGCTCACCTCCAGCAAGATCTGGGAACGCCTGCAGAAAGAGCTGCAGACCAACGTCTCCCTCGTGGTGGAGAGGACTGGCTCCGCGGACACCTTCGTGGTGAAGGGCCGGGGCGAATTGCAGCTGACCATCCTGATGGAAAACATGCGCCGCGAGGGCTATGAGTTTCAAATTTCCAAACCCCGCGTGCTCTTCAAGGAAGTGGACGGCAAGCTGCTGGAACCCATGGAACTGGCGGTGGTGGAGGTAAGCCAGGAATTCGTGGGCGCTGTGATCGACATGATGGGTGTCCGCAAAGGCGAACTGGTGAGCATGACCCCCGCCGTGGACGGTTATGCCCGCCTCGATTTCAAGATCCCGGCCCGCGGCCTCATCGGCTGCCGCAACGAATTTCTCACCGAAACCCGCGGCACCGGCATCATGACCCAGTGCTTCTGCGGCTATGAACCCTTCAAAGGCGAGATCAGCGGCTCCGCCCACGGCTCGCTGGTGGCGCTGGAGACCGGCACCGCCCTCGGTTATTCCCTGAACGCCTTTCAACCCCGCGGAACCTTCTTCATCCATCCCAACACCGAGGTTTACGCCGGCATGGTGGTGGGCCAGCACAGCAAGGAAAAAGACCTCGTGATCAACGTCTGCCGCGGCAAAAAACTCACCAACAACCGCGCCGCAGGCAAAGATGACGCCATCAACCTCACCCCCCCGCGTGTCTTCAGCCTAGAACAGGCCATGGAATACGTGGGCGACGACGAACTGCTGGAAATCACTCCGGACAGCATCCGCCTGCGCAAAAAGATACTCCACCACACCGACCGCAAACGCGCCGAAAACGCGTCCTGAGAAAGCTTTCCGCGTCCGGGCGGGCATGATTCCTTACATTTGCCTCTTAGTTCGGCAGGGCGGAGGCTTATCATCCGGGCGACACCATAATTTCCTTGACGGCGATTCGCCATCACAGAAAATGACGTCCAAAAAATCAAAGGAGGTAATCGCGATGCGCCGGAAGAGTTGATCCTGTAACAGCTCTCGCGTTGTGATCACACCCCTTTTTCACAGATCCCATCGAGCTGTTGCTGCCCATCCCAAGATCAAATCACAGGAGAAACCCATGCAGTTCATTCAGCTCAACACCATCCACTACACCTACCCGGACCAGTATCAGCCCGTCCTCGCGGGCGTAAGCTTGGTGGTCGCCGAGGGGGAAAAGATCGCCCTGATCGGCAAGAACGGCTGCGGCAAGACCACCCTGCTGCGGATCATATTGGGTGAACTATCCCCCACACGAGGCCGCATCAGCTATCCAACCTCTCGCCCCACAATATCTTATCTTCCCCAGGACATCCGCGTCTCCGCGCCCCTCAGCGTTCGCGATTTTCTGCTGCAGGTTCGGCCCCGGCAATTTGAAATGCTCACCCGGATCGATACTCTGTCATCCGCGGAGAATCTCTCCCCTTCCGCCGGAATCGAGCTGGCCTCTCTCTGGCAGGAATACAACGATCAGAACACGGCGGACTGGGAAAACGAGGTCCATTCCATCCTCCTCGAGTTGGATTTGCTGCCGCTGGCGGAACAGCGATGCGCCACCCTCTCCGGCGGCGAATCCACCCGCCTCCAACTGGCGGCCCTGCTCCTGGAAAAACCTGATATTCTCATCCTGGACGAACCCACCAACCATCTGGACTCCGAACAGCTGCTCTGGTTCGAGGACTGGATGCTGGACTATGGCGGCGCCGTCCTCTTTGTATCCCACGACCGGGTTTTCATCGACCACACCGCCACCAAAATAGCCGAACTGGAGGCCGGCCAGCTGGAGCTGCGTGCCGGGAATTACCAGAGCTTCGTCCGCGACAGGCAGCAGCTGAAGGACCACCAAATGGTGCAATACCGCGAACGCCAGCGCCTGCTGCGCCAACTGTGTGAAGCCAGCCGGAAAAGACGGGCCTGGGCCTCCTCCTTTCAGAAGGAAACCCGCGGCGAGGGCGGCGGCCACGTTTTCGAGCTGATCACCAACCCTGCCCGCACCCAGATGCAGCAGGCCCGCAACATCGAAAACCGCATCAAAATGCTCACCGAGCGGTATCCGGTGGAAAAACCCCATCAGGACAAGCTTCGCCACCTCGCCTTCGAACAGGTCCAGGTGGCCGACCGGGAGCTGATCAACGTTGCTGGGATGGGCTTTCGCTATCAGGAAAGCTGGATCTTCCGCGATTTCTACCTCCACCTGAATGGCGCGGAAAAACTCTGGCTGGCCGGTCCCAACGGCAGTGGCAAGACCACCCTGCTGCGCCTTCTGCAGGGATCGCTGGACCCCTGCGAAGGATCGATCTCCCGCGCCAATCGCCTGCGGATCGGGTGTTTTGAACAGGACCTCAGCCGGTTTGATCCCCATGCTTTGGTGCTGGATTTCCTGAAAGCTTCTGGCAAGGAGGAAAGCCAGATACGCACCCTCATGGGCTGCATAGGCCTGAAGACAGACCTGGCCTTTGCCCGGACAGGCAGCCTGTCCTGGGGCGAAAGGGCGAAGTTGCAGCTTCTTAGGTTGCTTCTGGCCGAATACAATGTTCTGCTGCTGGATGAGCCCACCAACCACCTGGACATCCGCAGCCGCGAAATGCTGGAGGAATCCCTGGATAACTTCACTGGGGCCATGGTCTTCGTTTCCCACGACCGCGCCTTCATCAGCAGGCTGGCCACACGCAAGGTGGAACTATCCGAAGCCCCCGGCCTGAGATCTTGACTCCATGGCGCCTGTCCCTCTGCTTTCCCAATAAACCTGGCCTTTGTTCCGCGAAGCCTCAGAAGCTCAACAGAGGTAAACAACCCCGCCTCGCGCGGGGTGCGGGACTATAGGCGGGGGTCCGCCGTACATCATCACCCCCTTGGCTTGAAAGAGAGCCGAAAGTTGCCCAGCTGGCGGACATCAAGCAGTTCGCCCAAAAGCTTCGCCTGTTCACCCCCTGCCCGCCTCCGCCTCTCCTCCCCCCGGCCAGGCAGGAGCTGAGGCGGAGGTGTTCAGGAAGTGAATACGGGGTGTGATAAGGGCGGATCACAGGAAATTCTTCTTGACAAAATAATGAATTACCTTCATTTGAGAGTTGAGCTAGTGTTGTTTGTCCAGCTGAAAAACAGCGCCGGCAAGGCTGTACTTTTAGCCGCGAGGAGTGAGTCATGAGAACGTTTTTGTTGTTTGTTTTTTTGCTCGGATTGGTGGCGGCGGGGGCGGATCCGCTGGAGAAAAATGAGTATTTGGCAGAGGGCGGCGCGGACCAGCGGACCACCAACACCTGGGACGGGAGTTCCGGGACCGACTGGTACACCGGGGCCAACTGGAGCCTGGGACACGTGCCCGCCACAACTGAGGACGTGGTGATCCCCCAGGTGACCAATAACAACTTTCCGGTGCTCGCCGGACTCGCGACCATCAATTCCCTCACCATCAATTCCGGGACCAGGACCACGCTGGCCGTGACCACCGGCACCCTCACCGTCCAGAACTACTTCAACTGCTACGGAAACCTCACCATGACCAGCAGTTCCGGGTCGATCACCGTGAAAGGGAACCTGACGTTTGGCAGCGGCGCCACCACCACCTTCACCGCCAACGCCACGGTGAACGTCTGGGCTGACCTGAACTTCCAGAGCGGCTCTGCTGTGGGCATGAACAACGGCACGATCAACCTGGCCGGAGGGATCACCTATTCCTACGTCAGCGTGAACCAGTCCGGGGCCACCGTGCATAATCTCAGCGTGAACAAAGTGTCTCCCTACGCGGCAATCATCTCACCTTCCTCCACCTATCCGCTGACCATAAACGGAGCCCTGACGGTCAACAGCGCCTTTGCCCACGATTATGCCGGCACCACCATCCTGAAGGGGGACCTGAACGTGGGCAGCGGGGCCTCCTTCGGCCTCAACGCCGGGACCATCTCCCTGGAGGGGAGTTACAACGCCCTCATCAACACCCCGAACACCGGCCACTATTTCAACCACCTAACCATAAACAAAGCCAGCGGCTACAGCGCCACCCTGCTTTCCGACATCTGGGTGAAGGGCAACCTCAGCATCCAGTCCGGAACTTTCAGCGCTGTCTATACCTCCGTTTCCCACAACATCAAGCTGGGCGGAAACTGGAGCAACACCACCGGCCCCGCCGCCTTCACGGAGGGATACGGTTCCGTAACCCTGAACGGAACGGGGGTTCAGTATCTGAGCACAGAGAACTTCGCAACCCTGATCCTGAACAAAAGCGCCGGCTGGATGAGCATCCTGGCAGGAACAGCGGTCCAGTGCGCCAGTTACGATTGGGTGGCCGGTTCCTACGAAGTTCAGGGCGGAAGTTTCACCACCTTGGACCTGGTTGATCCCGGCATCTGCGGCACCATCCTCCTCAACGGCGGAACGATCAACTATTCCCAGGATTCCGCCGCCGGCTCCTATGTGGACCTGCGCGGCAGCCTGAGCATCTACAACGGCAGCTTCACCGTCAGCGGCGGTAACGGGCCCAGCTATTTCGGCCGGGGAACCGCGGCCATGCTGTATCTGGCCTCCTCCGGGGTGTTGGATTTCCAGAGCGTGGGGATCATCATTGCCAACGGCTACAGCTTCACGGAGAACATCGTGGGCGGAACCATCCGCACGGCGGAAAGGTTCATCTGCGACCGCTACGATTTCACCCCCTCCGGCGGGACCGTGGAGATGTATGGCAGCGCTAGCTGCGAGTTCCGCACTGCCAGCGGCAGCCATCTGCGCAACCTCACCCTCAACAAGGCCTCTGCCGCGGTGGTCTCCGCCATTGGCCCCATCCAGATCAACGGCACACTGAAGCTGGAGTCCGGAACCTTCAGCCTGGCCTCCAGCGTGGCCCTCACCTGCGCCAGCTACGACTGGGCCGGCGGCGGCTACATCCTTAACGGCGGCACCTTCACCGCCAACGACCTCGCCGATCCCGGCATCTACGGCAGCATTACCCTCAATTCCGGCACCATCAACTATTTTCAAGATAACGATCCCAGCTCCTATATGGACCTCTGCGGCAATCTAACCATCCGGGGCGGCACTTTCAACCTGTATGGGGGCTATCCGGACGCCTGGCTTCCCGGCAGTCCCGACGCCGTGCTGGACATGAGTGCCGGCACGCTCAATTTCGCGAGCCAGGGAATCGTGGTGAACTCTGCCTCCCCCATTGGCTCCCAGATAACCGGCGGCACCATCCGCACCACCGGCAGATTCGAGGTCACCGAGGCTGATTTCGCCCCCGCCGGCGGGCTGGTGGAGCTTTACGGAGACGCCTCTTCCTACCTGTACATGGAGGAGGGCAGCAGCTTTTACGAACTTAAGGTAAACAAAAGCTCCAGCTCCGCTACCGTGGGCGTTAACGGGCATCTGGCCACCCGGGGGAATTTTTATCTGCACGGAGGCACTTTCAACGCCCCGCCAAGCATGACCGTGGGCGGAAACTGGTACAAACTGGACGGGACGGTCTTCAACCCCGGCACTGGATCGGTTTACTTCAACGGCACCGGGATGCAGATCGTGGGCGGGAACAACACCTTTCTGCATGTGATCGACGCGAACACCCACAGTCTTTTTCTCGACAGCACCAACGCCATCTCCGGATTCCTGATCGTCAGCAACAATGTTACCGCCATGGGGGCCTGCACCATTAACCAAGCGGTGGTTGCCAACCCGGCCGCAAGCCTCTGTTTTGCCAACAACCACAGCTCGGTGATCTCCTCCTACGAAGGCTGGGGCACGCTCAAGTGCCTTAGCCCGGGAACCAGCGTCACCATCTCCGACCTATCCCAGAACGGCCTTTACGGCTCCTTCATCGCCGACGGAGGACATCTGGAGATCCACCAGGACAGCGCCTCCCACTGCGAGGTAAACGGCGACATCACCATCCTGAACAGCGGTATCATGGACATCTTTGGCGCTGACACCCACGTTTACCTGGCCTTGAACGGCAACGTCAATTTCACCATGGACACCGGCTATTTCATCATCCGCGACCAGGGATTGAGGATATCCGCTTCCGCCTACTCCTGCAATTTCAACATCAGTGGCGGCACCATCGGCTGCGCCGGCACCTGGTATGACGAACGGGGGACCTTCGACCCCAGCGCTGGGGTGGTGATGTTGACCGGCCCCCAGGATTGCGCCATTATCACCCACATCGACAGCTGGTTTCACCAACTGCGGATCGATAAACCATTCACCCGTTCCAGCGAGGACCCTGATGCAGCAGCAAATCCGGGCCAGCGCTCCGGCAATGTTTCGATCAACTCCTGCACCGTGCGGGGCGGTTTTCTGATCGATGACGCCAACGTGGTCACCCTCTGGGGCGCCCTCAACTGTGTGAACGGAGGCGACGTGGCGATATACGCGGGAGTGCTGGAACTGGGGCATCAGTCCATGTACACTTCCGGCGACATACACGTGAGCGGCACCCTCAAGGTTGACAGCGGAGCCACTTTACACATTGCTCACGGCAAGGCGCTGAACGTGTATTACGGCGGAGCTTTGGAAGTGGTGGGAGAGATCGGCAATCCCGCGACGATCACCCACAACCAGATCGGTTTCTATGCCCTGAACATAGAGAACGGGGCTGTCATCGCCCCTTACGGCGCCATCTTTGAATACATGGACGAGCAGGGGGTCAACGTCAAACCCGGCGCTCTGGTGGACGACTGGTACAAGTTCGATCACTGCGTGTTCCGTTTTGGTGCCAGCGACGGGACCCTGCTCACGCTGGGCAACAACCAGTCCCTCAATATTGTTGGCGCCTCCTTCCCCTCCATTGCCAGCGGTTGGCCCCGCAACGTTCACAAAAGCGCGGACCAGGGCTTCATCGTATTCTATGATTACAGCGGCGGCTTCAGCGGCTCTCTCTATGAAAACGACCCCTACAACCGGATCGAATGGGACGGCGAGACCCTGCCTCCGGTCCAGGACCTGTCCATCGTCTATCTGCCGGCCGAAAACCTGATCCACCTCCAGTGGACCTATCCCCAAACGGTGGACCGCTTCCGCGTCTGGCGCTGCGCCACTCCGGACGGCGTTTTCGAGGACATGGGCTACAGCACCGGCGACGTCTGGTTTGAGACCCCCGCGGGAAACAGGTATTTCTACCGGGTGACCGCCGAGCGGGATTGAGGTTTCTGTTGCCAACAGACGATGTCCGGCGGATATAAGCGCCGGCCACTGGTCCTGTGCTCCTCCGATACCATGCCGGCCGTCAAAGCTGACGTTTCCACGAATGACCATTTCACGCTTGCTGGAGACTTGTGGCCTTCCCGAAAAAAAGCCCCGGAACTTTTCCGGGGCCTTTGTTTTATCCGAGGTAAGAATGGTTATTTCACTATCAGCATCTTCTTCGTCTCATTCAGGGACTGGGTGCTGAGTTTATACAGATACACTCCGCTCACGCAGCGGTTGCCTTTGTGGTCCAGGCCGTCCCAGTGGATTTCGCGGCTGCCCGCGCCCACTTCAAAGGATCTGACCAGGCGTCCCTGGCTGTTGTAGATGTTCACTGTGCCTTGTTCGCCGTCTTTGATGTCCACGCTGAAGCTGGTTCCGGTTTTGAAGGGGTTGGGATAGGCGTTGCCCAGCATGTTCTGGGTGGGCATTTCGGGGGTATCCTGTCCTGTCACGGTGGCGCTCACCGGGCCGAAGAACTGGGAGGCGTTCACGTTCACCCCTTCCAGCCAGTAGTAATAGGTGGTGTTGATTTCCACCTCGTGGTCCTCGTGCTGGTACACGGACTGGGAGGAGGTGTTGGTGGCCCCGATCAGGATGGGCGTGATGCTCAGGGAGCCATCCATTTGGCTGCTTTCGGCGCGGTAAACCCGATAGCCCAACATGTCGGTCTCGGATTCGGTGGTCCAGCGCAGATCCACGTAGCCTTCGGCGCTACTGGTGGCGGTGAAGGAACTCAGTTCCACCGGGGTGGTGCCGGGATAGCCATTGAAGAAGATCTGCTGGTTGGACTGGATATCCGGAACCGACTGGGTGGGCGGAACCCAGGTGTAGCCGGGCAGTTCAACCCAATAGGTGCTGGTGGTGCCGGTAACCTGGGAAATGCTGGCGGGGGTGTTCAGAGCGGTGTCCACCCCGTCCTTGAAGATCCGCGCGCCCTGGGGGTTGGAATCCACATAGACGTTGTAGCCGCTGATGAAGGTGCCGGCGGAGATGAAGATCCAGGAGTCAACCGTCCAGTCCAGATAATCCGCGATGGCCAGCTTGATGTGGTTGGTAACGTTGGGCGTCACGGTGGCGTTGATGGAGATGGGTACTGTGAAGCCGTCACACTCGATGTCGTAAGGCCCGGGCCAGGAGTTGTTGGACACGTAATAGCTTTGGTTGATGGTGTGGTTGATGGTCCCGATGGAGATGGGAGTACTGGTGCCGGGAATGAGGGCGATATTCACCCCGTTGAGGAAAAAGGCGAATACGTCGAAGTAGCTGGCGATGTATTCCTCGTACTCATCCGAGCCCAGCACGAAAGTGAACTGCAGGTTCTCCGTCTGGGGAATGAAATCGAACTCCAGCACGCAGGCGTCGTGGGTGTTTGCTGACCCCATCAGAACATCCAGATCGGCATCGCCTGGAAGGCTGTGATCCAACGCAGCGGCTTCATTTTCATTGGGTCCGATGGCCAGCATTGCCCCGCCAGTCGAGAGGATGATCCCACCGTTGATCCCGATCCCGGCCTGGGTCCCGCCCAGATATACGCCCGCGGCGAGATCGGAACCGGTGTAAACGATGTTGGAGGTGACTACGCCTCCACCGACCAGGTTCTGGACCAGGTCATTGGCCGTAACGCCGCCATTCAGGTCGGTGACGCTGATCGTGGCCCTCTGCCCGATGGGAGGCAGGGGTGAATTCACTGTGGGCCTGGCCTGAGCGTACATCAGGCCC
>Ga0209717_1000973_pt1 | contig 33073 bp, 26 predicted proteins | sample AD_UKC048_MetaG_FD_184418 | JGI IMG/M metagenome (GOLD analysis project Ga0209717, IMG submission 184418) | Active sludge microbial communities of municipal wastewater-treating anaerobic digesters from USA - AD_UKC048_MetaG (SPAdes) (version 2) | ecosystem: Engineered > Bioreactor > Anaerobic >...
AACAAATTGCTTTTCCTGCAATTATGTGCTCAAGTGGCCCGCCTTGAAAGCCAGGAAAAGTGTTTTTGTTTATCTTTTCTCCAACTTCTTCTTTGTCTGTTAAGATTAGCCCAGCCCTTGGGCCTCTTAGAGTCTTATGAGTTGTTGAAGTAACAATATCTGCGTAAGGTAGTGGAGATTCGTGTAAGTCAGTTGCAACAAGACCAGCAATATGTGCCATATCAACCATTAGATAAGCGCCAACATCGTCTGCTATTTCTCTAAATCTTTTAAAGTCAATTTTACGTGGATAAGCAGAAGCGCCACAAACAATCATTTTTGGTTTTATCTCTCTTGCAATTTTAAGGATTGCATCATAATCAAGATAGCCGTTCTCGTCAGTTCCATAGCTATAGCTTTCAAGAAGTCTTCCTGAGAAATTTAGTTTAAAGCCATGTGTCAAATGCCCGCCACTATCTAGTGACATACCAAGAATCTTATCTCCTGGTTCTAATAAAGAAAAATATGCAATAATATTTGCACTTGAGCCAGAATGAGGCTGAACATTAGCATATTTACATTTAAAAAGTTCTTTTGCTTTTTCTCTTGCCAAATTTTCTATTTCATCAACAACCTCGCAGCCAGAATAGTATCTCTTTCCAGGATAGCCTTCAGCATACTTGTTTGTAAGAACTGAACCGCAAGCTTCTCTAATCTCTTTAGAACAAATATTCTCAGAAGCAATCATTTCTACTGTTTCTTGCTGTCTAATCTTTTCTTTTTCGATTAGTTCTGTAATTTTAGTCATAAATAATCTTATTTAAGCACTTCATCTAAATTTTCATACATTTTTTTCTTAACTTTTTCTTTAGAATCATAGATATTAAATCTATAGATTACTGGTAAATACTCTGACCCATTTATTTTACAGCCCTCTTGATAAAGTTTGTCAAGCCAAACACTAGCATATCTTTTGTTTACAAACAATTGATAATCTGAGTTTAGTTCGTGATCATCAAGTATCCTTCCATTACTTCTTTCTTCTTTTAATTTAAGATATTTTTCTTTTTTCCAGGATCTTGGTCCGCAAACCACAAAAAGATGTGTTGGTGGAAACCCAAAAGCAATTTTATGACCTGGAAGAGAAAGATATTCTTTTAGTTTTATTCCTTTTGTGTTGTTTTTCTTATCATATACTTGATAACATGCTGATTCTTCGCTTCTGCTTCTAATAATAATCTTATTATTTTCTCTTAGTATCTTTCTAATTCTATAAAATTCATCGGTTCTGTATGCCTGATGAACAAGAGCTGCAGAATAACCATCAATTGTTTCTTTAAAATCAAATTGGCTTCTGTTCTGTTCAATTACTCTATTTACTTGGCCCGCTCCTCTTTTTGTTGGTTCTTCCATTATCCAGATATCTGCAGAGTTTGGATTGATATAAGTTGTAATTTTGTTTTTCTTAAAGGAAGCAACAAACATATCTGCTTGTTTTTGATAACCTGAAAGAATAGAGTAGATTTCTAGAAGAAGATTGCTTTTTTCTTCTTTTGAAAAATTATCTGAATTCAAAAAATCCTTTAGAGACATAAAATATTTATTATATTTCTCAAAAACCTCTGCATGAAACAAAAGATCCATTTCTGTGCCTCTTATGTCTCTAACGATTTTGCCTTTATCTTTGAAATAATTAATAAAATCAGAAATCTGTGTGCTTGTTCCAGACATGTCCGGCCCGCAAATAACAATATCTAAGAATTTGGTGTTGTTCATTTTAGACCCCAAAATATAATAACTAGTAAACTGTTTATAAATTGTTTCTACAAATATTTATGTATAGACAAAAAATGCTGATTTATATGAATATCTTGCTTATTTGTTCAAAAACCGACCTTGCGGCTGTTAATTTCTTTGAAACATTAACCACTGAAAGCTTTGGATTTAAAAAATTATTAGAAAATCTTTGGTTTTTGAATAAAAAAAATAAAATTTATTTAACATTAACAGAAAAAACTCATCTTTATATGAGTGATAAAGATATTTCTAAAATTGAAAAAGAAGCAGATACAGAATTTGAAAAAATTATTTTTCTTTCAAGGCACTCTACTCTTGGAGAAAACAAGCCTCGCTCAATAACTGCTCACTCTGTTGGCAATTGGGGCAAAGCTGAACTTGGAGGAATAGATGAAACGCTTGTTAAAACTGATGCTATTTTGATTAGGGCGTTGCTTTTGAATTTGTATTTAAAAAAACCAAGAGCTCTAGAATATGAGGTAAAACAAGAAGCAACACATCATGGGCCTTTTCTAGAAAAACCAACAATATTTGTAGAAATTGGTTCAAATGAAATGGCCTGGAAGGATAAAGTCGTTTGTGATTTTGTTTCTAAAGAATTGATAAAAGTAATTTCAGATTATGATTACAAAGAAACAAAAGATAAAAATAACTGGCAAGAAGTAGTTGGTGTTGGTGGGTCCCATTACTGTACAAAATTTAATCGCTTTACTTTTAATCTTGAAAACAAATATTGCTTTGGACACATTATTCCGGATTATGCGCTTAAACAAATAACAGACACACCCAAATTAAAAGAACTGCTAGAATGTGCAAAAGAAAAAAGTAATTCCTCTCTTTTTCTGGATGAAAATCTTAAAGAAATTACTTTTTAGATTTTGTTTTATTGTTGCTTTTCTTTTCTTTCTTTAGATATTCGGTTTCGATTTTTATTTTTAGTTTTTCATATAAAGCAAAGATAGTTTGAATGTTTATGTTTTTTGAATAAAAGGTTTTATCTTTAAGTATTTCTTGAAATACTTTAAAAAATAAATTCTTGTCTTTTGTTCTATTATTGTATATAGCTTCTGCACAAAGATCATAGACCATTTGATAAAGTATAGGATAAGTACCGCCTTTAGCCATTGCTTGTGTTGCTAAATCTAAAGATTGAATATCTGTACTTTTTATTTTTTGTAATTTAATTTCTATTGTTTTTTCTATATCTCTATTACTATTTTTTGTATTTCTTGGATAATAATATTCAAATATTAACTCTTTATTATTTTCAGTGTTAATCATACAGTTACTACCATTATTCAGTTGTAATATCACACTTACTTGTGAAGTGTTTGATTTATAGTATTCAAATTTGTCTAAATCCAAATCATAAAAATTACTAAATGCCATTAGATGCCTTGGAAGCCACATCTTGTTTTTATAGTATAGTATTTTTTTAAATTCTGATAACGGTTTAGAAGGATGTGTGTAATTAATTAGTTCTTCTTTATCATATTCATTATCAAAACTAGTTAATATTATTTTATTAATATTATCTAGATTGTTTTTCTGTTTTTGGAATAAATCTATTGAATAAAATTGATGAGTAATAAAATTTAAAGTTATACCTTTGTTTCGTGCTTCATTAATTATAATTTTACCAGAATAAAGTATTGGCTCAAGATTTAGAAAGCAAATATCTTTGTATTCTCCAACTGTTGCAAGAATTAGTTTTATTGAATCAATTCCTGTAAGATCAGAAACAACCAAATCACAATTACTTGCTTTTAGAAATTGAGCATATTGCGTATAATCATAAAAACATCTTGTGTTTAATTCTTCAATTATTTGGTCTGTGCCTTCTTTACTTGGAAAAAAAACAACATCTGGCTTTATTTCCTTTATTTGTTTTTTAAAAAGCTCTAATTGTTTTTCATCAGTACACATAAGCGCAGAAATCTTATATTTGCTAGGATATTTAGAAAAAAAAGCTATGGCTTCTTGTGATTTAATTCTTTGGCTTGCAAGTACTAAAATTCGTTTTATCATAATTATATATAAGATGAAAAGTCTTTAAAAAAGTAGTTTTTTTGATTTTTTGAAAATAAAAAAAAGAAAGTAAAAAAAGTGTTAATTAAAAAAATACTTTTTTACTTTCTAGGTTATTAAATTTATTTCTTCTTTGCTGCTTTTTTCTTTTTTGCTGCCATTTTTCTTCCCCCCTTTTAATATTAAGATTAAAATTATCTATGTATATGTAAGATAGATATATAAAGCTTATTATTGGATATTTGTCCAATATATCTTACATGTTTTTAGGGTCTATTTTGAGGGCCTTTCTGGAGAAATTGATTTTTGGCTTGTCCCCAGACAAATAAAATAATTTTGTCCAATTGATTGTGTGTTGTCCAAGAAATCGTGTACCACGGAAAGACATTTAAATAAAATAAAAATAGAAAAATATAAAAAAAAGAAAAGAACAAACTGTTCTTTTGGGGATGCACAATAAAATTTGTTTTTATTGGCACAGAGAAATCATAAAGTGATTTGTCTTGTGAAGGCACTTTTCTTTAAAGCTCAAGAAAACAAAAGTTTTCTGAGCCCAGAAAAATCCTTTGATTTTTCTTGGAAAAGGGTCTCTAATCCATGAAGAATTCTGCAGACTTTGGTTCTGGTTCCATTCCTTTTCTTGTTCTAATTTCTGTTATGGTTGACATTAAAATTGATTTTGGAATCTTTTCATAACCTGCATATTCTGCAGTCCAGATTGCTCTGCCTTGTGTTTCTCCTCTCATATCCTGGCTTAAACCAATTAAAGATTTAACAGGAATATTTCCCACAACTACACAAGAATCTCCTTCCATATCTATTCTTTCAATCTGCGTTCTTCTTCCAGATAAAACTCTATTGACCGCCCCCATAAAGTCTTGAGGAACAGAAACAGATAATTTCTGTTTTGGTTCAAATAATGTATAATCTGCTGAAAGAATACATGCCCAGATTGCTCTAGTGATTGCTGGAAGAACTTGAGCAGGTCCTCTGTGTATTGCATCTTCGTGAAGAGTTGCATCTTCTAGGTTAACAATAATTCCTGATACCTTTTCTTTAGCAACCGGTCCTTCTTTTGTTGCATCCATAAACGCATCGATTACAAGTTCTCTAGTTTCGAAAAGATTTTGAATACCTTTTGTTCTGTTGATTAGAATACAATTATTATGTACTGCCCAAATATTCTTTGATTCATCTTTAGTAAATCCGGCATCTACAAGTTTATTTTGTATCTCAACATCTTTATTTATTCTGATTCTACCATCAAACTTCATAGCTTTAATTTTTGCAAGCATCTCTGGAGCAATTGGTTCAACAGAAATCTTAAATTTGTTATGTTTATTTGGGGATTTGCCTTCTATTGTTTCTGATTCTTTTTGTATTGTTTCATAATATAGAACAATTGGAGGACTTACAGTTATTGGAATATTATTATCTTTCTCAATCTTATATTGAGTAATTTCCAAGTGAAGCTCTCCCATACCTGAAATCAAGTGCTCTCCTGTTTCTTGGTTTAGTTCTGCTCTAATGTTAGGGTCTTCCTTTGTGATGTTATGAACAACTTCAATTAATTTTGGAAGATCTTTACTGTTCTTTGCTTCAATAGAAACAGTCATTACTGGTTCAACATCTGACATGAAGCTTTCAAATGGTTTTATTTCTTTATTAGATAATGTTTGACCAGCATAAACTTCCTTCATACCAATAACACAAACAATATTACCTGCAACAACTTCATCTAAGATTACTCTTTCAGGACCTAAGTAAATACCAACTTGCTGAACTTTAGCAGTTTTGTCTGCGCCAAGAACATTAAGATCCATTCCTTTCTTTATTGTTCCCATATATATTCTTCCAGAAGCAACATCTCCTGCGTGTTTATCAAGAACAACATCTGTAACCATCATTGCAATATTATCTTCTGAGTGATTACATTCAGCCATTGCTTTTCCTTCAACAGTTTCCATGTCTCCACCCCATATTATTGGAATTCTGTATTTCTGTGACTGCATAGGGTTTGGTAAATGCTGTGAAACCATTTCTAAGAATACTTCACTTACTGGAATCTTTTGAGCAAGTTCTTTTTGTTTTTCTTGTTTACAGTAATCAACAATATCGCTAAATTTTATGTTGTATTTAGTCATTGCTGGAACTGATAATGCCCAGTTGTGATATCCTGAACCAAAACAAACAGAACCATCTTTAATATTAACTTGCCATTTTTGAGCAAATTCTTCTGGTGCGTTTTTAGATACTAAGTTATTAATATCCATTACAATCTTTACAAATCTTTTTTGCATATCTTCTGGTGCAACATTCATTTCTGTTATTAGTCTATCTACTTTGTTAATAAATAGAACTGGTTTAACTCTTTCTTTTAATGCTTGTCTTAGAACAGTTTCTGTTTGAGGCATAACCCCTTCAACAGCATCAACAACTAAGACTGCTCCATCAACTGCTCTCATAGCTCTAATAACATCTCCACCAAAGTCAACGTGACCTGGAGTGTCAATAATATTAACTAAGAATTTTTCTCCGTTGATTTCACAAGGAACAGAAACGTTTGAAGCGTTAATTGTGATTCCTCTTTCTTGTTCTAAGATATAAGAATCCATAAATACTTGTTGACCAGCTAGTTCTTTTGAAATTAGTCCAGCTGTTGCAACTAAGTTATCTGTTAAAGTGGATTTCCCGTGATCAATATGTGCAATAATTGCAATATTTCTAATATTTTTTGTATTTTGCATTAATTTTTGTGCAAGCTCTGCAACTAATTCTTTTCGTCCCATAATTTCTCCATTTTATTTTATGTAAATATCTATAAATGATAAGTTTTACAATTAAAAAAGAAAAACAAAACAAGGTTCTTTTTAATCTAACGTGAACCTTGTGCAATTCTTTCGATTTCGTCTTTTCTTTTTACTGAAAAACTCTTTTGGTCGTTTCTTGCAGCATCCATTATTTCTTCTGCTAAAGCTGCTGCTGGTTCTTTCTTACTTTTATAGGTGTTTTTAAAACACGCAAGTGAAATATTCTTTAATGCTTCATCAAGTCTCTTGATTGGAGCAAGATCAACTGATTGTGTGTAAGTGATATCCCCTTTCTGAAGCTTTGTGATATCTTCTCTTGGTGCAGAATATTCAACTGCAGTTACAAGAACTTGAACAGGATTTTCTTTTGTAACTTTGTGGATGTGCTCAAATGCTTCTTCAACAGTTTTTAACATCTGCTCTTTCTTTCCACAACCCATTCTGTGTCTTACAAACTTACCAGAAAGCTTTTTCTTTCCTTGTCCTGATCTCATCATCTTATTAACAAGTCTTTCAACAACATTGATTTTTGTTTTTCTAGAAGGCTCTTTGTTAGTTGCACCAAATGAATGTGGTATAACCTTGTCTTCTAAATTCATATATTTAGCAAGGCCTGCATCCTTAAAGTTTATTCCTTTTGTTTCCCATTTATCAAATAATTTCATTTTTTAACACCTATCTCTTAGTCTTTTCCTTCTTACCTTTTCTTAACATTTCAAGTGATTGGTCATTAACCTTAACAACCTTATATCTCACACCCCAAAGATCTCCGATCGGACCGCCTTTTCTTCCACCGATACCTTCAACAGTTACTTGGTCGTGAGCATCAATAAACTTAATTGCCTTATCTTTAGGAGCAAATGCGGTTAGTTCTTTTCCATTTTTAATCAACTGAACTCTAACACATTTTCTAATACCAGAGTTTGGCTGTCTTGCGGTTATTCCTTTCTTATCAAGAACAATTCCTCTTGCTTGAGGAGCCCCTCTCATTAGTCCTTCTTTTTTATCAACCTTTAGTTTTCTTTTAGTTCTTGGATCTTTTTTAGTCCATTTCTTTCTATCTTTTATTAATTTTCTTGCTGAAAATTCTCCATTTGCCATAATCATTTCACCTTAGTTTAGTTTCTTTACCGAGTCTTTCTTTTAAAGAAAGGCTCAATTATTTTTTCTTAATTTTGATAATGTCCTTAAACATCTTATCCTCTAATATTGGAACTTCGTCTTCTTCTTTAATTTCTTCTGTTTCAGATTTAACTTTTGTTCCTCTTGCTGCTCTTTTCTCGTCTCTTTTCTTCTTTAATTTTAATTCATCTTCCGAATAATCTCCGTCTTCGTCTTTCTTTGCTTTTTTATCTTTTTTAGCATTTTTTTTATCTTCTTTCTTTGCTTTCTTTGCAATTAATTTCTTATCTTCTTTTTTATCAGAATCTTTTTCATTAATTACTTCTAAGATTGAAGATTTTCCTTCATCGATTATTGCAATTATTGAAATAGAGAAAGGTTTCCCACAGACAGAACCAAGTTCTATACTGCCTTCTGGATATTCAATTACTGGTATTTTTAGAAGTTTTGTATAATGTTTGAATAAATCTTGATCAGATTTACTAATTGTAGAACTAATAATTATTAATTTTGGCTCTCCAACTAAGCATTCTTTCTTTGCTTGGTTACTACCGTATATTATCTTTCCTGTATCAATTGTGTTTCTTAATTCTTGATTGAATCTTGTCCAATTCATATTGTTTCATCCTCTTATTTAATTTACTTTGTCTTGCACATCTTTTTTAATATCTAAAATTATATATATTTTAGCTACAAAAATATTATAAACTACTCTTCTTTTTTCTTATCCTGTAAAGCCTTGGCTTTTATCATCTTTTCAAGGCCTTTAGCATCTAAAGTCAATCTAACCTTTCCCGTTCCTGCAGAAATTGGCTGACCAACAATTATGTTTTCGGTTATACCAACTAGGCCTTCAATTTCGCCGTTAAATGCTGCTGCAACAATATGTTTAATTGTTTCTTCAAATGCAGCTCTTGCAAATGGACTTTTCTTCTTTCCAGTAATACCTGTTCTTACAACTCCTTGTATTACTCCTGAAGAAGTCATCATGTCTGCTAGTATGTAAATGTGCCTAATATTAATAACAATTCCATTAACATCAAATGTATATTTTAATTCAGAAACTATTGCTTCTCTAGCAGCCTCTACACCAAACGCTTTGTAGATTTCAAAGATATCATTTGTCTTTGTTTTATAGGTATCAACGCCTTCTGTTTTTAAAACTTCTTTAAGATTTGATCCTTTTGTCTGTATTAGCTTTTCTCCGTTTTCTTCAATTACAACTGCTTTTTCTATACCTTTTACACCATATAGTGGTATCTTATTCCATTTTAATATTGCTTTTCTAATATTGTATAATGGAGTTTTGTTTGAAAAATGGAAATTTATCTGTTGCTTGTTATTCGTAAATCTTTTTGAATCGTATGTGTCTTCTATTTTTTCATATATTGAATCCATTACTTCTTCTTGATTTACCCCTAAAATCTCTGCTTTTTCTGTATCAAATTTAAATGAAACTAATTTTTCTGAGAAGTCTTCAACAAAAGAACCAACATCTCCAACTTTAACATCAATTAGGTTTTTACAGAACTCATCAACGTCTTTTTCTCTCTTTAATTTGTTTCTATCTAGATATATCTTCATAGATGGATATCTTGCTTGTGAACGCGCATCAACAATCTCAATTACTCTTTGTATTCCTTGACCAACAGAAACTTCCAAAGAACCGGCATAGTGCTTTGTTCTAAGTGTTAGCTGTGTTCCGGGTTCACCAATTGACTGAGCAGCAATTAATCCCACAGCATCTCCTGGAACAACTAAGCCATCATTATATCTTTTTGTAACGACATCAAGAAGTTTTTTCTTCTTATCATTGCTTAGTTTTTTCATAGTTGCATATTTTTCTACTTTCTCTACAATAGCAATTGGTAATGCTTTCATTTTATCACTTTTTAAATTTCATTTAAATTATTCACTCATTGAAAAAATTTATGTTCTTTCCAAGGTATGCTTTTTCTGGAGATAAACCATCTTCTCCGTACATAAACTGTATTACTTGTCCATCTGCTGAGGTGACCTTTAACTCATCATTAACAACAAGATCCTTTAGAGCATTTGATAATCTTCTGTAAAGATAACCAGATACTTTTGTTGCAACACCTGTGTCAATTTCACCTTGTCTACCACCAATAGCGTGACAGAAATATTCTCTTGGACTCATTCCATCAAAGAAATTACTTTGAACAAAACCGTAATCTGTTACTTGATTACTGCCTTTTGGACTTGAACTTAATAATCTTTCAGAAAATCCTGATTTTGGTCTTCCTGTTCTAACAGTTACTTGCCCCCAAAGCCCAAGCATGTTTACAACATTTAATATTCTTCCACGACCCCCACCAATACTTGCAACAAGAGCGGTGTTGTTATTTGCTTTCTTTACTTCTGAAAACAATTCATCAAGCTTTAATTCTAAGATTTTATCTGAAACCTTATCTTTCATTTCACCAGTAACCTTTAGAATTTCACTTTCGAAAGTTTCTTCAAGATTCTTTCCCGGTATCAGTGGTAAGCTTCTATCTTCATATTTCTTAATTATTGAATTTGAACTAGCAATCATGCCTTTTACTTTTGCTCTTATTTCTTTTTGTAATTCTTCACTTGCTTTATATTCATCAAGAGCAACTGTTAAACCTTGTTTAGCGATATTTGCAAATACTAGTTTTGAAAACTTATAATAGAAGTTTGCAAGTTCTTCTGCACCATAATATCTATATATTGTTTCTATCAAACCTTTGTGCATATCCATTTTTTCATCCATTACTCCTGAGATTATCTTTCCTTTTTCTATCTTTAGATAACAATCATATGCACATTTTTCTTTTTTACATTTTTTACAATCTTTTGCTTTAGAAACTATGCTACAAAGTTTGTTCTTATATTCAATATTTAGACCTTTTGGAAGTATCTGACTAAATATTAATTTACCAGAATAATATCCCCTCCCTCTGTCTGCTGTAGGAAGTTCTGTTATTCCAATAGAATATAATAATGCCATTGCTTCTTTTCTTGAAAACTCAGTTTTTTCTCTTGTTAAAAGATAAGCGCCAGATATTAGATCGTGGTCTGGAGCAATAACTGGTTTCCCGGTTCTAATGCTTATTACATGCTTATCTGCAATCATAAGTTCTTTAACTTCAGTATAGGATTCTTCACTTTGTGGTACGTGAAGATTCATATCGTCTCCATCAAAGTCAGCGTTATATGGATCACAAGATATTGGGTTAAGTCTAAAGGTTCTTCCGGGAAGAATCTTAGCATAATGCCCCATCATTGAAACTCTGTGAAGTGTTGGCTGTCTGTTAAAAATAACAATATCTCCATCTTGTAGTTTTCTTTTAACAGTCATTCCTTCTGTTAATTGTTCAGCTAATTCTTCTTTATTTTCTGGATTTATTATCTTTCTTAAACCTTTTTCTGTTAGAAGATACGCAACTTTATCTTTAAGTATATATTCCTTTAATTTATCTTTATTCCAGGCCGTTACTTTTTCTGGAACAGTTAGAGTGTTAGCAACATACTCTGGAATACCTAGTTCATTAAATTTAATATCTACACTTGGTGTGATTGTTGAACGCGCAGAAGCATTTACTCTTTTACCAATAAGGTTAAATCTAAATCTTCCTTTCTTTCCTTTAAGTCTTTGAGCGATTGTTTTTAATGGTCTTCCTGATCTTTGCTTTGCGGGTGGAACGCCAGCAGTGTTATTATCAATATATGTTGTAATATTGTATTGTAAAAGATCCCAAAGATCTTCAATAATTATTTGTGGGGCTCCAGCGTTAATATTTTCTTGTAGTCTAATATTTATTCTTACAATATCTAGAAGCTTATAGGTTAAATCATCCTCAGAAGTAATAACATTTTCTAAAGACAACGATGGTCTAATTGAAACTGGAGAGACTGGTAAAACTGAAAGAATAAACCACTGTGGTTTTAGTTTGTCTGAATAACCAAACAAGAATAAATCTTTATCTGGAATCTTTACTAACCAATCAAGTATCTCTGCAGGATATAGTCTTTCTCCGTTCTTGAAAAAGTTTGTTGGTTTATCAAGAGCAATTTTATTTACTATTGCTTTACAGTGTGGGCATTTCTTCTCTCCCTTTACTCTGTTTAAGATTTCTTTAACACATTTGTCTGTGTCTTCTGATATTAGCATTAATTCATTTATTTCTTCTTCTTCAAGAAGCATTCTTCCACATTCTTGACAAGTTGAAGCTAGAACACAATATAGTTTTTCTCCAAACTTTGGATGAATTACTGGTCTGATTAATTCTAAAGAACCGAAGTGTCCTGGACACCCTTTCATTGTTTGTCCACAAGTTTTACATCTAAGTCCTGGAGAAATTATTCCAAGGTGAGGATCCATTAATCCTCTTTCAATTGGATAACCATCCTTATCATAAGTATCAGCTCTTGAGATTTCAACAGCAGACATCTTTCTAATCATGTCAGGACTTAATACTCCAAATTCAATGCTTCTTATTTTCTTTGATGTGTTCATCTTATCTACCTTTTAAATGCTCTAGTCTATTTTATCTCCAAGATTTAACTTTGGATATACTCCCATTGCTTTTAGTTCATCAAGCAATAGCTTGAAACCATAACTGATCTTTACTTGGTGTACGTTTGTCCCATTACATACTGGACAGTATCTTTTGTTTCTTATCTTATCATCAACTGCCGGAATTCCACAGTCTTCACAGACCATGATATTCATTTCGTCTGCATCGTCCATTAATTTTTCCTGTAATGTCATTGCAGCACCATGAGCAACTAAAGCTTCGCCTTCCATTTCACCGAATCTTAGCCCTCCGCCTTTTTGCTTACCTTCAGTTGGTTGTCTTGTTAATAATTGTACTGGCCCTTTATCTCTTGCTTGTATTCTATTAACAACTAAGTGTGTTTGTAATCTTTCAAAACCAAGAGGCCCAACAAAAATTGGCATCTCTATCTTTTCTCCGGTCTTACCATCATAAAAGGTTTCTTTACCATCTGGTCTAAATCCATATTCTTGTAATAATTTAAAAACTTCGTCTTTATCATTACAGAAAGGAGTTCCATCAATTGCCTTCCCACTTGCTGCAACAGTTTTACCGGCAATGCTTTCAAACAAATGACCTAAAGTCATTCTTGAAGGAATGGAATGCGGATTTAAAATAAAGTCTGGTTTTATTCCTTGACTTGTAAAAGGCATATCTTCTTCTCTTATTACTGCACCAACAACCCCTTTCTGTGCGTGATGACTTGTAAATTTATCTCCAACCTGTGGTTCAAGATAAGTTCTAATTCTTACTTTACATAATTTAGTTCCAGAAATTGTTTCAGAAATCATTACTCTGTCAACATAACCATCTAAATGTTTTCTAGAACAAACAGAAGTATCTCTTCTTTCTTCTGTAACAACTCCAAACTCTGAAACTTCTTCAACAAATCTTGGAGGAGACGTCATACCAATAACTACTCCGCCTTCTGAGATTTTTGATTCTAGCATTACAATTCCATTTTCATCAAGATTTGCATAAGCATCTGTTCCTCTAAATCCGCTTGCTTCTTCTGTAGGAATACAAAATTTGTCTGTCTGCCCAGAAGGATATCTGATTTCTGCTTGAGAATATGATCTATAATATGAAGATCTTGACATTGCTCTTTGTATTGCGCCTTGATTAATAATAAAAGCATCAAGCATATTGAAACCTTTGTAAGGCATGATTGCAACAATTGCATTTTGTATCATTGGTCTTTTTTCCATATGTAAAAGCTTTGATGTTCTTGTGTAAACTAAAGGTTTTTGTGGATAATACAAACAATGCATTTCTGTATCAAATCTTAAATTATAATTAGATGATGGTATTCCAATTGCCTGCTTGTAAAGTTTAGCACCATGAATTGCTTTACCAGCCATGTTGTGCTCAATAAATGGTATCATTGATGAAACAATACTAAAGATAGCTGTTCCTGAAATTTCTAAGTGTGTGTGATCTGGAGTAATCTCATCTTCTGTTAAAGCAATATATGCATTTTCCTCTTCTTCAGCATCTAAAAACTCAACAATTCCTTTAGAAAGAAGATCTTGCCAAGATAATTTCTTTGATCTTAAGTCTTCTACAATTTCTGGTGTTACTCTTGATTGCCCTTTATCTAAAATAATTACTGGTCTTTGTACTCTTCCAGCATCAGTGTTAATATAAACTTCATTTGTTGTTTCATTAAATGCAATATTTATTTGCGGATCAATCTGAAGAGATCTTCTTTTTTTAAGTAAATCTGCTCTTAATTTTTCAGGGTCATCGTGAAATCCAACAATTCCACCATTAACATAAATTTTTGCTCTTGATTTTGCCATATTATTTCACTTTTAAAAATAATTCTAATCAGAGGTGACGTCCTCATTCTTTAATATTCTTCTAATTCCTTCTGGATCAGTGTCTGTTGTAATCTTTGCCATCATTGAAAGATTCTTAACAAGACCACAGTTTGGTCCATCTGGTGTTTCGATTGGGCAAAGTCTCCCCCAGTGTGTTCCGTGAACATCTCTTGCTTCGTAAAGTTCTCTTGATGAATCTAAAGTTGATTTCACTCTTCTTAGATCTGTAATTGATGTCAAAAAGTTATCTCTTGACATGTATTTACTAACACCTGTTAATTGCCCTATCCAATTTCCAGTGCTTACTGCAAACATTATTCTTTCAGTAATTGCATCTGGTCTAATCACTGTATTAATATTTAATTTTCTGTGTCTTGAAATTGTTCTATCAATCTGGAATTTAAGATCTTTTGTAAAATGTTTAAAAGAGAATCTGAAAAGATTTTCCATTAACTTTCCAGAAAGCTCAAGTCTCTTATTAGCATAATGGTCTTTGTCTGCTTGTGTTCTTAAATTATATGCTTTTTCAATAATCTTAACAGACATTGCTACAAGGAAGTGTGCCTTCATTGTTCTTGCATCTTTTTCTTGACCTAGGTGTGGCAATAAGAACGAATCAATTACTTCTTTTGCTCTTCTTAGTCTATAGGTCTTTGTCTGAGAAGGTGCAACTGATCTTCCAATCTTGTCTAAAGCTTCTTCTTCTGATTGTAATTCCACTTTATCAAGATTAAGAAGAATTTCATTTTGAATAATTTGGTCCTTTGGGAAAAGATCTAGAATATGAGTTGATTTTGTGTAACCAATTGCATTTAATAATTCAACAAGCATTAATTTTCTTGGAGAAGATGGAAACGAAATTGTAAATAATCCGTCTTGTGTTCTTGAGATTCTTACTTTTCCTTTAAATGCTCCTTTAACTGAAATCACTTGTGCATTAATTACTTCTTCTGTATCGTTAAGTAGAATTCTATCAAATGCTAGAACTTCTTGAGTGATTAGTGCTTTTTCTGAACCATTAACAATCATGTAACCTCCCCTGTCCATTGGGTCTTCTCCATTTTCTATTAATTCTTCTGGAGATAAACCATAAAGGTTACATCTGTTTGATTTTACAAGAATTGGCATTTCTCCAACATATGCTCTTTTCTCATCTTGAAGAACTCCTTTTCTGTAAAGCTTAATATCTAAATAAATTGAACCAGAGTATGTTAGGTTTCTAAGTCTTGCTTCCATTGGCATTAATCTAAATTTTGCAGTTCTGTCTGCTTCAACAATCTGTGGGTTTGTGATTTCTACATTTGATAATGTAACATCAACATTATTTGTGGAACTAATAAATCCATTTTCTTCAACAATCTCTGAAACTTTTTCATCAATAAACTGATTAAAAGAATTGATTTGCTGTTGAACAGGACTATACAAGTCATAATAAGACTCAATTACTGGCCATTTATCTAAACTTTTCATAATCTTTCACACTTTTATAAATATTATCTTTAATTTTAGAATTAAAAAATCATATAGAAATTACTCTTCTATAGTAAATAACTTCGCCAATCTTTTTATTGTTTCTTGCAATTCTAATCACATCTCCAACTTTTACTTCTAAGTGAGCGATGCCTGGATCAGCAATATAGATTAAAGGTAGTTTTTCTGGATTTATATTTTTTTCAGAAATAAGTTTTTCTAATTCGTCGCCCGAAACAATTTCATGCTTAGGGATATAAGAATGCTTTATTTCTTCTTTTACTTTTCTTGCTCTTTTCTTTACTTTCTTTCTTTTGCCCTTGCCTTTTGTTTCTTCCTCTTCGTCATCATCAAGAATATCAAAAGTAACTTTCTCTTCTTTTTCTTCTTCTTCAACTTCTTCCTTTGGCGCTTTGATATCTATATCATCAAAGCTATAATCATCTTCTAAACCGACATCTGTTTTTAATCCTGGCATAACCTTACACCTTTAATTGTAAATGTTTTTGCTTTTCTGTCTTTAAGTTGTTTGCCGATAGCTAACGCTAGACAATCTTTTTCTAATACGGGCTGATAGTTAAGCTTGAATTAACGCCCTTATATTTATAAAAATCGCCTGTAATCTTACTGTTTTTTGTAAAAATTATAAATATAGCTAAACTAGACAGGAGCATATAATATTTATAATAACAAAATATTTATAAATACTTTGTTTTATTTCTTTTTTTCTCTTTTTCTAGTTACTTCGGGACGTTTCTTTGTTTTTTGTGATTTATCTATTTTTTTCTGCGAAATTATGCTTTTAAATAGCTCTTTTTCTTTATCTGTAAGTTCATCAATTCTTTTTTTTATAGCTTTTCCTTCTTTTTCTAACTCTTCCTTTAGTTCTTTCCCTTCTTTGTACATTTCTAAAAGTACAACTTGCCCTTCTGCTTTTGTAAAGGTTAAGAATTTGGTTACGCCAAACATAATTGGTTTTTGTAAAAGTATGTTTTTTGGAAGATCAATCTTGCTTTTATTTTTGTCTTCAATTTTATTAATAAAACCAATTGTAAATAATCTAAATAGAATAGAAATTCCAAAAATAAGCAAAAGCCCATATTTCTCTGAACCCATATACCAAAATTTTGGAGTAGAAGATATTATTCCACCAACAATTGATCCTAATAACATTGCTGTTGATTGAAATATCATAAAGAAAGACATGTGGTGTATCATGTCATATTTGACATTTTGATAAAAATAACCATAAACTGAAAGAGTTAACCCTGCCATCAATACGCCATCAAAAACATTTAGTAAAAATAATAATAGCGCATTATTCCCAAACAATATTACTAATAATGGATAAACTGGCAAAAATAAAATTATTGCTTTAAGTACTTTTGTTGAGCCAAATTTATCACATATCTTTCCCCAATAATAATAACTTAATACTAATCCTAAAATAGACCCAATTTCTAAAATTATATATTGCTTATAGTCAAACTTAAGAATTTCTAAAAAATAATATCTATAAAATGGGGAAGCAATATACATTCCAAAATATATTAATGAAACAATTGTAATAAAATAAAGAAATTGCTTGTTCTTTAAAACTAAATTATTAAAAACACTAAATACTGGTTTTGTCATTTCTTTTGACTTTGCAGTAAGTTCTTCTTGATCTTCAGTCTTGCTCATTTTACTCATTACAACTACTGAACCAAATCTAAATAATCCTGCAATTATAAAAATGATAGTAAATCCTAAAGCTGCATTGTTTTTATTTATTGCATCCATTACTGCCCCTGCAAGAAATAATGGCAGAATAGAAACCAGATTTAGTATTATTTGTTTTCTTGAAGTGTATTCTACAATTTTATGGGGATTGAATAGCTTACCTATCCATTCTCTATATACAGGATAAGGCAACTGTTCCATAATTGTTATTAAACAATAAAAAATAATTACTAACCATATTACTAATTTACTATTTAATAGATAACCCACAAAAGCTAAAGGAATCCAAAAAAATGCCTGTAGTGCTATAAAAAAAATAACAAATTGTTTTTCTGATTTAAAATATTTTACTAAATCATATGAAAACAAACCAAAGAAAGAAGCAATAAATATTGGTAAAACATTTAATAGGCCTATTTGAAAAGTGTTTGCCTTTAAAGACATAAGATAAGGCACTAAAAATACTAACCCTAAATAATACATTCCGGCCCAGAATATTCCATCTGAAAGATAATACTTCAAATCTTTCTTTTGTTGTTTATCCGTTTGTTTGAATTCCATAATTTGTCAATAAAATAGAAAGAGAAATATATTTTTAAAGGTTGTTTAAAAAAAGAAAGTGCTCGAAGGGGGATTCGGACCCCCGTTATCAGCGTGAGAGGCTGATGTGATTACCGGGCTACACTATTCGAGCGAAAGTATTCGTTTTTTATGCTTCGAGGCGGATTCGGACCGCCGATTTCCAGATTATGAGTCTGGCGTTCTAACCGCTAAACCACCGAAGCAAAAGAATTGCGTGTGAACTGAGCGAAACCTGTTCTCTCATGTATATATTTAAAGCATAAAAATATATATAAAGTATGCTTATTCTTTTTCTGCAACAACGCGATAAATGCTTTCTTTACCTAAATGTAAAGCATAGATTGTTCTATATTCTTCTGGAATTTTAGAAATATCTACTTTTTCAGTATTATAATACAAAAAATTACTTTTCCTTAAAGCAATATCTAAATTTCTTTTAAAAAATAGATTGCCGGTATTGTTTTGTATGAAATAATATGCAATAAATTTTCCTTTTGGTTTAAGTTTTTTATAAACTAACTCTATAATCTCTTGTGTATATTCTTCAGAACCAATATTAATATATTGTTGACTTATTTCTTTTGCAGCATCTGCGTTTTGTTTTGCTTTTTTATAGGTTTTTTCTTTTTTGTAAAAGCCTACAGCAAAATCGCTTGTTATAATGTCTAAAGAATTATCTGGAAACTTAGAAAGACCTTTAATAAAATCCGCTCTTATCTGATTTAAATTTTCTGGTGTTCTTTGCTTTAATCTAATTACTCTTTTTTCTTTAAGTTTTGTATTTGCTTCAACATCTTGATGTAAAAACTTTTTACTTCTTAAGCCTTTTAAATCAATTCCATGAAAATCAAAATTAGAAAATCTTTGTGCTAACATTTTTGAACGATATGCTCGATCGTCTCCAACATTACCTAAATGGACAATTTTTCTTCTGACCCCTGGCATTTTTTTAGGAATTCGAGATATCAAAAAATCACTATTTGATGTTACTAGTCGTTTTTATGATTATTTGATCGTGAGCATCAATAATAAAGAAGATGTCTGCTAAACCAATAAACACTCCTGTTTCTAAAACCCCAGGAATATTTTTAACAGAAAACTCAAAATCATCAAGAGAGATGTTTTTATCTAATGTTATTCTTGCTAGAAAGTGGCCGGTTTCTGTTTTCACAAAATTGTCATCTGTATCTTTAACAACTCTAGCAAAACCAAAGCTTTGAAGATTAAGTATTGTTCTTTCCCAAGCAAAAGAACTAATCTCAACATAAACATCTTTATCTACTCTTTCAACAACGTCTTGGTATTTGGAAACAACAACCAGATTAAGAGCAGACTGTGCTATCATCTTGTCTCTAATAAATGAGCGCGTGTCTTTTTTTATGAAATTATTATAAGTATCCACTTGATTTGAAAATTCTACTGCAACATCTATTTCTCTTTCGCTTAAAGAAACGATTTGTTGTCCAAGATTATATAGTTGTGTTGCTTGTTTTGCAGTTGTTGCAACAAAAACCACTTTTTTATTTTTTGATAATAATATCTTTACTAATTCGTCAACAAAAGCAGCATCGTGCTCGCTTGTACCTACAGCTACAATTGCACCTTCTTTAACAAAGGTCTCAAACTTTTCAACAATTCTTGGGAGATTCATTTTTTTTCCTTTTTGTTAACAAAATATAGTACATTTTACTTTAAATATATTTCCCTTCCTATGTTATTTAAGACAGATGATGAAAAATGAACACCTGCTGATTTGTGATGATAAAATGGGCGGGCTGATGTCTTAAATTTTTAAATTTTCTTTTTTCTTTTGTATTTCGTTATTGGATATCTTGGCTTCTTTTCTTTTTTTACAATTGCTTTTATTGTTTTTGGCTTTTCTTTTCTTCTTTCTTTTTCTTCAAGGCGAGACACTCTTTTGTTTAATACGTCTACCTTTGAATTAATTATTTCTTGATTAGCAGAGCCAAGTGGTAATCTCTTTGCTGCTTTTTTTTGTTGTCTTTTTTCAAGAATCAACAAAAGAATGTTTCCTATTAAAAATACTCCAATAGCAAACAAAAGAACTATTGTTAATGTTTCCATATCTTTTCATTTCTCCTTTTTTTATACTAAACAATAAACGTTTTTTCTTTTTTCTATAATTGCTCCTTCTTCTTTTAGAAACTCTATTGTTATCCTTAGAAGGTCTATATCTTTGTTAAGCTTCTTTGAAAGATCCTCAATTGAGAAGTTCTTATCAAGGCCGCTTGTAAGTATTTGCTTTCTTGTGTTGTTGTAAAGCATCACATCAATAACATAAAAATAACCATCAAATGATTTCTGGCCTTTTATTTCATTGTTCTTAAATTTAGAATAAAATTCTTTTGAAAACTTGTCTGCAGTTGTCAGAGACTTGATTAAAGCATATTTCTTTTTTATAAATTCTTTCATTATTGTTTCTGCATTTTCTTCTACTATTGCCTGTTTTGCTGATGTGTTTGTTGGAACCGAAACAGCTGGCTTTTCCTCATTAACAACATAAATTGCTTTTTTGTATTTTTCTGATTGTTTATAAGTTGTTATTTCCTTTGTTTTTAACATCTCTTTAAAGACCAAAAGATCTTCTGGTTTAAGAAGGGTTTCAAACTTGCCCTCAACTTTATCTTGAAAAGGAAAGTCCTTATCTTGAAGTATCTTCATTATTTTATTTTTTATTTGCTCTTTATTTGATTCTGATGATGGTTCTGGTATTTGAACCTGTAGTTTTGGGAGTTCTGTTCTTTCGATTATAGAAAAGGCAATTGTTTGTGCATTTATTACTTTAATATCTAAGTCTTTATTTGTATAATTATCTAAATCTTTACTCTCTGTATCATTATTAAAATTTAAAAAATATGTTTTGTTCTTTTTTACGATTTTCATGGTTTTTTCCAATATATTATATTACTAAATAATATAAAAAGCTATTTGTCTAATATTTATATGAAAAAAGAGGGAAATATGGCAAATGTAAATCTACACATTGTTTTTGAAAAGTCAAAATCTAAAAACAACCTAGAATTTTTAGAAAATAAAACCGAAAGGGTAAATTCTGCAATTATAACTGTTTATAATAATGAAGAGCTTTATAATAAATTAAAATATTTAGAAAGAGATTTTATTTTACCACTCCTTACCAAAATTTATTCTTTTGAAAATCCTTTATTTTTTTCAAAACTTAAACACATCTATAGCTCTGATGAAAGAACAATAAACAAAGACCCTAATTTAGAGATAGAGGGTACAGAAAAAGCAAAATATAAATTAGATAAATTTTTTGAAAGTTCTAAAATTTATGATTATTTAAACAAAGCCACAAGGATTGATAGGCAAAAAACTATTGAAATTATTAAATATTTTAATGCAAATGAACTATTAAACTTTTTACAAACTATTAGAGTTAATTCAGAAATAACAACTTCTAGAAAAATTACTAATATTGCAAATGATATAAAAAATCACAAATTTATAAAAACAACTGTTGATTCAAGCCAGAAGATATATGATAAGCCCCAGATAGAAATAGTTTGCCAACAGACCTATGGTGGTTTTCTAAGGGCTCTAAAAACTAATACTCTTTACCATATAACCGCCGAAATAGACGGCAGACCAAAAGCTTTGTTTGTTAAAACGCAAATTGGAGAATTGCCATCATTAAAACAATATTCTAGAGAAGTATTAGTGCTTGGAGGATATAATGTACTAGCAATAGATCCAGAAACTCTTAATGTTTATTCTTTTAGAACCTTAAATAATGGGAGAGTAGACTCTAAAAGTCTAAAACTAGTAATGGATTATAAAAATATAGAAAGCTATCTAAAAATAGACCGAAAATATCTTGCACAAGAAGCCAAAAAATTGGCACAGGAATTTAAAAAAGAATTACACAGAAAACTAGACAAGATGTATCGCAAAGAAAATATTCCAGGAACTCAAAGAATAAAGAAAACTTATGAAAGGTTTAGAGCAAAACCTAAATAAATTATTTTAAAGCATTTAAATAATCTTCTATTTCTTCAAAAGAAACTGCACAACCATTAAATTTTAGAGAATATAATGCTGATTTAAGATATTCTTTGTTAGTTATTATTCCTTTAAGAAGATTTTTCTCATAAGCAAATGCTAAAAGATCAACAGAACGTATTACAGTGGGATTTCCAACCATTTCTTTGAATTTGTCGTGCCTTTCTTTAATAAGTTCTATTCTTTTATTTGGGTGCTTTCTTTTTAAAATATCTAAAAGAGCATTTGGGTCTTCAATCAATAATCTTGTAGTTCTTTCATCTACTGCTAAACAGTTAGATTTACTAATTGATAAAAGCGCCATACTTTCCGCTTCTCCAAAATCTACAATATGTAGTGGGGTTCCATTTATTAAAAAAATACTATTTGTTAGATTTAATATCTCTTTTGTTTTATTATCTAATTCTTTGTCGCTCTTATATACTGTAAAAATAAACTCATTTAATTGATCGTTTATTCTTAGAGAGCTAAGCTTAAATCTCATGTTATTTCTAACTCTATCAATACATTCAAACTTTACGCCAGTTGTTATTACAAATTCGCCAATATCGTCTCTTATATGAGAAAAAACTGGCAAAAGACAAGTTTGTGAAAAACTAATTAAAACCCCAGTATCAAAAACAATCTTCATTTCTTAATCACGTTTTTTTGTATTGTCATTCCTTTTAGAATATTTACTTTTTCTTTTAGTGTTTTACCAATAATTCTAGAATCCTCATCCGGAATCTTTGTTTGGCCAAGTAACTCCATAACTGAATCTTTATCTGCAGATAATAGATTTGTCGCTCGAGATAAAGACAGGCCAGATGCATAGGCACTAGATGCTAGTTTTGCTCTAGCATTAAAAATTATATCATGAACAAAGTGCCCTAGTAACTTATCTGTATTTTCAATATCTGTTTGTATATCTTTTATCTTTTTAGTAAATTCAGTTAAATCTGGTTTTTTAGATAATTCACTAGCAAGTTTTAAATCGGCTATTGATTTATCTTTAAATTTCTTCCAATTGGTATTATAAAAAATATGCTTTTTAGAAATTAATTTCCTATAAGCATAAGCAATTAATGCAAGCTCTGCAATCTGTTTATTATTAGAAACAATTGCTTCATCTAATAATTTTTCATCAATTGCGTGTAGTTTTTGAAGATCTATTTTTTGAAATTGTTCATTTATAGCAAGTATTATTTGAGATAAATCTTTAAAGTTTAGATTAGCAATATATTTTGCAACTTCTGGATTTTGGTATTTGCCGGATTGTGGATTTTGAAAGTTGCCTTGTTGAAATTTCTGGTTATTATTAGACTTTTGATTTTTATTAAAGATTCTAGTATTGTTTTTTTGATTATCTTTTTTGTGCCTTTCTTTATTATAAGTATTAGAATTTATTTGCTTATTAAATCTATTCGCATTATGACCAAAATTAGAATTATTTTGTTCATTAAATGTTCTAGTATTTCTTCTTGCATTAATAAAAGAAACATTATCATCACTATTCCCAACAGCATAAAACGGTTTGGAATTATCTTGATTTTTTATTATGTGGTTTTTACCTGAAAAGAATCTTCGGTTTTTTTTCATTTTATGCATTACACCTGCCTCAATTTATACTAAATCTCATAAATATATAAATCAAATATATTTATATATGTTTATTTAGTATATTTATTTAGATAACAACGACAAATCGGTGAAGTATATGGGATTATATGACGACAAGATGAATTCTACACTAAAAAAAGACAAGAAATACATAATTATAGGAATTGTGGTTTTTGTTATTGTTATTCTTTTGGCTATTGTAATATTTTCTATAGATTGGTCTAAACTTGGATCAGGATTAAAGGGCAATAATATTTCTGTAAAATTTAGTAAGAATCCATTTGTTCTTTCTAAAGACACTGAATTAAAAATTGATGTAACCGTAGAAAACAATAGCGATATTGATGCTACAGATTCGGTAGTGACAATAATTCCTGTAGAACCAACGTTCTTTATTACTTGTGGGGCATCAAGTTTAGAAAATAACAGCGTAGTTATTGCTATGATGTCTAAAGACAGTTCCAGAGTTGTTAGCTGTGATGTTAAAATATCACCAACAATAAATAAATCAGATATACTTGCAGGAACCTACAACTTTGATGTAAATTATATGCTTAATAATGTAAATTATGAAAAAAGAGCAACTTTGAAAGTTAAATAAAAAAAGGGAAAAATATGTTAGATTGTTTAATTAAAGGCTTTAAAATTTTTGTGAGTAAAAAAACATTATTGATTATTGTTCTTTTTTTAATATCTATGTTTGGAATAAACTACATTGGCAATTATATTATTGACACTATTACTTATTCTCCATCAATCTCTGAATTTCCTACATTTTTATTTAATTATTATAGTTATATTCTGTTTTTTATAGCGCTTGGATATTTTGTTGGATTTTTAATAAGCAATTATGTTACTTATCTTATTGCTCACACAGTATTGAAATCAAAGAAAAGCCACAAAAAGGCAATAACTAATGTTTTTGTTTATACTTTATTTTTATCAATTATCCTTTTATTTTTTATATTTTTTATTTATTTAAATTTTCTAATATTAAAATTTGGAGTTCTTTTTATAATATTTTTAATTATAATTGCGATAGTTGCATTGGTTGTATCTTTAGTTTCTGGACTTGCAATTATATTTTTGCCAGTATCTAAAACTTTAAATGAGGGCTTTGAGAGAGCTTGGTTATTTTTAAAAAAAAAATTTTGGGGACTAGTATTATTGACATTAATTCTGGGAGTAATTAATTTAATAATTTCTTATTCTTTAACTTATCTAATATATTTTGCATTTTCTAAAAGTTATTATTTAGAACTAATAATACAATCTGTATTAAACACTATATTAACTATGTATACTGTTGCAGTATTTGCTTATTTTATTAAAAAGAAGAAATAAAAAAGGGTTATTTTTTCTTTTGTAATCTTCTGGCTAATTCCGTCATATCACCTGTGGATAATCCAAGTGCCCGACCAGTATATTTAACCCCAAATAAACGTGCGGTTTCTACAACCCCATTGTTTTGTGAATATTCTCTTATGTCTTTTAATACATCATAATTTTTAATTCCTGCACCTGCTGCTTGTGCTGCACGTATAACTTCTTCTGGGCCTAATATTTTCATAATATTTTTAAACCCGCCATATGCTTCATTTACATTTTTAATTCCAAATGCACTATATGCTTCTTCTAGGCTAAATTCGCCAACAATTTTTTTAATGCCACCAAATGAACGAGCAACCTCTTCTTGACCAAACATTAAAGCGGTTTTTGTCAGATTACCAAACTCATTAACTACTCTTTTAGCCCCAAATGCGTAAGTAGTATCTTCAAGACCAAATATCCTTAAGGTTTCTCTAACATTAAATCCTTTAGCTCTTAATTGTCTAGCATCAATTCCTCTTTCTAATAGCGCTCTTTTTAGATCTAAACGTTTCCCTGAAAATTCAGTTAACATATGATTAATATTTTCTTTAGTTAATTTCCTTAAATTTTCTTTAACTGCTCTATTTGTTTTTTCTCCTTGTGCTTTTTTTAGAGAAACAACCCTATTAGGACTTTCTTTTTTTACAAAATTAGAATTTACCATTCTGTTTGTTTTTGTTTTTATCATTACTGTTCTTGGTTTTGGTACTCCTGGCATTTTTAAATCATCTCCATATTTAGTTAATTTAATTTTAATATATAATAAAATAAAAAATCATTAGATTTAAAAACTAGTCTGATGACAAGAGAAATAATTAAACAAAAAAAATAAAAAATCCGTTTTAAAAGATTTATTACGGATAAAGAAAGTAAGTAATTTGTGCTACGAAACTGTCGTGTTCTAAGATTTGACCTCTTATATTTGTTCGAATCGATATTCTAATTTGGTTTTTACTTGGACCCTTAGTATCAGAAAACTTAAACAGTCGCAATTGCTTGCTCCCGCCTTACATTACTGACCTATCAAACCGGTGTTCTTCCGGAGTCCTCGTCCTGTATCTCTACAGAAATGGCTGTCTCGTCTTAGGGATCGCTTCGAGCTTAGATGCTTTCAGCTCTTATCAATTACGGCGTAGCTACCCGACAGTGCCTTGTCAGACAATCGGTACACCAGAGACCGCGACGCGCCGTTCCTCTCGTACTAAACGCATCTTCCCTTCAGACAACCTACGCTGCCAATAGATAGGAACCAAACTGACTCGCATCGTTCTTAACCCAACTAACGTACGGCTTTAATGAGTGAACACCTCCACCCTTGGCTATTTATGCCCAGCCAGGATGCCGTGAGCCGACAGCGAGGTAGCAAACCGCGGGGTCGATGTGAACTCTTGCCCGCGACGACTCAGTTACCCCCAGGGTAAGTTTACTGTCAGACTAGGCCCCCACTAATAGGGACACTAGCGTTCGCTAGACCCATATTTCTATCCAGCGTTTCGTGCTTTGAGAAACACTGTTAAGCGTGCTTTTGGTCTTGTCCTCTACAGCAGATTTCTGACCTGCTTGAGCACACCTTTGGACACCCCTGATATTCTTTCAGGGGTGTACCGCCCCAGTCAAACTACCAAATCAAATGCTGTCCGTTTATTCAACGTAGAGTTGTATTTTTTCTACTAGATGGTGTTACATTGTTGTCTATTTACCCCCTAGCGAGGATAACATAAGCGACTCCCATCTACGCTCTATAGTAGAAAGAATACAACCACATCAGACTGTAGTAAACCTCCATGGGGTCTTATCCTCCCATTGACAGTTCGTGGCGTATTCACCACGTGTGCAAGTTCACTAGGCTTAAACTTGGGACAGCGATAATCTCGTTACTTCCTTGGTGCAAGCCGGCAATTAACCGGCAAGGTATTACGCTACCATGAGAGCCTCAGAGTTAGGCCCGCTCTTTACCAGCGCTTAGACCAGTTGGACCTGGTGTTCACGTACTAGCAGTGAGCAGAGGTCAGTGACTATACACACCGTTTCCGGCTAGCAGTCACCTGTGTTTTTGATAAACAGTCGGACTATCCTTGTTACTAAGACTTACAGTTTACTCAACCGTAAGCACCCCTCATACCTAAGATACGGGGCCAATGTTGCCGAATTCCCTAAGTTTAATTATCCTATTACGCCTGAGCCTATTCAGCTAGGGACACCTTTCTCGGTTCTTGGTACGATTAATAAAACACTGCATAGTTTTCTTTTCAGGGGTCCTTGGCCTCGATAGAAGATTTCTCCCCTTCATACCTTTAATCTGCTTCTCATCATTATGATTCTCCACAGATCTGTAGTATTTAGATGTGCAAGACAAGCACACTCTACCTTGCCAAAAACGTTAAAAACTATACTTGCGTTACCACACGTGTTTTATCAGTACAGGAATATGAACCTGTTTCCCTTTCGATCTCGTCGTCTTACGAAAGATCTTAGGATCGACTTACTCTTAGCTAAAGATTAGTGCTAAGAAACCCTTGCCCCTTCGGCGGAAAAGATTCTCACTTTTCTTTGATGTTACTATCGCGAGGATCCATATCTTTGGCAGATCCACCGGAACTTACGCCCCAACTTCTACTCTACCAAAGCACCTATCTATCAAATCACATTAACATGTGTTCTATGATATCGGTGACTAGCTTAGCCCCGTTAATTTTCAAGGCATCTATCCTAGATTGGTGAGCTATTACGCACTCTTTAAAGGGTGGCTGCTTCTAAGCCAACCTCCCAATTGTCTTAGGATAAACACTCCCTTCCAGTTAACACTTAGCTAGTACTTAAGGACCTTAATCACAGTCTGGGTTTTTCCCCTTTAGGAAGATCAGCTTACCCGACCACCCCAACTCCAGCCTTCAACGACGATAATACATTCGGAGTTTGACAAGAAAGCCGAGAATTTCTTCCCGATACTTTCTAATCAGTATCTCTACCATATTATCTATCTCCAGCTAGGCTATCCTTAGGGATATTTCGATAGGAACCCGCTAGCACCAGATTAGATTACTCTCTCAGTACTATTCCCAAGTCACATGAACAGTTAGACTAGAACCACTACGGACCTCCAGCAACCAGTCGGCTGCCTTCATCCTGCTCAGGAATTTATCATCTGGTTTCGGGTTATTTCCAAGTGACTAATGGCGCAGTTAACACCAATTACCTGAATCCAAAGATCTGCGTAAAATCGGTTTCCCTTCGGCTCTGTGAATGACTCACTTAAGCCTTGCCACTCAGAAATACTCCCTCGCCCGTGCTTCGTGACGGATAGTGTAACCCTGTTCCAGAAAAACTCGCTTTTGCAGTTACCCACAATCGCTCACGTCTCTCCTTCAACACTTTCAGGCCACACCCGAACTGTAGCTAATTAATTTCAAGTGCTTTTTACCCTCCGTTAGGAGAACTTTTCAACTTTCCCTCACGGTACTCATTCTCTATCGGTCTTGTAGTATATTTAGAATTTGCAGTAAGTGCCTGCAAAGCTTCCTACGCGATATCCAACGCGCAGTACTCGTGATACTCAAAAATCTTCTCAAAATACTTATATCTACGGGACTATCACCCTCTGTAGTATAGCTTTCCAGCTATCTTCGATTTTGTTTTCAAGAAGTAAATAAGTCACACAACCCCACATCTCCTTTACATCACTATAAAGGATTCGGTTTGTTCTCTACCGCTTTCGGTCGATCTTAGTCACGGTATCACTATTGTTTTCTCTTCCTCTAGGTACTAAGATGCTTCAGTTCCCTAGGTTACCACCCAAAGCTTTCGCCTTGGACAATTCGAGCATCTTGGGATCAAAGATTGCATGCATCTCCCCCAAGCTTATCGCAGCTTGCCACGCTCTTCATCGGTCTACAAGCCAAGTTATCCATTAATTAGCTCTACAAAAAACCAAAGTTTTTGTAAAAATACTTTTCTCTCATTTATAATAGGTCAAAATTTTGTTTAAACTTGACACATGGCACAAATTACTACTCTCTCATCCCGTAAACATAAAATGCGAAAGATATCCATAGAGAATATTTTTCGTCAAGGTTTGTTCTAAAAAATTTAAAACGGTCGAATTCCTTGCTAAAAGAACTTAGCCGGAATATCTAATATATGTTAGCATAGGTTTATAAATAGATCGCCAATTCTGCCTTATTCTTGCTTTATTTCTAAAATAAAGATAAAATCTGGCTTATTTTGATTTAGAGCAAGACTGGACCCCTTTTACTAGAAATAAAACGTTTAAAAGTAATTTGATGCCAAAAAAAGCAACCATTATCCTTATTCTGTGGTTTTTTAATTATTTATTTATAATAAAAATTTATATTATTTAATAAACATATTGTAATAGATATTATATATTGGATAAATTAATGTGAATTATATGATTATAGGAATAGTTGGTAAACCTAATGTTGGTAAAACTACGTTTTTTAAAGCACTTACTTTAATGGATGCTGAAGCTGCTAACTACCCTTTTACTACCATTGATCCTAATAAGGGAATTGGCTTTGTAAGAAACCCTTGCGTTGATACTTTCTTTAATACCCAGTGTAATCCAAGACATGGCTATTGTAAGGAACACACAAGATTTCTTAATGTTGATATCATTGATGTGGCTGGTCTTGTTCCAGGGGCTAGTGAAGGCAGAGGCCTTGGTAATAAATTTCTAACAGATCTTTACCAAGCAGAAGTTTTAATACAAGTGATTGATATCTCTGGTTCAACTGACGAAGAAGGAAAGCCTGTTGCTCTTGGCTCTTATGATCCAGCTAACGAGATTTCTTTTCTTTTAACAGAAATTGAAAACTGGCTTTATGGAATCTATAAAAAGAATTTTGAAAAGCTTGGAAGAGAACAGCAACTGCGAAAAACAAAAACATTTAATACTCTTCTTTCTTTCATGAGCGGTATGGGAATTTCAGAAAAGACATTAGAATCAACTCTTAAATCCCTTGGGCTCTTTGAGAAAGAAATAATCGCCTGGACAGAAGATGAACTTTGGAGTTTTACAAGAAAGATTAGAGAAACAACAAAACCAATTGTTATTGCTGCAAACAAAATTGATATGCCTGGTTCTAAAGAAAGACTTGAAACTTTGAAAAAGAAATTTCCACAATTAATTATTGTTGGCTGTTCTGCAGAAAGTGAACTGGCCTTGAAAAACGCAGACAAGAATAAAATGATTGATTATCTTCCAGGAAGTAATACCTTCAAGATTCTAAAAGAAGATGTACCTGAAAAACAAAAGAAAGGACTAGAGTTTGTTCAAAATAATATTCTTGATGTTTATGGCTCAACAGGTGTTCAAGAAATTTTGGATAAATGCGCCTTTGATGTTTTAAAGTATTTAGCAATCTACCCTGGTGGCACAAAAAGCCTAAAGGACAAGAATGGAAATGTTTTACCTGATTGTTTTCTGATGCCTCCTGGCTCAACAACTCTTGATTTTGCTTACAAGCTTCATACAGACTTTGGAGACAACTTTATCAAAGCAATTGATGTAAAAACAAAGATGCTTCTTGGTAAAGAACATCAACTAAAGAACAATGACGTTATAGAAATTGTTTCTGGAAAATAAGATTATTTTGCAATTGATCTTCTAACCATTGGTCTTTTAGGTTTTATCTTTGGTTTTAATTCTCTTTTTAGTTCTCTAGGTCTAAACTCTCTGTTCTTTAGTTCTCTTTTTGCTGCTGCTTTTTTTTGCATTTTTTGAACAAAGGCACTTTTCATGTCTTCTGAAAACTTACTAGAAAGCTTTCCTAGTTCTTCTTTAAATTTGTCTTTGTGTGCTTCATTGTTTGTTTCTCTAATATCTAATACTTTATTTATGTTTACAATTCTTCCAAAGAGAGTTTTAATTTGATGTATTGATAAGGTCTCTAAATCCATAACTAGTTTTTCATTAAATGGATTTCTTTTAAGAACAAATATTGGTTTTTTTAATCCATCGATAGTAGTTGTAATAATCTTTCCTTCTCTATTAGTTATAGCATTAAAAAAGACAGAATAAACTTCTTTTGGAACCATATCTTCAAACCTTATTTTTGACATGTTTTATTATTTTTTAATTATTATTATTTCTTTTAGGGTTTTTCTTCTAAAATCTCTAGTAGATGAATCAATTTCATAACCAGGCATTGTTAAATATTTTATATTAAAACCAAATATCTCTTTTAGTGCCTGTTCGTAATATTGCTCAGGGTGCTCTGACTTTCCAATAAAATTATCAATAAATGAATTAAATCTAGTTTCTGTTTCATAATTGTAGTTCTTTTTATGACTTTCAATAGCAGCTTTAGAAACTCCAATAACCGTATAGCCCATTACTTTTCCGGTTTTTACATCTGTTACTGCAATTGCAAACTGATTAAGGCCATTTTTTTTAACTGCATTTATAATCCCAAGAACACTACTTCTTCTAGGGAGAGAATTGGGTATAAATTTCGCTCTTGAATCTCTTATATTATCTTTAATCTGAATTAACGTAGAATTCCCAAATTTCTTTTTAGCATCTACTTGTATGCTTTTTTTAATGTGCTCAATCTTCTCAAAATCAGTTTTTGATTTATATCTGTTTACATCTTTAGTTACATCATAATATGCATCTTTTTGCTCTGTTAATTCTGAGTATTTTAATTCTTTTTTTGGAACTTTTAACACCACTGCAGGATTTTTATCATTGACTTGTCTTTTTTGTTTTACTATCTTTTCTATTATCTTCTTTGCAGATTGTGGTTTTGTTCTTCTTGGTTTTAATAGTGGCATATTTTTTCACCGTTTTTAGTAATATTATTAATTGATGGATTTATAAATATTGCTTTACTCTACAAGAATTCCAACTTTTCCTGGAAGACAAGCTTTTGCTTTAGGATGAGTACAGCCGTCTGCTTTTATTACTTCAATATTACATTCTAGACACTTTGAGAAGAAATCTCTTGCAAACATATATACTGAAAATTCTTTGCTTTGACAATCAGGAACAGAAAGCACACTTGGATTTTTAATTGCTGAAGTTACTATTTTATTTACTGTTTCTTTGTGCTCTGGATATTTGTCCAAGAAACTGTGCATTAGTTCTTTTACATTTCTATTCTGCTTTACTTCGATTTCGTCTTTAAGTTCCTTGAAGAAATTATATTGCCAGCTTTCAGAAATATAAAGAGTAATTTTCTTTGGCTTTTCAACTCCAGACATCTTCATTACATTTCTAATTTCAGATATTGTCTTTTCTACTCTTTTTTCTTCTTCTATTATTTGATGATTTATCTTTTGATCATTCGCTTTTGGAAAACTTGAAGTTGAGACTAGTTCTTTGACTCCAAGCTTTTCGTTTAGCTCTTCTGCTAAGTGGGGCGTAAAAAGCCCCATTGTTAGCGCCCATTGTTTTAATATAACTTTAAGAAGCTCTTTATTGCTTCCGCCTCTGTTTCTGTACCAAGAAATATCATTATAGAAATTAAAGTAAATGTCATCTGTGGTGTTCTTGAACTCTATTACTTCCATATTTTCAGTTATTGACTTTAATCTTATATTCCATATTGACTCTATCCAAGAATCAAGCCTTGTGTCTTTGTTGTTGTCTTTGTATTCAATAATCTCTTCTACAAAATTATAAATCCTATCAAGTCTTTGCTTATAGTTGATTAAGTCTTCTTTTTCAAAAGAAATATCTACGAAAGGATTAGCAATGTTTGCATAGAAGAGCCTCATGGCATCCACTGAATATGTTTTTGCTTCATCACTTAGACTTCTTACTCCGCCTTTTGATTTTGAAATCTTTCCAACTTTAGAAACAACCCACCAGTTAACAAATATTCCTTTTGGATAATATTTCTCTGGAAGTATTGCAACGTGATTCATCAAAAAAACTGGAAAGTGAACTGTCTGGTGTTCCTTTCCTCCAAGGTTAATGTCAAGAGGATACCAATATTCTACCTCTTTTCTTATTTGTTCTATCAAATCTTTTGAAATACCTGTATCTTCTGCTTTTCCTTTCCCTAGATAAACATAGTCAAAAAAATTTTCTGTCAATTGCTCTGTTTTTAGTTGTCCTAAATTAACATATTTGCTTACAAGATAATAGATTGGATAAAGTGTGCTGTCCGCTATTGGTTCAATTGTATAACTTTCATCAAATGGCAATTTTGTACCA
>Ga0209717_1000977_pt1 | contig 32958 bp, 26 predicted proteins | sample AD_UKC048_MetaG_FD_184418 | JGI IMG/M metagenome (GOLD analysis project Ga0209717, IMG submission 184418) | Active sludge microbial communities of municipal wastewater-treating anaerobic digesters from USA - AD_UKC048_MetaG (SPAdes) (version 2) | ecosystem: Engineered > Bioreactor > Anaerobic >...
CTAATCGTCAAAAAGAAATTTTTATGAAGTTGGAAATAAAACCAGAATTAATGCTTGTGTAGCAAATAATTTGAAAAAATATCTCTTCAAACCACTATCAATGCTACAAATTTAAAAGTAACTTCCGTTCATAAAAAACAGCCAAATTTTTTTTTAAAAATATAAAAAATATCTGTATGAATAACTATTTTAAAAAAATTACCGATCCGTTAACTGATCATATTGAACTAACAATTATACCCTAAATCTGTCAACTTTGTTGCAGATATCGGCAAGTTTCAGGGAGGCACTATTATTTACCCGTGTCAGTTATAAGCCCATTTAAGGAAAACTGCGCCCCAGGTAAATCCGGCGCCAAAAGCAACCAGTACAACATTATCGCCTTTTTTCAGCTCGTTTTCCCGTTCCCATAAACATAAAGGGATAGATGCCGAAGTGGTGTTGCCGAATTTATCAATATTTACCATGGCTTTTTTTGCATCTATTCCGATACGCCGGACCGTTGCATCAATAATCCTTCGGTTTGCCTGATGCGGAACAAGCCATTCAAGGCTTTCGGCGGTCAGGTTGTTACGCTGCAAAATTTTTTCTGCTGCCTCCGCCATTTTCACCACAGCCACCTTAAAAACCGTTTGTCCTTCCTGATAGATAAAATGTTCATGGGCTTCAATGGTCTTATGGCTTGCGGGCTTTAAAGAACCGCCTGCCTTTTGATGAAGATAGGATCGTCCGCTACCATCCGTACCCATGACGGCATCAATGATGCCCAGCCCGTCGCTGGCCGGCTCGAGAAGCACAGCACCAGCGCCGTCGCCAAAAATGATACATGTTGACCGGTCGGTATAATCCACAATGGATGTCATTTTTTCTGCACCGACGACAATTACTTTTTTATAGTGCCCGGTTTCCACATATTTTGAGGCCGTAACCAGGGCATAAACAAAACCGGAACAACCCGCATTAAGATCAAAGCTGAAAGCATTTCTTATTCCGGTTTTGTCGCAGATGATATTTGCCGTAGCCGGAAACTGCATGTCGGGCGTTACTGTGGCACACACCAGCAAATCTATATCCGACGGCTTATTTCCTGTTTTCTCTAATAAAAGTTTTACGGCTTCAGCCCCCATGTCGGAAGAAGCCTTACCGTCTTCATTCAGTATACGCCGCTCATTGATACCTGTTCGGGTTCGTATCCATTCTTCGCTGGTATCAACAATTTTTTCGAGTTCAGCATTGGTTAAAATATAATCCGGCACATAACCACTAACACCAGTTATTGCAGCCCTGATCTTAGTCATCATATTCAGCTTATATTATTAACTTATTTTTTCTTTTCTGCTTTTTCTGTTTTTTCCAATGCTGGTTTTCCCTTGTAATAGCCGCATTCCGGGCATACCCTATGATAAAGGACCGGCGCTCCGCAATTGGAACAGATGGTCATGGTAACGTCTGCGGCTTTGATACTTGATCTTCTTTTCAGGGTTCTGGTCTTAGAGAACCTTCGTGTTGGATGTGGCATATAATTAGTTTTTTAATGTTAGTTTCTTTAATTCATCCCAACGGGGATCGATACTTTTATGATTAGCCAGGTCGTTGAGTTTTTTTAATATCTCAGGATTACACTTGCTGTTACCATCGTCATCCTCAGGGTGTACTCTGCGCTGAGGCAAGATTAACACAATGCTTTCGTAAATATATTGACTCAGGTTTATCCTGTTCTCGTGAGCAGGTAATATGATAATATCGTCTGTTACTTCATCATCTTCGCTGCCGAATTTTATAATCAGCCGTTCATTACCGGAAACAGGCTGGTCATATTCTTCAAGGCAACGGTCACATTCGCAGACTATATAACCCGTAAAACCAAATTTCAGCTCAAGTATACCCGCCATCTTGCTCAATTCAACCCGAACCAGAATATTACAATTATTAATCTCCTGGTAATCCAACTCACGAAAAAAATCTCCGGTAACAGAATACTCAAACTGATGTATACCGTCGCTCAGTCCCGAAAACACCAAGTTGTACTGATCCAAATAACTCACGTTCTGTAAAAAATAAAAGTTTGCAAAGTTATAAATTTTTTTAATAACAAAAACTTTTTGACAAAAATGACCGTCAAATCAATAGTTTTTAGCTACTTAGTGTTTTGCAAAAACGGGTTTTCCGGCAAACTCTTTTTAGTGTCTGTCTTTAAAATCAGAGTTTGAACCAGAATGTTCGAGTTCGAGGCTTTCGTAGTCTTGAAAATCAAGGAGTTTACTATGGTAAACGACTGTTTTCAAGACAAGATTAACGAAGAAATCGGACATTATGGGCAAACTCTATTTAAAGGCTTTTTCGGGCAGTCCATCTCCTTTCATGGCCAGCCGGCTGAAATAATCAGGTACTTTCTTACCGCAAAGTTCGTCCACGTAGAGTTTTGCCAAATACTGGCCGAGCATAAACCCTTGTCCGCGTAAGCCCAGAAACAAGCCAAGCTCCGTATCGATGATCATCCGTGGTTCGACATAATATCCTGCCCATACCGCCTGGAATCCCACCGAAGAAAGCTGGGGAATCCAATCAATGAAGATTTCCGTTGCGATCTCAAAGAAATCCTGAGAATTGATTTTTACATTTTTATCGGCCTGCTGGGGATCTACGGCAGGAGATGCACAACCAATGATCTGTCCGGTTTCTGCAAGCTGCTGACCATATACCGCTACAAATCCATTATAGCGGCGACGGTCAATAAGCATATCGAGAGGATTCCCTCTAAGCCCCATCATAGGAAGTCTCCGCGTAATAAATGCCTGATGTTTAACAGGATACAGCCCTGTTTCTATTCCAAGCATTTTGGCAAATTTTTCACCTCCAAAGCCTAAAGCATTGATAAACACCTCGGTATGATACTCTACGTATTTTTGTTCGTGGTTACGGACTAATATTTTATAAGTATTCCCGTCTTTTCTGAGACTAACCATCTGGCAATCTTCCAGTATGGTACCTCCATTATTTATTCCTATCCGCCGGATCAGGTCGATAACACGGCCCGGAGTAGCCTGCCAGCAATTTTCAGAGACCTGGGCGGCAAGGTATTTATTAAGGCCGGGATTAATATAAGGAGAAATAATTTTTGCAAAGTCTCTTGGATCAACCATAATGGCATCTGACCACGACAACGAATCTACAAGAGCTTTGTACATTTCCTCGTCGTGGGCAAAGGTTACATAACGTGTCCGATGGTAGTCTATATTTTTTATTTTCTGCAAGTCTTTAAAAATCTGCAGGTTGTGTTGTGCTATATCGGCTATTTCAGGCAAACTGAATGCCGGCCGTCCACCGGCAATATTACGCCATGAAGCTCCCCTGCCGAAATTTGCCATCACGGGTTTCAATCCTTCTTCGGCCAGATAGCGGAACAGGGCGCTGCCGCCAATACCGCCGCCTGCAACAAAAGATGCCACGTTCACCACCTCCGGCTTTGATCCGTTATTGTTCACATGAACATTTTCGGATATCGTTTTAGGATACATTTCCCCAAAGCTTATCTGGTTCGACAAGGGACCTCGCGGAGTAGCCTCACCTACCACGGCAATATCATAACTTCTCAAAAGCTGTTTCAGCCTGCGGATACACCTTTTTCCGCGACATGCACCCATGCCCAGACGTGTGGTGTGTTTGATCTCATCAACGGAAATGAACTGACGGTCGCCGATAACATTGAGTATCTCCGATAAGGTCACATCGTCACAATGACAGATATATTTTTCAGCTTCTTTGGTCTTTCCGGCTTTTTGAAAATCAATTTTATCAGGATAGTTATCTTTCACAATAAAACCACGGACATCTGTGAGCGTATCTCCGTGCAGCGTAAGTGATCTTACTCTTACCACATTGGTTTTATTGGTTTTTTTCAAAACTTTTTCAATAACACCTTCGCCGAGTTTTTCCCCGTCGTTGTTAACGAGAAAGACTTCCGCGTTTTCATCAACCTGGTATTCGACAGGCAGGAACAGCCAGTCTTTTTTCAGGTTGTAGCCAAAAATAGCCAATCCCGGGCACTGGTAAACGCAATCCATGCAGCCGACACATTTATCAAAATCAATCTGGGGAACCGTGCTGGTGGATGTTTTTGTAATGGCGCCGTGCGGACAGGCAAACTCACAAGGGTTGCATGCAAAGCCGTACAGGCAGTCGATCAGAACAAAAGGTTTGGCCTGCATGCGGCCGGGCGAGGGAATATACGGTTTCTGAATCACACGTAAGGGATGCTGTTGTGAGTCGATGTATTCTTTGGAAATGGCAAGGTACTCATCATAATCGAATCGTTCTTCCATTTCATTCAAAATCTCAAAAGCCACCTGTTTGCCACGTACTACGGCGCTGGTGCCTTCGCCGATGCGTATGGCGTCACCGGCGCCAAAGCAATTTCTTCCAAAGATTTCGTTACCTTTTATCAGAAGCTGGTCATCAGGAACCAGTCCGGTACAAATATTTATGGCATCAATGCCCAGTATGGTCTTTTCGGTTCCGGGTACAGGATTGAAGTTCTCACATTCGGCGACCACGGCGCCAACGATACCGTCATGCTTTTCATTGGGCAGCGCTTTGATAAGGATATGGGATAGAATGACAGGAATACCCAGTCTTCTGACGCGGTTTGCCTGAACAGGGAATCCGCCTTCGTTGGGCAAGGCCTCGATGATGGCTTTAACATGTGCTCCTGCCTGCATCAGCTGGTAGGAAGTAAGGTACCCGATATTTCCGGCGCCGACCGTCAGCACGTTTTTACCCAGCAGGGTGAACTCGTTGTTCATCATTTTCTGAACCACAGCAGCAGTATAGACTCCGGGCAGGTCGTCGTTTTCAAATGCCGGCATAAAAGGAACAGCACCGGTGGCAACAACCATATATTCAGCATCAACAAAAAAGATGTCGCCGGTTTTCAGGTTTTTGGCAGCAATACGTTTCCCTTCGAGGATATCCCATACTGTGGAATCAAGCATGATACCGTCGTGATCATCGCCTGCCAGGGTGGTGGCAATATCAAATCCGCGCATGCCTCCGAATTTCTGCTTTTTTTCGAAAAAGAAAAACTGATGGGTTTGCATGATAAACTGTCCGCCTATCTTGTCGTTGTTGTCGAGTACAATATTTGAAATCTGATGTTTGTTCAGCTCTTCACGGCAAGCCAAACCTGCCGGGCCGGCGCCAATGATAACCACATCGGTTTTATAAACATCGTGAGGTTTTTCTGTTTGCGGCGGGATGTTCTCCGGAGTGTAATCTTTCGGAATTTCACGCACTTCTTTAATGCCATCCACCAATGTTATACATATTCTTTTTATTTTTCCGTCAACAAGCATCTCACAGGCGCCACATTTGCCTATGCCACATTCAAGGCTGCGTTCGCGGTTCTTCAGACTGTGGCTGTGCACGGGAAACCCCGCCTGGTGCAATGCGGCAGCAATAGTAAAACCGGACTGCCCTTCAACAGTCATACCTTCATATTTAAACATTACTTTGGGAGTGTCTTTAACTTCCAGAATGGGATGAGTGGTGATCTTATACATGACGATGAGTTTATTTAGTGTTGAGAAATATTAATTTTGAAAAAAGCACGACAAAATTATATTATTCGCCTTTAACGATGCTTTTTTTAATAAATTTTATTTTTGGTAATTTCCAAAACAAGGCTTATGAATGAGAAACTCACCGGTTTCAATGCTCCCGCAGCAAAATGAATCAAAAACTTTTATCGTCTTACACAGAGCTCTCAAGCGATTTCCCAATCTCAACACCAATGCAGAACCTGAAGGGGCATTACGTGCTTAAAAAAAATACCGGAACATACTGCCTTGATGGTAATACGATGTGACGATTGCATCAAATATCACCAAATAAAATAGCACAAACAGAAACTTAGCCGTGAGGAACTGTATGAAATTTTGCGATCGCCAACCTTGAAGGCGGATTGTTAGTGAGACCGCATACAAGAAAGGCGTTAGCGCCTTGGAAAAATGGAAAAACAGTAATTCATTTCTGGTACGCCCCAGGAAACGCGCAGAAGCGACGGATTAATAGTTAAACAAACTTAAGCCAAAATTTACTGTATCACAAGTTTAGAAGAGTAATGCACATCGTCGGCATCAATTCTTATAAAATATGTTCCTGAAATCAAATTTTCAACAGAAACCTGTTGACTATTACCTGTTGGATTTATTTGTTGCGAATAAACTACCTTCCCGACAAGATCGTATATTTTCATGTTAAAAGCTTCGTTTATTACCTGATCAAATTGAATTGTGAAATTTCCATCGCCCGGATTTGGATAGATGTTAAAATCTGTATTACTATTTTCACTTATACCATTGGGGTCATACTGAGCAGCACCATCATAAAATACACCCGTTGGGGTTGTGAAGTTATTACTTCCGAAGTTTATCATCATCAAAGGATATTTGGCATTTTCTCTCCAAAACAAATAACGGTTTGAAGTGGTGCTCTGGCCCTGTGACACGCCAAAAGCAGTAAGTAAAACTGCTGGTGCAGGAGTCCCCGACATATAAAAGCTATCAACCTGTACCGTCATCCTTTTTACTAAAAGCACATCGTAAGCTAAACTCGCACCGGCGCCTGCCGGAACCCGCATTTTTCCCCAAGCGACCACTGTGTCTGACTTATAGGTATGAGTAACTTTCTGACACGGTGTTTGATTTAACCCGTACGCACTGACCGTTAATTGAAAATTCGCCACACCTCTCGTATGGGCATGCCACGAAGAGCTCATAGTTGTAGGAAAAGGCATCAAATACGAAGGACTGGTAAATGCACAGAACTGTTGTGGAAAAATACACGAATCGGAGGGATTGGCCGATATACTGCCATACTTCTGTTCATTAATTACAAAACCCAGACAGTTGGCCCCGATGGCATTTGTCTGATAATAGCCATCTGAATAATAATATTTACCGGGGATAAATACATTAGAAAGGTTGGTATCTGCATAAGTCGCCGCCGGAAAATTTATGTCTGTGGGGGTAATATAATTCATATTATATACACCGGTTGCGGTTAGCGTTGAATAATTCCACTGCTGGTTTAGCCCAGCAACGGGTAAGTTAAATCCGGTAAGATCAGCACCAACAGCGCTAAATGCCCCGGGTGTAAAATCAGTGTTGGCTTGCGTCAAAACAATTTGCGCGTTGAGTTGCAGGCAAATCATAAAAAAGGCGCATAAAAAGAATAAAGGTTTTTTCATAATTTTTTGTTTTAAGGTTAATAAATATCGAAGTGAAAATACGCACTATTTTTTTCAAAAGCAATTATTTTTATTGAATTAGGCACTTAAGCAATAAGATTTATATTGGCTTGTGGTGAACAATTTATAATTCGTTTCATCAGATTATCGCGATTCTTCAGACTGTGGCTGTGCACGGGAAACCCTGCCTGGTGCAATGCGGCTGCAATTGTATACCCTGAATGGCCTTCTATAACCTTACCTTCGTATGTAAATTTAACTTTGGGAGTTTCTTTTACTTCCAGTATCGGATGTGAACTTATCTTAAACATAATATCGTTTTTATTGTGTGTTGAAACTATTTTTTAAAAACACGGCAAATTTATGTTTTTCAAAAGCAGGGACAGATATTTCGGGTAAATATTTTTCTAAATTTTATTAGCCGGTAAAATGGTGGGGCTCTTCATAATGGCCATAAAACACATATGACCCGGCGAAATTATTTTTATCCCTTGCATTTTTCTGTCTCCGGTAAGGATACGCTATTAAAACATTTCAAGATTTGCTGTTGAATATCGGAAGATATCCTAATTTTGAACCTGAATGAATTAGCTATTTTTGAATCAGTTCTTGTGAAAATAAAATCAAAGTGTTTACAACAGCCCTTGGAAGGAACAAAGTGTTTTTCATCCACATGATTTCTGCCCCGGCGGATCGTGTGGTAACGGTGTTTCTTGTTATTTATAGTATTTACCGGTTTTTTTATCAAACAGAAAATCAACCCGATGAAAATGAAAACTAAAATCCTGCTGGACTTTGTAGCTGCCATAAACGCAGCCGATGTGGACAAGATCTGTACTTTAATGGCAGATGACCATTTGTTTATTGATGCTCATGATCATAAAATGACAGGCAGAGATCATTTGAAACATGCATGGATCGGATATTTTGCATTGTTTCCTGATTATAAAATTGAAATAAACGATATCATAGAAAAGGATGCGCTGATCTGTATCCTGGGGTATGCAAGCGGGACTTATAAGAATATAATAACGGATGACAATAGAAATCACTGGCGGGTTCCTGCTGCCTGGACGGCAATAATTCAAGATAATCAGGTCAAACAGTGGCAGGTTTATGCAGATAATATCATTGTAATGGATATTGTAAAAAGGAATCAATCACAAAAATGAAATCTCAGGGCATACCCAGTAAGCAAAGAACCGTCTCAAGTGGCGAGATGCTCTAGCCTGCGGCTTCGCCGGGATTCCTGACGGCTGCACGTAGTGTCCTGCTTACAGATTTCTGTTTGTTGTACTCAGGAATTTTCTTCACTAAACTATAAACATTATACTTTAAAAACCGTTTTAACAATAAATTCCTTTATTCCCTGAAATAATAACAATGTAATAAAAATCGTTAAACAATGGTTCTTTTTATATGCTCTTATTATATGAAGAACATTTTGGGGTTTATTAAATGCTTATTTATTTATACGTTTATTGTATATTTGAACTTTTTATCGTATGTCCGGTCAATTCAGAGTTTTTTTGTGTATCACACTGATAGCAACATTTGTGCAAGGTTTTGGTTTTGCCCAAAAGACTCCTGTCACCAAAATCATGGGCACCGCGATAGATGCTTCAACCAAAGACCCCATTCCTTTTGTCAATGTTTACTTTGCCGGCACCGGTGTTCAAACCACTACGGATTTTGACGGAAAATATTCCATCGAGACCAAAATTGCCAAAGACACACTTACAGCACAATACATGGGATATGTGACCCAAAAGAAAACCGTGGTAAAGAACAAATTTCAGTACATAGATTTTGAGCTTGCACCAACCACTTTTGAACTTGAGGAAGCGGTGATACTGCCGGGAGAAAATCCCGCTGAGGTCATTTTGAAAAAAGTAATAAAAAACAAGGAACTGAACAATAAAGAGTTTTATGATGCTTTTCAATACGAAGCATACAGCAAGATACAGATCGATGCCAATAATTATTCGGAAAAGATGACCAACAACATTCTGCTCAAACCGTTTCAATTTGTATTTGAAAATGCTGATACATCCACTATCAACGGGAAAGTGTATCTTCCCGTGTTTTTCACTGAAACGCTATCGGATATATATTTTCGCCGGCAACCCAAAGCCAGTCGGGAGATCATTAAAGCAAGCAAAGTATCCGGGATGGAAAGTTCGGACCTGACTCAAATAATAGGCGATCTTTATTTGAAGATTAATATTTACGATAATTACAATGTACTTTTTGACAAGAATTTTGTCAGCCCCATCGCAAATTTCGGGCTTGCCTACTATAAGTATTATCTGATCGACAGCGGATTTGTCAACAACCGGTGGTGTTATCATATCAAATTCAAACCGCGCCGCCCCCAGGAGCTAACCTATACCGGGAACATCTGGATAAATGATACTACTTTCGGCGTAGTGAAAGTTGACATGCGGGTGGTCCGGGACGCTAATATTAACATCATCAACGAAATTGTGGTCAACCAGGAGTTTAATCTGATTGATGGCAAATACTGGATGCCAACAGTTGATAATATGATCGCTGACCTGAACCTTACCGAAAACACAAGCAGAATCGTCGGGTTGTATGTTCATAAATCAACCTCATTCAGCAATTTTATTGTAAATAAAATACTGCCGGACAATTTTTATAATGAGCCGGTAAACATTTTGGTAAAAGACAGCGCCTTTAAACAGACCACAGAATATTGGCAGGAGCACCGCCACGACAGCCTGACACTCCAGGAACAAAACATATATAAAATGGTCGATACCGTGAAGACGCTGAGAGCATTTAAAATATACCGCGATATTTTATTTGCCTTATCAACCAATCACATCCAGATCGGTTATTTTGAACTTGGCCCGCTTTTATCCATGTACAGTTTTAATTCTGTCGAAGGGCAGCGTTTCAGGCTTGGATTCAGGACCAGCAATGATTTCAGCAAGAAACTCATGATCACACTCTACGGAGCCTATGGCACCCAGGATGACAAGTTTAAATATGGCGGAGAAGTGTTGTACTATTTCCGTAAAAAACCCAATACCGGTATCCGTATCAAATACAGCCAGGATGTGGAGCAATTAGGATTGAGTTCTACGGCGATATCAAACGATATGTTGCTTCGTTCGGTTACCAGCAGGAACAAAGCCGATAAACTGACCATGTCGGGTTCTTTTCAGTCGTCCATAGAGCAAGAGTGGTTTACCGGCCTGTCAAACAGTTTATATTTCAGGCACAGGATTGTTTTTCCTGTATCCGGCGAACCGTATTTCAAGGTATACGAAAACTCAGTGCTTGTCGAAAAATCAACATTTGTCATTGCTGAAGTCCAGCTCAATACCCGTTTTGCATATAACGAAAAATTTCTCAGCGGTGAATTCCAGCGCCTGAGTCTCGGAACAAAATATCCTATAGTGGGAGTAGCATATCTTTATGGAATAAAAAATTGCTTAAGAAGTAATTACACCTATCATAAGCTGGATGTAACGTTTTCGCACTGGTTTAATGTGGGGACACTGGGATGGTCGCAATATATTATCAATGCAGGAAAAGTATGGGGGAGACTTCCTTATCCGCTTTTAAAGATCCATGAAGGCAATGAAACCTATATCTGGGATAAATCATCTTTTAACACGATGAACTATTACGAATTTATCAGCGATCAGTACCTGAGCCTTTTTTACACACATCATTTTGACGGATTATTATTTAATCATATTCCGCTGCTGAAAAAATTGCGCTGGCGCGAAGTGGTGTATTACAAAGGTTTGATTGGTAGCCTTTCGGAAACAAATAAAAACTATAGTGTTTTCCCTGCAAGCAGTTACTCTCTGAAGGGTCCTTATCAGGAAGTGGGGGTGGGCATTGAAAACATTTTTAAATTTTTCAGGGTTTATGGCGTATGGCGTCTGAACTATCTCAACCATCCGGATATCCGTAAATTTATGGTGATGTTTACTCTTTCGTTTTATTTTTAATGTATTTTTGCAGCAATACATCAAAGACTCTATGCTCCTACGCACCGAAAATCTGGTAAAAAAATACCGTTCACGTACCGTTGTGCAGAATGTTTCAATTGAAGTAAATCAGGGTGAAATTGTGGGACTGCTTGGCCCAAACGGTGCCGGAAAAACAACGTCATTTTATATGATCGTCGGTTTGATAAGGCCCAATGACGGTAAGGTTTTCCTGGACAATACCGATATTACGGGAGAGCCGATGTATAAACGCGCACAAAAAGGTATCGGTTATCTGCCACAGGAAGCGTCGGTGTTCAGAGGACTGAGTGTCGAAGATAATATCAAGGCTGTTTTGGAATTTACCAAGCTCAGCAAAGCGGAACAAAAACAGAGGCTTGAATCGCTACTCGAAGAATTTGGCTTACAGCACGTGCGTAAAGGAAAGGGTATCACCCTTTCGGGAGGTGAACGCCGGAGAACAGAAATAGCAAGGGCGCTGGCTGTCAACCCATATTTTATTTTACTTGACGAACCCTTTGCCGGTGTTGATCCTATTGCTGTCGAAGACATCCAGAAAATTGTTGCAAAATTGAAAACAAAAAATATCGGTGTACTGATCACAGACCATAATGTTCACGAAACGCTTTCCATTACCGACAGAGCTTACCTGCTGTTTGAAGGATCTATCCTGAAAGCCGGCACTGCCGAAGACCTCGCCAGTGATGAGCAGGTCCGAAAAGTTTATCTCGGTGAAAAATTTGAATTAAGAAGATAATTCTTCTCCCGATGACTTTTCTTCCACCGAAAAATATTTCCGTCTGGCCAGAAATATAACCATTATGGCGAGTTCAAACAAAGCGGAAAATATTACCGAACCTTTTAGTGAAAGCATGAGCATTTTCTGGAATTCATATTCATCTAATCCATCCGGCACATGAAACATGCCCGGCATTTGCTCCATAACTCTCTGAAGCATTTCCGGCGCATTTCGTAATGTAAAGAAAATACTCAGCGCCATAACAAAAAAGTATCCGGCAGCAGCCATCCATGTGTGACGATAGCGCTGGAACATGCATACCAATAATACCGCTGGCAGCAATGTCTTGATAACAAATATCAGGTTAATGGCATAAAGACCATAAAAGGTAAATCCGAAAAAATCAAATCCCTGGTTGAATGAAGGCGCTAAGGAGGCAATGGAAAAAAATGCCCGCATCGCAAGGATGATAAAAATAATTTTAAATACTACCGGTAAGGGTTTCCAACCTTTTTTCATAACATTATTATTGATCGGTATACTTCATAACTTCATCATTCATGTATGTGAGTTCTATTCCTGCATCGCGAAACATAGCTTCGGATTCACCTCCTGCATGATACTTCATTTCGCAGACCACTCTTATAATTCCGCAATTTATAATGAGCATTGCACAGGTTCTGCAGGGCGTCATCCGGCAATACAACGTTGCACCGTCGAGCATGATCCCCCGGCGCGCTGCCTGGCATATTGCATTCTGCTCGGCATGAACCGTGCGCATACAATGATTTGTAGTATGTCCGTCTTCGTGAGTGACTTTTTTGAACAGATGACCAACTTCGTCGCAATGCGGCAGCCCTTTGGGGGAACCGACATATCCTGTAACAAGAATTTGTTTATCTCTGACAATTACGCAGCCGCTTCTTCCCCTGTCACAGGTAGCGCGTTGTGCCACGGTATCGGCCACTTTCATAAAATACTCGTCCCAGCTCGGCCGGATATTTGATTTTTTATTTATGTCTGACATGTTGTTCGATTTTTTTTAAGACCATGGCTACGTTTTTACAAAGGACAGCAATGTCGGCATTATTTTCAAAAAAATAATCCGCCATTTCTATACATTTTTTAAGGTTTTGTTTGTTGGGATCGTCAGAATTCATCTCCCGTTTTTCGTTTTCAAGAAAAGTTTCATACGAAATCATATCCGTTTCCGAAGCACGTTGTTTAATGCGCAGGTAACGGATTTCGGGAAACGCATCGACAGCGAATAGAAAAAATTCTCCCTTCTGTTTCAACATTTCGGCTTCGCCCGGAGTACGTATACTCTCGATGATGCAGTTCTTTCCGCTGACGGCTGCCTGCAAATAAAGCTGTTCGACGATATATGCCGGTGAGTGCCGTGCGCGAAGGTCATTGGCAACACTGACCATGCTGTCGCGATTCAATTCAAAGCCGCGGGCAACAATCTCTTTACTGAGGTATTCTCTAACAGAAAAATGAACAAACTGTTTTTTATTCACTAAATAATCAACGATCGTACCTTTTCCGGCGCCTAAGGTTCCTGTAATTCCAATTATGATCATAAAACAAAAATAATAAAAGAAACCAGAACAGAAGTGCTATTTTTTTTATAAAAAAAGCGCCTGCTATTGAGCAGGCGCCGTAATCTTAAAGCCAAAAGTTTCTTACTTAGTAACTTTTTTAGTTGCAGGCTTTTTAACAGCAGCTTTCTTAGCAGGAGCAGCTTTCTTAGCAGGAGCAGCTTTCTTAGCAGGAGCAGCTTTCTTAGCAGGAGCGGCTTTCTTTACCGGAGCAGCTTTCTTTACCGGAGCAGCTTTCTTTACCGGAGCAGCTTTCTTTACCGGAGCAGCTTTCTTAGCGGGAGCAGCTTTCTTAGCGGGAGCGGCTTTCTTAGCAGGAGCAGCTTTCTTTACTGGAGCTTTTTTTGCCGGGGCTTTTTTTTCCGGAGTAGCTTTTGTTACTTTTTTTGTTGTTGCCATTTTGATTTGGTTTTAAAATTATTTTTTGTAAAATTAATATCATTCATTCATTTCTTTTTTTTATATCAATAAAAAAATAAACATATTTATTAACAATTTTTTTCACATCAACAGTCTGCATCCCTTTAAAATCAAGCATTACAGCAATCAACAAATTTAAAGTTTTGCAGACAACTGTTTTTTTTAAAAAATTTTTTCTAAAAAAAACAGGCATCAAAATATCATTGATGCCTGAAATTAAAGGTGTTTTTAAACCTTTTTATTTTTTCTTACTACCGCAGCAGCCTTTTTTTGCAGGTGCTTTTGCTGGTTTTTCAGTTTTGGTTTTGGTTGTTTTTTTTGCTGTTGCCATTGTATATAAAGTTAATTTCGATGTAAAAATACCATCAAAAAACCGCTGTTTAAAGAATGTGGCACAAAGAAATAAACATATTTATTAACACTGATTATTGTGTTTGGGCGACGGTGAAAACATATATGCAACCATGAATACCAAAAACATTACAGAAACAAATTCATATCAGTTATTAATGACCAAAAAACATGCACCTGAAAAAATATTTCAGTTGTATCAGAATTATTGAATATCTTTGCATCAGTTTATTAACCAAAAATTATTGACATGGCTTATAAAATTTCTGACGACTGTACAGCATGTGGTACATGCATTGATGAATGTCCCGTTGAAGCTATCTCTGAAGGCGACATTTATAAAATCAATCCTGAAGTGTGCACCGATTGTGGCGCATGTGCTGATGTTTGCCCGGTGGAAGCTATTCACCCGGAATAATAACCACATTGTTATTCAAAAAAACCCTTCCGGCAAAGAAGGGTTTTTTTATTTTATCATTATCCGGGGTTTAGTGATTTTATTATTTTTGTTAAAATAATTCTTAAATACAAATTTTTTCATGAGGAAACATGTCGATTTTCTTGTTATCGGTTCGGGTATTGCGGGATTGAGTTATGCCTTGAAAGTTGCTGAAAAAGGAAGTGTTTGCATCATCACCAAATCTAAAGCAGAAGAATCTTCCACCAACTTTGCACAGGGAGGCATAGCAGCTGTAATGTACGATCCTGATTCTTTTGAAAAACATATAAAGGATACGCTTATCGCCGGCGCCGGCCTCTGCGATGAAAACATGGTGCGTATCACCATCACGGAATCTACTGAACGTATCAGAGAACTGATAAGCTGGGGAACTGAATTTGACAAAACAGCATCCGGAAAATTCGACCTCGCAAAAGAAGGCGGGCATTCCGAATACCGTGTTCTGCACAACAAAGATCATACAGGCGCCTCCATAGAAAAAGCCCTGCTCAATGAGGTGAAGAATCATAAAAACATTGCGGTTTTAGAAGATTATTTTGCAATTGACCTGATCACTGAGCATCATTTAGGTGTCGAAGTAACCCGTCAGACGGCCGGAATACACTGTTTCGGGGCTTATGTGTTGAATCCCGAAGAAGACAAGATCACAACGGTTTTGTCAAAAATCACCATGGTAGCAACGGGTGGCGTCGGAAATGTATACGGGAACACCACAAACCCACCAATAGCCACCGGTGATGGTATTGCCATGGTATACCGCGCCAAAGGACAGATCGAGCACATGGAGTTTTTGCAGTTTCACCCTACTTCCTTATATAATCCCAAAGAACGGCCTTCCTTTCTGATCAGTGAAGCCGTCAGAGGTTTTGGGGGCATACTGAAAACTCTTGATGGCTGTGAATTCATGCAAAAATACGATCCCCGGCTGTGCCTTGCCCCGCGCGACATTGTAGCACGTGCTATCGACAGCGAAATGAAACTTCGCGGTGAAGAATATGCTTACCTTGATTGCCGCCACCTCGACAAAAACCAGCTTATCAACCGTTTCCCTACCATCTATGCAAAATGCCTGAGCATCGGCATCGACATTACCCGGGAAATGATACCTGTTGTCCCTGCCGCTCACTACATGTGCGGCGGTATAAAAATCGATGAATATGGCCGGAGTTCAATAAAGAATCTGTATGCTGCCGGCGAATGTGCCTGCACCGGGCTGCATGGCGCCAACCGACTTGCCTCCAACTCTTTGCTCGAAGCGGTGGTTTTTTCGCATCGTGCGGCCATTGACTCCATGCAACAACTAAAACAAGTTGAACTGAATGACAACATTCCGGATTGGAACGCCGAAGGAACCGTTCTGAACGAAGAAATGATCCTGATCACGCAGACCACAAAAGAACTCCGTGAGATCATGAGCAACTATGTCGGCATCGTCCGCTCAGACCTCCGCCTGAAAAGAGCTATGGACAGGCTCAGAATCCTGTATCGTGAAACAGAAGAACTATACGAACGCTCTATCCTGACCAAAAAAATCTGCGAACTGCGCAATATGATAAATGTAGCTTACCTGATCATTAAAATGGCTGCGCTGCGAAAAGAAAGCCGCGGGCTTCATTATTCTCTCGATTACCCTGAACTAAAAAAATAATGTTATGGCTCTGATGAAAAAAGTAAACGGCATCAGCCCCAAATGGGGAGCAAATTGTTTTTTTGCTGAAAATGCCACACTCGCCGGCGACGTGGTATTGGGCGCAGAATGCAGTGTATGGTTCAATGCCGTTATCCGTGGTGATGTGCACAGTATACGCATTGGTAATAATGTAAACATACAGGATGGAGCTGTGGTTCACTGTACCTATCAGAAGGCCTCTGTTACCATAGGCAATAATGTTTCCATCGCACACCGGGCCATTATCCACGGGTGTACTATTAATGATAATGTTCTGATCGGGATGGGCGCCATCATTATGGATGGTGTGATTATCGAAAGCAACAGTATTATTGCTGCAGGTGCGGTGGTGCTCGAAAACACCCTGGTTGAATCGGGCAGTATCTATGCCGGCATGCCTGCAAAAAAAATAAAAAGCATTGACAAAACACTGCTGGAGGGACAAGTAAACCGCATATCGAGAAATTACATGATGTATGCCAGCTGGTACAACAATGATAAATAATACCTGTTGGTAAACTGTAAAAGGGATATATATGCACTTCAACGGTAAAAATTACAGAACGGTATGGATGGAAAAGAGTTCTGTCTTTATGATAGAACAAAACCTGCTGCCCTTTGATTTCCGTATTTACGAATCAGCAAATTTCAGGCAGACATGCCATGCCATAAAAACCATGATCGTTCGCGGCGCCGGAGCCATTGGCGTTACAGCAGGATATGCCATGGCCCAGGCATTCGTTGAGGGATCGAACACAGATATCCTCAAATATGCCGCTGACGCAAAAAAAGAAATTGAAGAAACAAGACCTACAGCGAGAAATCTTTTTTATGCTGTAGCCCGGGTGTATAATGCAGGGATAAATAATCCTCCGGACGCCATCGTTGAAGCAGAAAAACTGGCACAGGAAGATGTGGATGCCAGCAAGCGTATCGGAGAACTTGGCAACGAACTCATCATAGATGGTTTTGGTATAGAAACACATTGCAATGCCGGCTGGCTGGCCTTTACAGATTACGGCACCGCTCTTTCGCCGGTTTACCGGGCGGCAGCAACAGGAAAAAAAATTTTTGTTTATGTCGATGAAACCCGCCCGAGGAGCCAGGGAGCACGGCTTACGGCATGGGAACTTAAAAATGAGAACATTCCTCATGTTATAATTCCTGACAATGCCGGAGCTTACCTGATGTCGCTCGGAAAAATTGATATGGTCATCGTCGGCGCCGACCGTATAGCCGCCAACGGAGATGTTGCCAATAAAATCGGCACACTCGAAAAAGCCATAGCTGCCCGTGAATATAAAATTCCTTTTTATGTGGCTGCACCTACCTCCACGTTTGATCCAGATTGCATCAGTGGAAAACAAATCCCAATTGAAGAACGCAGCCCGGAAGAAATACTGTACCAGACCGGCCCCGACCAGGAAGGAAATATGCACAGAATTCTTGTCTGTTCTCCTGATTCACCGGCCATGAATCCCGCTTTTGATGTAACACCGGCCAAACTGATCACAAAAATCATCACCGAGAAGGGGATTATCAATCCTGATAAAAACGATATCAAAAAACTGTTTTCAACATGAGTAAAGAGGAGTATGGTGGCGTAAAATTTAAAACGGTTTTTGTGCAGAAACCCTGGCTGCATCACCCGTTTCTCGAAGAACTGAAAAAGTGGTGTGCAGTGTTTCACGAAAAAGGTTTGTCGCCTCCTTATCCCGGAGGCTCTTACGGCAACCTCAGTTTCCGAACACAAAACAATTCTTTTATTATCACCGGCACCTCCATTGGGTTAAAAGGAAACCTTGATAATACCTGTTTTGTGGAAGTCACCCATTGTGATGTACCGCAAAAGAACGTCTATGCGAAAGGCTTTCGCGAACCATCTTCCGAAAGTTTTATGCATTATATCATTTATAAAAACAGACCGGATATACACGCCATCTTTCACGGACACCATGAGCCCATCACACAAAACGCTGTTGTTCTGGGCATCCCGGAAACAATAGAAAAAACATCGTACGGGTCTGTTGCTCTGGCCGAAAGCGTACTTAAAATATTAGACCATCATAGCTTTATTGTTATCAAAGAACATGGTTTTGTTTCAATGGCAGAAACGATGCAGCAGGCCGGACAACAGACATTGCAGTACTTGCAAGAACTTAAGAATGTGATGGATCTTTAGATACCTGTTCCTTTGCGGCAATTAATATCGATTAAAATATACCAATACATTTTAAGAACAGTTTTATGCTCTGCTTATAAAAGCAAACACACCAGAGATTACCTTATATCAACGGGTGAGTATCAGGCAGGAATGCCATGTGCATAATAAATTAATTGCACATTTTAGAAATTGTTTTGATTATATTTTTTCATATCTTTATGCGTCTTTTTTGCTGCAACTTCGTTAGATTTTTCGACATAGGATAAACTATGTCTGTAAAATCTGCCTCGTTTCGCTAAAAAATCCATCATAAATCTTATGTAACATAAAATCAAAACAGTTTCTTAATCATGGGCCACAAAAATTGTAATTATCAAATTGCTACTTTTGCATACTCCATATTAATAATGCCGCAATGAAAAATATCATCCTTACCATCACCTTTCTTGTTACTATTACAGGACTTACTTATTCACAACAGGTAAATGGAACAATAGTCTCCGATTCGGGAAATCTGAAAGTGGTAAAGATCTGGGGCACCCATTACCAACGGGGTTTTGCTTATGGATTTTTGTGTGGACACGACATTATGTCGGTATGGAATAATTATGTATTTCCGACGTATGGAATTTATCTGAACCTGGCCAAACAAATCGTCGGAAATGAAAATTATTTTTCCATTGATAATCGTTACCGTGTCGAAGCTGGCGCCATACTTGACGGAATCGGCGCGGCAGGTTTTGACACTACCGGACTTTCGTACCTTGATTTATTTGTTGTAAATTTTCTTAACGACCTTCAGGGTTTTATGCCCAAGAAGCTGCCTTCACAAAACTGTTCCAGCCTGCTTGACTGGGGCGATGCTACGCTGGGGACAGACCTGAATGGAAAATCGGTCATTTGTCACCACCTTGATGCCGACCAGCCGGATACAGCGATTATTAACAACCAGGTGCTTGTCATTCATTTTCCGTCGGAACCGGACGAACAGCCGTGGCTGCTTACCGGAACAGCAGGACAGATGACCGCGGCACAAACGGTGAACAATAGCGGTTTGTGTGCCTTTTTAAATTCAGTGGAAGGATTCAGCGCCCAAATAAACATGCATTACGAACCTATAACCCTTGCTATCAGAAAGGCCATAGAAACCGCCGACTACAACAATGACGGGAAAAACAATACGGATGACATGCGCGCCGCCTTATCATCAAACGTTAACGGATATGCCAATGGATTTATAGTATGTGCTGTCGCACCCTCAACCGAAATCACCGACAGCCTGACGGCCGGCATCATCGAACTGGCATCGCAGCAGCCCTATGTCACATACCGCAACGCAGATTTTGCCGATTCCATTACGGGCGAAAATATTTATGCCGCAAACTCCATGATAAAAAGAAATAATGCCTACGATTTTTGTTCCCGTTACACAGCCGTAAAAAATGAAATAAACCTGAACTACAACGGACAAGGTATTGGTTCGCAGGACAATTGGGACATTATGAAAAACTTTTCCACACAAAGTACAAACCTACAAATGATACAGGTTATTCCAGAAAACCGTATTTTTAAAATTTCTATCCGCGACGCCGCACACCTCGCCTATCAAAAAACTCCCATGACACTGGACATGAATATTCTGTTCACCCCGGTAGGAATTGATGAAACAAACCAAACAGAAAATTTTAATATACTAATGTATCCCAATCCTGTAAAAGAACAGATCCAACTTGAATTATCCGGAAACCATGACCATATAAGTTATGAAATATCGGATCTGACCGGACAAATCATACAAAAATCTGTGATTGTAAACAAAACAAATATTGATGTATCCGGGTTTCCACAAGGGTTATATCTTATCAAAGTTATTTCAGACAAAGGAGTTACCGTAAAAAATTTCATTAAAATATAATTTTTGCCCGACTGATAATTTACGCTCTAACCCTAACAGAATTTACTGATCCGCACGATATCCGCTCCGGCGGACCGCAAGGAAACAGGGTAAACAATGCTATCGTAAAAACGTATGCACCATCCATCCGGCATTGGAATGCGATGCGCGTATATTATAAAAGGTGGTTTTATACCTGATAAAAAAGTGGTTTCATTTTGTCAAATGAAACCACTTTCTGTTGTCGAATAATTTTGCCGGACTTCTTTACCGGCTGTGATTTCTCTTTTTTAGGGCGCCCGATCAGGGTAATTAGAGATGCCCTTTACAATTTGATGAATTGTTTGGTTATAACAGATCCGGATTTCGTGTTAATACGGGTAATATATACGCCATTATTCAAATTGGAAATATCAAACACTGCAATAGTTCCATTGTTTTTATAATAATTAAAATTATTAACTTTTCTTCCTGAAATGTCATAAATTTCAATGGTAGTAATACTATTCAATGAATAATTATTTATTCCCTGCAGCACAAAATGTTCATGAGCCGGGTTGGGAAATAAATTAATATTTTGCGGCAGGTCGTTCGTGTTTTCAGGGATATGGGCATATCCGTTCACGTCGATGGTGTCAAGATGATTGATAGGAGGGTTCTTCACAACAGTTACCGTGGCTAAAGAATCCGGCCAGTGCACCACGATGGAGTCAATGGCGGTATGATCACCCAATCCGAATACCATGATAAAAGGCTGTTGTCCGCATTTGTTACCTCTTCCGGCATAAACTTCCCTCATTTTCACCAACGAATCCGCATATACAAAAATCCTTGCTCCGATGGCATTATAGTTACATCCCGGAGGCGCAATAAGCTTAACTGAAACCCAATTATTCTGGTTCCCGATTTCATTTCTGATTAAATATGTTTTAAGGTTATTGTCTTTGGCAAAGATAAGGTCATCATCACCATCAAGGTCGTAATCTAATGGTTCGGTGGCATGTGTTGAACTGAACAGTGTGTCTCCTATAAATCCGAGCTCACTGTTTATATCCGCAAAAGTATGATCAGTGTTCTGATAAAACATATATAGCCTGTCTGTCGCAGGCACATAATGTCCCTGCATCAGCGACATATCTTCAAGCCCGTCGTTATCGAAGTCGAACCATGCAATATCATAATCTCCGTGATGGGAGGATTTGGGTGCGTCCCATGTGATTCTGTTCAGTTCCCAATGCAAATGATAATCTGTGCCTGGGCCTTCATTGATCACGATAGTGCTGCGTCCTTCATTAGCATCATTACCTCCGTGAACCTGCGCCAGCATCAGATCCATATCGCCGTCATTATCGAAGTCCTCGGGGGCGGCAATCCAGTTGCAGAGATTCTGCCCGTTGTCGCCCTGCATAAACCGGGCATTGTAACCTGCAATGGCAGAAATATCAGAGTATGTTCCGTTGCCGTTGTTTTTCCATAATGTCCCGCCCGTCCGGCAATAGGGAGATGTAAGAATATCGGGCCATCGATCGTTATTCCAGTCTGTCACCTGACAGCCATACAATGGCTCATTTTTAATAGAAAGTCCTGCCGCCGTGGATACATCTGTAAATGTACCGTCGCCGTTGCCTTTAAAAAGAAAGCTATGATTCCAGATATTGCTGTTATAATCCTTAAAAAAAGTACCCATAAAAACATCCAGATTACCATCTTTATCATAATCCAGGAAAGAATGCCCTGTGGGGTTGTTTAATCCGATCTCGTGGATTCCGTTATTGGGAACTGTTGTAAATTTCCCTGTTCCATCGCCCAGCAGCACTTCGCCACGGTCGCCGTTATCATAATAGGTTTCCAGATTGTACGTATCGTTTCCGGTGATCATATCCACATTTCCGTCGTTATTCACATCGGCGAAGACGGCATTTAAAATCCTGTGCCCGGCAGAATCGGGAATAATATTAGCATTGATACCTGATATGGGTGTAACATCCAGAAACAACCTGTCGAGCGGGTTTGTGGAATTTGTATCCTGCACATTTAGGTAAACCCTCATGGCGTCTTTACAATATATATCGCCGGTACGAACTACCAACAGATCGGGATAATTGTCGTTATTGACATCTGAAACCATAAGGTAAAAGGATTTTACTCCGATAAGACCAACTTGTCCGGTAACATTTTTGAACCAGGTGGTATCTTGCGCAGTACACGTGTTATTCCAAATTAATAACCCCATTAGAACTATGAACAGTGAGTAATTTTTTCTCATAATAAAGATTTTAATTGAACAAAAAAAACATAATAATAAAAACAGATGCTCAAATTTACACATTATCACTGAAACAAATATTTGATAAAGAGAAAAAAGTTTTCCGCAGGTTTATATCCCGTTGCCGGCATCCTTCCCTCTGGGCACAGGCAATAAATATGCCCCGACAACGTTTTCATAAAATTCCGCAGCGTATCCGTATTATTTTTTCAATCTTCCATAATAGCATTTAAGGGATTCTTCTTCTGCTGCAATAGTACAGTAATTGCAATCAATGCATCTTGATTTTGGCTGAGCGCCGTCTTTGAATTTTTTGACAATATTTGGTTCAATAATAAAAGGCTTGCTCATTGAAACAAAATCTGCTTTTTTTTCTGAAATTATTTTGTTTATTTCAGCTATTGATCTGATCCCCCCGACCACTATCACCGGGATACTGACATTTTTTCTGATCTCATAGGCATAAGCAATATTGTAGCCCGTGTAGGGTTTGATTTTTTTAGTAAGCAGAGGCACTATCTGTTTTGCTAGGCCTTTAACTATTTTGGGATACGACTTATATCTAAAATTATATCTAAAGGCAGCATCAACGGGCAGGATGTCCCCACGTACCGTATACAGACCGTCTTCGTGCACCCCACAGGAAACTTCAATAGCCGCACATCCCGATTTCTCAAGCATTTGTGCGATTTCAACGGACTCTGCCAATGTCATGCCTCCTCTCCGGCCATCATGGGCATTCAGTTTCACCAAAACAGGAAAATCTTCAACCCTGAATTTTGCCTGGTCAAGAATTTCCCTGATAATCCTGAATTTGTTTTCGGTCGTCCCGCCCCATTTGTCGGTCCGCCTGTTCGAATAGGATGATAAAAACTCTGAAAGCAAAAAACCATGGGCTATATGCAATTGAACCCCGTCAAATCCGGCTTTTTTTGCCCTGACGATCGCATCCGTAAAATTCAGTATTATTTCAATGATCTCCTGCTCTGACAATTCCTTTGGAAGGGTTTCATTAAATGACTTATTCCTTATTGCTGTCGGTGCGACGGTCGGGAATCCTGTTACCTTCGACCTGGTCTGGCTTCCGCAATGAACAATCTGTAAGATTACTGGTGTCTGGTATTCATGTATTTTTTGTGTAATTTGGGCATAGGAATCTATATAAGAATCATCATGTATCATCAGCATATTGCGGGAATTACTTTTTCCATTTTGCATGATTCCCGCAAAACCAGTAATAATACATCCCACATCATTTCGGGCCAGCACTTCATATTTTTTAAGTAAACTGCCGGTCGGATATCCTGCTTCATCTGCGAGTCCCTCATGTGTTGCTGATCGGATAATCCTGTTTTTCAGCTTTATGGAACCAATTTCTGCTGTTTCAAAAACCATTCATACTATTATTAATTGAAGTTTCGCATAAAAAAAATAAAATTGATAAATACTTATAATTTGTGGATTGCAAAGAGAATAACATTATAGAAAACAACTTTTTTACATATAGTCAAAAAGAACAAAACCACGGTCAGTCAGAGCAGATTCTCCTTTGTGCGCCTTAGTGCAAACACTTTGTGCGCCTTAGTGGTAAAAAAAACGTAACCACGAAGTCGCACGAAGGAAAATCACAAAGGGACACGAAGGAAGAAATAAATTAAACATCAAAAAAATGGTTCGTATCAACCCTCATTGCCGCGCTGTGTACGGCTGCGTGACATAAAAAAATCATGCGAAACTTTAGTTATTAATTTATAGAAATCATTGTTTTCATTATTTTCAAACTTTTATCATTAAGCATACCCTCTTGTTGAGGCAATGTTTCTGTATTATTATACTGATTCTTTTTATCAGTGAACCTGTTTTTATAATTGCTATAATATTTTATCCATAAGCATAACTAAGATACTATTGTGCCGGATTTTCTGCGTTTCTGACAAAGCATAAAATCATTTTTCTTTCTTTACCAAATATTGATCGATGGCTTTTTTTGCAGCATCTGCACCAATAGCGATCAGTTTGTCCGCTTTATAAAAATCAAAAGTATTGGCAGAATCGCAAGGTATGTTTATCAAGATTTCTGGTTTATACTTTTCGATATTGAGTTTAACAATTTTATGTATCATGGCTGACGAACAGCTTCGCAGAAGAGAAACATACCCCGGATTGCGTGTGTCGTCAGACCCGGTATGTTTATAAATTTTATTCAGCAGTGTATTATGATGGATCCGTTTTTGCCTCGGTTTGATCAATTCACCATCCCTGTCTCCATATAAATTCACGACAATAAGAATATCGTTTTTTTTGCGGACAACATGCTCTGCAGGTACCGGGCTTAGCACGCCGCCGTCAACCAATACCGTATCTTCATGCTTTACCGACGTAAAAATTCCCGGAATAGCAATGGACGCTCTAACGGCATTATAAAAACTACCCTGTCTGAAAACAAAATCTCTTTCGTTAAGTATATCTGTTGCCACAGCCGCAAAGGGTATATTCATTTTTTCAATGTCCATGTCGGGAATGAACGTTTTCATTTTTTCGAGAACCCGATCTCCTTTTATTAATCCGCTGGTTTTCAGCGTAAAATCAATCAGCCCCCAAACGGCCTTTTTATCCAGGGTCCTCACCCATTCGCTGTATTCCTTCAGTCTTCCCATGGCATAAAGTCCGCCGACTATCGACCCGATAGAAGAACCTGCAACAGACGATATCCTGAATCCATATTCTTCCAGTTTGCCAACAGCACCGATCTGGGCAAGGCCTCTTGAGCCACCGGCGGATAAGACCAATGCTGCTGAACGTTTCATAAAAATTTGTTTATCCTGATCTGATATGTTTTCACAAATTAATATACTTGTTTGCCGGACATTCCGAACTAAGTTCCCCTTTGGCAGAATAACAGGACGGTTGCCGGCAGTTTATTACATTATTTACAATGCTGTTCAATTATCAGATTCGCATCTGTCGCTCCCAGCTCAGATGATTTTTTAAAGTCCATGCAAGCGCTGTCTTTCATACCTGCCTCTAATTTTGCCAACCCGCGGTTGTAATAAGCCACAGCATAATCCGGAGAATATTCGATAGCTTCAGAATAATCAGCGATTGCGCCCGTATAGTCTTTGATGTTATATTTAACCAACCCCCGGTTATTGTATGCTTCGGCATACCGGGGATTGATTTCAATAGCTTTGCTATAATCGGCGATGGCACCATTGTGATCCTTTTGTTCTTCCCTTGCCAGGCCTCTGTTATAATAGGCCTTCTCGTACTTCGGATCGATTTCAATAGCCTTGGTATAATCAGCTATTTCCCCCTCCGTATCCCTGAGTTTATAACTGGTTAAACCTCTGTTGTAATAGGCATCCGCATAACGGGGGTTTATCTCAATGGCTTTTGTAAAATCAGTATTTGCTCCTTTGTAGTCCTTCAGGTCATATCTGGCATGAGCCCTGTTATAATATGCCTTTATGTCCGACGGATTATTTTCAATAGCTTTGGTAAAACTTTCCACAGCTCCCGAATAATCCTGAAGGTAATACTTTGCCACACCGATGTTATAATAAGCCGATGCATATCCGGAGTCATTCTCTATGGCCCTGGTATAGTCTTCAATGGCGCCACTGTAATCTTTGAAACCTTCCTTCGACAGTGCCCTGTTATAATAGGCCGATGCAAACTTCGGGTTATATTCTATTGCCTTGTTATAGTCTTCTAACTCGCCCTTATAATCCTTTAAACTATACTTTGCCAGCCCCCTGTTATAATAGGCTGATGCATATTCCGGTTTATACTCGATGGCCTTGTTATAGTCTTCGATTGCACCGCTGTAATCCTTGAGTTTATATCTGGCTAAACCCCTGCCATGGTATGATGCAACATATTTTGAATCAATTTCTATGGCTTTGGTGTGGTCCGAAATAGCGCCGTTGTAATCTTTCTGCTTATACTTTGCCTGGCCGCTGTTATAATACTCCTCTTTAGTCTGCCCGTAACCGGCAGTTAAAATAAAGATGCAGCTGCAAAACAATACCGTCGTTAAGATTAGATTTTTTTTCATCTTTAGATACTCTATTAATGAGGTTGCAATTTACAAAATATTCCCGAATAAGGTTGCTCCTGCTTGTAAAATCAAGACAAAAAAATCAAAGACACAATCTATCTATGCAAATAGATTATTCCTTTTCAGACCTGTTTAAAAAAACTCAAGGTTTTACTGATCAATTTGTATATAAAAAACTATTTTTGTTAAAAAATAAAATCTTTTTTTATGAAAAAATTATTACTGTTTGTATTGGTATTCTGCAATATACTTATGACAGGATACGCACAGGATAGCGAGGGTGGCATTCCGCCAAGTTTTGGAATAAAAAACCTTTCCGGAGATATTGACATGGTCCGGATACAACAACCCGATCTGGTTCAACTGGCAGCCGAAGATATTGACCGTGCTTCAAAAAGCGAACCTTACCGCATTGGTATCACTTTGCCGGTTGATCTTAGTATCAACAACGCCGGCACCTGGACTGATGTTCCCGGGCAGAATGCAAGTCTCTGGAGACTGACGGTTAAATCAGAAGGTGCACAGGCGATAGGTTTCGGCTATACTTCCTTTTATTTACCCGAAGGTGCAAAATTATTTTTATACAACAAAGACAGGTCAATGGTTATTGGCGCTTACACCTCACTGAATAATTCAGATAATTACTTTTTTGTGAATGAAAAAGTAAAAGGTGATGAGATTACCCTTGAATTATTTTTACCAAATGATAAAAGAAATGATGTGTTTTTGCACATTACCGATCTGAATTATTTCTACCGGCAGCCAGAAAACAGCATCACTAAACTTTCAGGATCCTGTGAGGTTAATGTCATTTGTTCACCTGAAGGGGATAACTGGCAGGATGAAAAAAAAGGTGTCTGCAAGATCGATATAAAAAACGGTTCATACTGGTTTAACTGTAGCGGTTCTCTGGTTAACAACACCAGCCTGAACTGCACACCTTACGTGCTGTTGGCCGATCACTGCCATTACTACAGCGGATATCCTTCCACATCAGATTACAATTCCTGGGTATTTAATTTCCACTATGAATCTTCTACATGTTCAGGAACAACAGCAAGCGGAACATTCACCAAAACAGGCTGCACCCTGAAAGCTCACGACACCTACGGACAAAATGATGTTGGTTCTGATTTTTGCCTGGTACAGATCAGCTCAGCCATTACACAAGATGTTTATTATAACGGGTGGGATCGAAATAACACGGCCAGTGCAAGCGGCGTTAGCATTCATCATCCTGATGGAGATATCATGAAAATTTCCACATATACTTCGGCTCTAACATCTGTTGATTATGGAGGAACAGGCACGCACTGGCGTGTAGTATGGGCGGCAACAACCAATGGCCATGGCGTTACCGAACAGGGGTCTTCCGGCTCCCCGATCTTTAACAGCACAGGAAAAATCGTCGGAACTTTGACCGGTGGTAGTTCTTACTGCTCAACGCCCACTAATCCCGATTATTATGGAAAAATGTACTATCATTGGGATCAAAACGGCACAACTTCTGCTAAACGATTAAAAGACTGGCTGGATCCTACAAATACTGGTGCTACATCGTTAGCCGGAATAGCTTCCTGTTCATCCTGCACTCCGCCCAGCACGCAGGCAACCTCATTTACCTCATCTTCCCTCACCAATACGTCCATGACCGTTGGCTGGACCCGTGGAAACGGCACCGGAGGTGTAATCGTGGTTGCAAGAGCCGGGAGCGCTGTAAATGCCAACCCTGTGAACGGAACCAATTACACCGCCAGTGCAACTTTTGGCAGCGGCACACAAATCGGTACGGCAAATTATGTTGTATACAAAGGTACAGGTACTTCGGTAAATGTTACCGGATTATCGGCTGGCACAGCATATTATTATGCAGTGTATGAGTATAACACCACCGGTATCTGTTATAAAACACCCGCACTGACCGGTAATGCAACAACCACTGGCACCGTGGTCACTACTTGTGACACCCTGACAAACATTCTTCCAACAGATACGCTGACCCTTTATGGGTTCTCAGGCACCAACTGGGGAACATGGACCGGTCATAACTCGTATTCATTTTCTGAATTTGCCGAGCATTATTCAGGACTGACATCCGGCAGCATTTCAGGCCTTGAAGTATTTGTTGGGACAGCCTTTAGCGGGGCAATCGGCGGAAACCATAAAGTTACCTTTAACGTTTACCAGGGGGGCACAACACCCGGAACTGTATTGGGTTCAAAAGATGTTGCCATTACAACTCTTACTGAATATTCCATAAATTATATCCTATTCACCTCGCCTGTTGCTTTTACAGGAACAGATATATACGTCGGGTATACCATTTATTATAATTCTCCCGCCGATACGTTCAATGTGGCTCAGACAACATCAAGCCTCACAAATTCAGGTTTTGTAAAATACAACGGATCGTGGTTTACCTTTCCCGGCCTTACCAGCAATTCCCTTATTTCAGCAATTTATGTATCTCCAATAATCTGTTCACCTGTAACAGAAGTCGCAGACAATGAGACGTCCGACCTATTTAATGTGTATCCCAATCCTGTTTCCGACGAACTGATCATTGAACCCGGCGAGTATAACGAATCCATTGATTATGAGATATACAATACTATGGGAACTGTTGTTTTCAAAGGAAAAGTTATGCAAAAAACCAAGGTACCTATGAACAGTTTTGCGTCCGGCGTCTATCTTATTAAATTCAACACAGGAAAATCATTTGAAATTAAGAAAATTATTAAAAAATAAATTCAGAGATATTGACCGTGTAAAATATCTTGTGAGGCACCATCTATGATTTTAACTATAAATACTGATTAATCATTCAGAAAAAAACGGCCTTGTAAAACAATGTTTTACAAGGCCGTTGCCTTAATAATTATCAGGTCTTCCGAAATAAAACAAAAAAACATCTGTTTATACTTCATTTTTAAAACAAACCAGACTCTAACGAATTTTTAAAAACCACCATCATGAAAAAGTTCATTCTGATCGTTATCATCCTCTGTTACGGAGTGATTACAACCTTTGCCCAGGATAGTCAGGGCGGAGTACCGCCAAGTTTCGAATTAAAAAATATTTCTCAGGATATTGATCTTGTTCAGGTGCAGCCACCCGACATGGCGCTGCTTATGGAGGAAGATAATGACCGAGCAGCAAAAAGCGAACCTTATCGTATCGGCATCACCCTGCCTGTGGATTTAAGTATCATCAATTCAGGCACCTGGACTGAGGCCCCCAGCCAAAACGCAAATATCTGGAGACTTACAGTTAAATCTGAAGGCGCCAAAGCTATTGGTTTGGGCTATGCTTCCTTTTATTTACCTGAGGGTGCAAAATTATTTCTATATAATAAAGACAGGTCAATGGTCATTGGCGCCTACACTTCGCTGAATAATTCAGATAATTACTTTTTTGTGAATGAAAAGGTAAAAGGTGATGAGATCACCCTTGAATTGTTTCTGCCGAATGAGATAAAAAACAATGTGTTCTTGCACATAACCGAATTGAATTATTTTTACCGGCAGCCTGAAAACAATATGGCAAAACTTTCCGGCTCCTGCGAGGTTAATATTAATTGTTCTCCCGAAGGAGATAACTGGCAGGATGAAAAAAAAGGCGTATGCCTGATTGATATCAAAAATGGTTCATACTGGTTCAACTGTAGCGGTTCGCTGGTCAACAACACCAGCCTGAACTGTACTCCCTATGTGCTGCTGGCGGATCACTGCCATTATTACAATGGATATCCATCATCCTCTGATTACAATTCATGGGTATTTAATTTCCACTATGAATCTTCCACATGCGCAGGAACAACAGCAAGCGGAACATTCACCAAAACCGGCTGCACTCTGAAAGCTCACGACACCTATGGACAAAATGATGTTGGTTCTGATTTTTGCCTGGTACAGATCAGCTCGGCCATCACTCAGGATGTTTACTATAACGGATGGGACCGTAATAACACTGCAAGTGCAAGCGGCGTAGGCATTCACCATCCTGATGCCGACATCATGAAAATTTCAACATATACCTCGGCGCTGACATCTTATAATTATGGAGGCACAGGCACGCACTGGCGCGTAGTTTGGGCGGCAACCACCAATGGTCACGGAGTTACCGAACAGGGTTCTTCCGGCTCCCCGATTTTTAACAGCACCGGAAAAATCGTCGGTACTTTGACCGGTGGCAGTTCCTACTGTTCAACCCCCACGAATCCGGATTATTATGGAAAAGTTTACTATCATTGGGATCAAAACGGCACCACTGCTGATAAAAGATTAAAGGACTGGCTGGATCCAACAAATACAGGCGCTACATCATTGGCCGGGATGGCTTCCTGTTCATCCTGCACCCCTCCTACTACTCAGGCAACCTCTTTTACGTCATCCTCTGTAACAAACACGTCCATGACTGTTGGATGGACACGGGGAAACGGCACCGGAGGTGTTATCGTTGTAGCAAGAGCCGGGAGCGCAGTCAATGCCAACCCCGTAAACGGAACTTCGTACACTGCCAGTGCCACGTTTGGCAGTGGTACACAAATAGGCACGGCAAATTATGTTGTTTACAAAGGTACAGGTACTTCGGTAAATGTTACCGGATTATCGGCTGGCACAGCATATTATTATGCAGTTTATGAGTATAACACTACCGGCACTTGTTATAAAACACCGGCGCTGACCGGGAATGCAACCACCACGGGATCCTCCGGCACCACTTGTGATACACTGACCAACATACTTCCCACCGATACACTCACTCTTTATGGTTTTGGCGGTAGTAACTGGGGAACCTGGACAGGGCATAACTCCTATTCATTTTCTGAATTTGCAGAGCATTACACCGGCGTAACATCTTCGAGTATTTCCGGCCTTGAAGTATTCGTTGGAACAGCCTTTAGCGGAGCAACAGGCGGAAATCATAAAGTCACATTTAATGTATATCAGGGCGGCACTACCCCCGGAACTGTTTTGGGATCAACCGATGTGGCATTGACAACCTTAAATGATTATGCCATAAATTATATAACATTCCCCACGCCGGTTGCTTTTACTGGAACTGACGTATATGTCGGCTATACTATTTATTATAACACTCCTGCGGACACGTTCAATGTGGCACAAACAACATCAAGTCTTACCAATTCAGGATTTGTAAAATACAGCGGCTCCTGGTATTCATTTTCTGCCCTCACCGGGAATGCCCTCGTTTCCGCCATATATGTTTCTCCGATCATCTGTACCAGTTGCAATCTCCCTGCCGCAGCAGGCTCCATTACCGGCTCTCCATCGGTATGCCAGGGACAAAACAACGTGGCCTACACGGTACCTGCCATAACAGATGCTTCGAGCTATATCTGGTCATACTCCGGTACCGGAGCTACCATTTCAGGATCCTCTAACTCCGTGAGCATCAATTTTTCAGCTTCAGCAACATCGGGAAATCTGACAGTCATGGGAACTAATGCCTGTGGCAACGGACCTGTATCTGCAAATTACCCTGTTAGCGTAAACCCCACACCTACCGTGACGGTTCCGGCTAATATCTCTGTCTGTAATAACGGGGCTGTCGCTGCAACCAGTTTTACCAGTACTCCCACCGGCGGCACATTTACCTGGACCAATTCCAATACCGCTATCGGCTTGGCGGCCAGCGGTTCCGGAAACATTGCATCGTTTACAGCCGCCAACACCGGTACGACACCAATTTCTTCCACCATCACTGTTACTCCTTATTTAAATGGATGTGTTGGCACACCGTCATCCTATACTATTACTGTAAACCCCACGCCTACAGTCACGGTTCCGGCTAATATCTCTGTCTGTAATAACGGGGCTGTCGCTGCAACCAGTTTTACCAGTACTCCCACCGGCGGCACCTTTACATGGACCAATTCCAATACCGCTATCGGCCTTGCCGCCAGCGGCACCGGGAACATCGCTGCGTTTACAGCCACCAATACCGGTACGACATCGATTTCGGCTACAATAACTGTAACACCGACGGTAAACGGTTGTGCCGGAACGCCTTCTTCCTATACCATTACCGTTAAACCCACTCCTACAGTCACGGTTCCGGCTAATATCTCTG
>Ga0209717_1000978_pt1 | contig 32933 bp, 23 predicted proteins | sample AD_UKC048_MetaG_FD_184418 | JGI IMG/M metagenome (GOLD analysis project Ga0209717, IMG submission 184418) | Active sludge microbial communities of municipal wastewater-treating anaerobic digesters from USA - AD_UKC048_MetaG (SPAdes) (version 2) | ecosystem: Engineered > Bioreactor > Anaerobic >...
CATATTGATGGCGTTGACGATGCCGACGATCCAGAGCATGGTGAAGGGATAGGAAAATAGGCCAAGCTTGATCTCCTCAAAGCCGGGCAGGAGCAGCACTTCGAACCGCCAGCCGGCATGGGCGACGATGAAGGCGACCGCGAGTTCGACCGTCAGCTTGAGATTGCAGTTGAGATCAAATTTGTCATCGAATGAACCGAGCAGGAAGAGGACGGCGCAGCCGAACAGCAGGCTGAAGGCGAGGGCATGATTGGCTTCGAAGCGTTCAGGGGCGGCAAAATAGATGAGGACCGCGCTGATGATGAAGGCCAGCATGATCGAGCCGCCGCCCCATTTGGGGACGGCGCTTTCATGGACCGTCCGATGATTGGGATAGGCATAAATATCGAGACGCTTCGCCAAATCCCTTACACCTGGTGTGATAAGAAGAGCGACCAAAAAACTGAATATAAAAGAGAGCAAAAGGTGCATGATTGTCTTGGCCTGTGCTTGGTTGTCTAGCTGCGCTGCCGTTCGTTAAAAAATGCTCACTTTCCGCCATCCTGATCTGTTTCACGCCATCCAAAGTGTCTCAATTTGATGCAAAACTTTAAGAAATAACAACATCAAATAAGAACGATGAAATGTAACCGAATATTTCCATGCCTATTGCAATAACCTTGCCAAATAACAAATTTCAGTGCCAAAAGACCGGAGTAAAACGGGGATCGACAGGGAGTTAAAGTTAGAGCATTAATCGCTGCGACTGAATACTGCCCAAGAGATTAGCGTGTAAGATTCTGGATCTTTTCCTGATAGAGCCGGGAATAGAGTCGATCGATCTCCCGGACCAGGTGATTATACTCATATTTTTCATAAATCTCCTTAGATGCGGCCTTTTTCATACTTTCAATACTTTCAGGGGCCTGGGCGACCAGGGTTATATACCTGGCCATGGCTTCGACATCATCAGAAGGTACTAAAAATCCGGTACGCTCATGCTGGATCAGGTCCGGCACGCCACCGACAGCCGTAGCGACAACCGGAACATGGCTGGCCATGGCCTCGATCACCGCAATCGGGGTGCCTTCGTTGCGGGAGGTCAGTACCAAAACGTCGATGCCGGATAGGGTTTCTGCAATATGCTCCACCCATCCCAGAAAGTGGACGTGACCAGTGAGCCCATTCTCATCACAGTAATGTTGCCAATACGCCTTTTCCGGGCCATCCCCGGCGATACAGAGATGATAGGCCTGGCTTTCCTTAAGCAGCTGCATCAGAACGCGTATAGCCATACCCAGATTCTTGATCGGGACCAATCTGCCGATAAAGCCCAATAGAATGGACCTATCCGGAAGATCCAGGGATCTGCGAAGCGAATCGGAATGATGCAAATTCCGCAGTGGCTCCAAATCCAGTCCCAACCGAATCATGGAAACCTTTGCCGGAGGGGCGATTCGGTAGGTCTCCGTGATATCAAGGTATTGCTCCGGGCTGATGGTTATTACCTGGTCAGAAATCTTGGCCAGTGCCCGTTCAATAAAAATAAAAATATGGGTCTTGATCTTGCCAAAATAGTTATGAAAGACATGTCCATGAAAGGTATGAACAATAACCGGGACATGGGCAAGAAAAGCTGCAATTCGCCCAATGGCGCCGGCTTTTGCCGTGTGGGTACATACGATATCCGGCCGTTCACGCCGCAGAATTCGGTAAAACTGAAAAAGTGATTTAAAGTCGGACCAGATGCCAACTTCACGTTTCATACGTTCAAGTACAACGATCTGGATGTTTTTTTCGCGGAAATCTGCCGACTTGTCCTTCTCATGTTCCTCGACCATTCCACCCACAAGAATAGTCTCGTATTTTTCCACGGGCAGGAAGCGGGCCAGAATCTCCATGTGGATAGCAGGCCCACCGATGCAGATACGGGATTGCAGGCGGATAATTTTCAATCGTTTGGTCATTCGGTGATCCGATGATAGAGATCCAGGGTATTACAGCAGCAGCGATTCCAACTGAACCGTTTGAGATTCTCTTGTCCCTTCAGCACCAGCGCCCGGCGGATGTCCTCATCATCCACAAGCATCTGCATTGTTTTGGCCATTTCTTCTGGGTCAAGAGGATTGAATCCCAATCCGGCCGAACCGACGATTTCCGGCAAGGAGGTCGCTGCGGCAAATGCTACCGGCACATCGGCAGCCATCGCTTCCAGTGGAGTAAAACCAAATCCTTCATAAAGGGATGCCGTGATAAAAAAAAGTGATCTCTGATAGATTGCTGGCAGATCCCTCACCTCGACAAAATGGGTGAACAAAACCTGGCCAGTCAATCCTAGCGACCAGACGTGATCATATATCGGCTGGAAATCCCAGTTCTCCTGGCCTACGATCACAAGAGGCGGCACACCAGCATGCCCAGTCCGGAGCAGGGCATAGGCCTTTAGCAAGTTGATATAGTTTTTCCGTGGCTCAAGATGGCCGACCGAGAGGATATAACGCGAAGGCAGTTGGTACCTTTTACGTATTTCCTGCCATTGTTTTTCCCCAGCACGCATTTGAAATCGTGCCTTGTCAATCCCCTCATGAATAACAGAGATCCTTTCGGCTGGAATTTCAAACAATTCCAGCAAGTCGTCCTTTGTGAATTCAGATATAGCGATGACATGACAGGCTTTGCGGACTGAATCCCGAATCCGCTGGTTGAGAAACTTGCGTCTTGCAATACTATAACTCTCCCGCATATGAAAGCTGCGCAAATCGTGAACAGTCAGCAGCGCTGGTATGGGGATCACAAAGGGGAAATAGGACATAGGGGAATGGAAAAGATCGAAATGATCCCCGCGTAATATTCCGGGCCATTTCAACGTCTCTTTGAAAATCCGGAGGGGTGCGTTCCGTGAGGAAATAGGCAAATTCTCGATACGCGCCTGCTCTCCGTGGGAAGGCAGCATATCCTCAGCGTCTTTCTTGTTGACAAAAATACGCAGGTCCAGGCCGGCCGCATCCTGCAGAAAATGACAGATGAGTTGCTGCAAATAGATCCCCAATCCCCCGCTATGGGGATTCAGGATCAAGGCATTCAAAGCAATTTTCTTCACTGCGTATCCTGAAAAATGACGTCGAGATCGCGTAGAAGAGCCAGAGTATCTCGGAGGCCCTGCCAGTAGGCGCCGGTCAGTTCAGGCTTGCGGATTAACGAGATCGGAATTCGCAAGGCCATACCAAGCAGATGAACGATAAACGCGGCTTTGGCATGCCGCGGCCCTTCATAGCGATAAACAAATCGGCTGATGTTACATGCGCTTTCAAGCAGCATCCGGGAGAAATGCTGACGCGAACTGGCTGCATGATGGTGGATCACCTCAATTTCCGGCAATACTTCGATGTTATGCCCTGCATTGCGGATCCTGGCGCACCACTCCATGTCTTCAGCATACATGAAATAGGATTCGTTGAGCCTTCCTACCTGGTCAATTACCGTTTTGCGGACAGCTAAAAAAGCACCATCCACATAATCCACTTGAAGCGGCATGACGCCAGGGTCTCTCCGAGGCCTGAAGACTGCTGTACTAAAAAACAGCTGCTGCTGGATGCACTTTTTAAGAGTCAGAAATTCGCGACCCACAGATTGAACCCGCCCATCCAGGAAAAGCAGTTTGGCGCCGATAACCGCCGTATCCGGGCATTCGTTAAAATAACGACCCAATCGCAGCAAGGTCTCCGAGGTTTTCAGAATGGTATCACTGTTCAGGAGGAGAAGCAACTCACCTTGAGCTACTTCGATCGCCTGATTATTTGCCCTGGCAAAACCTGTATTGGTGGTGTTACAAATGAAACGCACCTGAGGAAACTGCTGCTGCAGCCAAGGTATGCTGCCATCGCTTGATGCATTATCCACCACGATGATTTCAAAAGCAGTCTGCCGGTTCATTTCATATACTGATGCTATACACTCTGCAGTCATCTGGCGCGTATTCCAATTGACGATGATGACAGAAAAGTGCGGCGCCATGGCTATAATCCAATCCTGAATTTTTTCAAATACATCAGCGCGAAGGGAAAGAGCAGGATGATATAGTTGAGCTTGTGGCGAACGGCCGTGCCAAAATTGGAATCAACCAGGGCATTGGCGAGCAGCCCAGCAAGAGCAAAACTGAAAACCAGATATTGCAGCCAAATATAGTGCACCTTTTTTGTATTAAGGAAGTAAAGTGCTGCAGCGGCGGTGAGTACCAGAAAGAACATCCCCTCGACCGAAGTCAGCCATTGCACTGGGCCATGCGCTTGCCAGAAAAAAGGTCCAAAGCAAAAATAGATGAAACGGATCGGCAGGTATCGGGCTACATCCCCAAAATTACGGTATTCAATATCCACCAGGTAGGCCGAACCACCTTCAGCCCGCAGCGGCTGGGCGCGAAAAAAATAGGTGGCAACACTGATAAAGGATTCGGGTTGGTATACGTAGTAGGCAACGGGCACCATAACCAGGAAGAGAATTATCGCCAGCTTGGCTTTCCAATTGATGGAAGAGTAAAATGCCCTTGCGAGGAAGAAGATCAAGAAAAAGCCGGCGTAAAGGAATAAATTTTGTATTCTTAAGAGGGCATTAAGGATAAATGCAAAGATCATAAGTACTGCATAGCGCGGGATGGCGCGCCGTTTGCTTATCTTGATGATGGCATAGAGAATTATGAGACTGAGCAGAATAAGAAGTGTATCGCGCAAGATATAGGAACTAAAAACAATGAAGGAAGGCAGAAAGGTTAGAAGAGCACTGGATAGCAGTGCGATCCGCTGCTCATCCAGAATCTCCACGATGATGTGATAAAAGCAAAATACACAAAGCAGGCTTATCAAAGCATTAAAAAGCCGACCCAGCAGAGGCATAAAACCGAAGGGCAAATAGAGTACGGCTAACACATAGGAGAACGGTGAAGTCCCTTTGGCAAACTCCTCCGTCTGGATAGGATACATACCTGAATTCCAGCTTTGTAGAACCTCCAGTGCTTGATTGTTATACATGACCTGATCGGGCTGATCAGGTAAGAATCCGAGAATATGATCGGTATAGATGAGTACAGTCCTGAGAATCAAACCTGTCAAAAGCACTGTGGCAAGCTGCCGGTCCCTGGTATAGATCAGGCTGATAGCCAGCAGTGCCATCGATAGTAGAATGCAACCGGCCATATACTCCACTGGCACTAGAAAACCCAAAGTGCCGAGAAGAACCAGACTCCAAAACAGGCTGGGAAATGATGGTGTGCGATTGAGTAAAAGCATAGATTATCGAAGTATCGCCAAAATTTTGTTCCTTGCCAGCAGTTTTGCATTCTGATAGAAAAGCAGTCCCGCCAAACGGATCAGTGGATTTTGCAATGTCATTCGATCAAGATAGTAATCCGGTTTCCGTGTAAACTCTGTTATTTGTTGATATTTATAAATTTGTAGCCCAGATTTTTCAACAACTTGTTTGAATGCAGTTTTACTCCAAAGCTGCAGGTGGGCGCCATTAACGGTTCCGATACACAATTTATGATATAATTTTTTTGAAAATAGGCGCAAAAAAGGATAAATCCAAAAGATACGAGGTGTATCAATAAAAATGCATCCGTTTTCCTTTAGCTTTGATTTCAATAACGTCAGTACGCCCAACGGATCAACCACATGTTCAAATACATCGTTTAAGAATATAATATCATATAATTGCTTGTGTTCCCTAAAATCAGCATGAGTGATCTTTTGATTGTATGCAGCATACTGGGGTAGTAAGGCATCATCATCAATATCCGTGGTATAAATGGAAGCATGTGGTAGCATTGATTTGCATACTAATGCAAATTGCCCGCCACCGCCCCCATAATCAAGAACATCTAAAAAACCAGGACTGTCATTACCAGACAGCGTAAATTGTATCATGGAACTGAAATTCCAGTGGTTATTCCAGGCGGAAGCTTCATACCATCTCTCCCATCGTGCAATACGTTCTTGCCGGGGTGTAACAAATGGTTCAAGCTCCTCTTTTGCTGGATAGGGATAGTATGCCAAGACCCCGCACCTGCCACACCTTGCAGTATGCTTGAAAAGTCGGAGTTCCTTAGCACCGCAAATCTTGCACGCATCCCGGTCCATGGTGCACCTCATTGGCCAGTCAATAATAATTCAAATGAAGATGTCCTTTTTGCTCTTCGGCAGGGAAATCAGAAATCTTACTTTTTCATTCTTTGTGCGCGAGAAAATAGAATTGTCTTACGCAGAAATCAGCCAGGAGGCCCAGGGTAATCATATTGATAATCTTCGATTTGCCGACGATCTTGCGCGCAACCGCCTCTATACTCAATCCATTACAACTGATGAGATCCAGTGCTGACTGCCGGCTGAAAAACCGTAAATGGGTTTTATCGAATAGGCCCTGATCGCGATAAATCCAGCGCCCCGATAAAACAGCCCAAACGCCCCGCCAATGCCGAATATTAGGAATGCTACACAGAACCAGTCCACCTGGTTCCAACCAGCTGGCGACCCGCTGCATGGTGGCCCAGGGATCCACCAGATGTTCCAAAACGTCTGCGAGCAGAATGAGATCAAATTCGTGGTTTTTGAAAGGCAGGGCATCTGTTTCGATCGAAAGACAGAGTACCTCGCTCAGCTGCTCCCTCGCGCGGATGGCAATTTCCGGGACAACTTCAACTCCCGTAATCCAGTCCGCTCTTTTCGCTTGCAATAGAGCGCTGCCGGACCTTCCTTCACCGCAGCCGATTTCCAGGACCTTGTGAAAATGGCGATCGGCCGGAAGCAGCGAGAGCAGATCCAGCCGGTTCTGCCCGTAGTAATCATCTGAGGAATTCATCTTATCCCAGGGTCAAATTGACCTCATATTTTGGGGTTGTGTCCAAGCTATCATCCGCGATGTGAACCACTTTTTTTCTTCGCCGTCGAGCAACCAACGCCAACAGACCCCGGCATAGATGCTCCATCCGCATAACAAAAGGGCTATGCTCATCCACGAAGAAAGCCTGGGCAGCACAAGTCCAATCAAAAGAGCTACACTCGCGGTCATGTACACCTTAAAAAACCGGTTCATGGCTGATGGAATCCTTAGAAGCTTGGTGGCGAACCAGAACAGTAAAATGGCATCGACCGTAACCCGCAGTGCCCAAGCCAGTGCCGCACCGCCCAAACCATACCACCGCATCGCGAAATATAATACGCCCAAATAAAGGGGTACCTGTAGCAAATGCCACTTGGCCGTGAAATCGGGACGTCCTGCCGCCTGGATCAGGACAAAGGCGATCTGCGCCGGTCCATTGATAAAGATGCCGATGGCTAGCAGTTGCATAACGATAGTGCCCTGACGGGCGAACTCTTCCCCCAACCAAAAGCGTAATCCGCAATAACCAACAATCACAAAAGCCAATGCGAGCGGAAAGAGCATAAGTGAAAGTATCTTGCGTGCGCGAATATAAGTTGCAACAGCCTCCTTACGATTGACCGCAAGCTGTCCGGCAAAAGCTGGAAATAAAACACTGATCAGAGCCGTCGTGATTACGTTGGATTTTGTCACTATTTCATAGGGTGTAACGTAAAAGGCAACCGCCTCCAGAGAGATCCACGCACCGACGAGAAAGCGGTCGAAATAAACCAGCAATGGGCCGACTAGATTACTTACAGTTAACCATCCACCGAAGCTCAGGAGGTACCGGGCATGATGAAAATCTATGGAGACCGTCCGCAATATGGGCAAAATACGTAAATCAATTATGAAACAGAGGGTCCCATATACAATACGCCCAAAGAGCAATACCACACAAATTAAATCGATTCGGCGGGTAATTAAAGCAGCTGCCACTGACCCACCAAACGTCAGGGTCCCATTGACGATGCGCAATAGTCCGACCAATTTGAAATTCTGTTGTCCTTCTACAACACCCTGCAAACCAGCCGTGAATACGACAAAAGGTATCCCAAGGATTAGGATCCGAAAAGTATTCACGGCCTCCGGCGAAAGTTCTGGGGGAATCTGCTTGAGAGCTGAAGCTAAGGAATCCGAGAAAGGCAGCAGAACAGCAACCGCCAGCAGCCCAACCCCACTCATGAGTAGCAGGCTGGTCCAATAGAGTTGGGGAATTTCATTACTTTCATTCTTCGCCAGTTTTTCGCCTATCACTTTAACCAGCGTGCGGCCAAGTCCAAGATCGAAGAGGCTAAAATAGCCCAGGATCATCCAGCCTATCGTAAGCAAGCCAAACCGGGCGGTGCCCAGATGGCGGATGAGAATTGGAATGGTAATAAAGGCCAGCAGCAAAGGAATGACAAATCCTAGTAGATTGTAAAGTACATTCCCTGCCAGGGTATTATGACTTTTATTCGGCACCGGATTCACGGATTTATAGAGAAGGAGAGGGTAAATTCATTGCGGTTTACTTCCGCAATGGCATCTTGGACATAAGTATAGTCCGCCCGCAGTTTGAAATTCCTCAGCGGTTCGTAATTCAACATGCACTCGAAAAAGGATTTCTTTTTCAGCACACCCTCTAAAAATTCAACATTGATCGGTTCTCCGTTGATACCCCAAGGCTGAAGAATATCCCCTCCGACATTGGTATTTTCAGGATTATTACCATGCCTCAAACTCCCAAAGGTCAGATGGACCATCAGGGGCTGTGAAACTTGGTATGACATTTTCATGGCGATCAAGTCGCTATTCGGCCCGAGCCAATGCCCTAAGTTTGTTGTAAAATGCCGGTAATCTGTATCCCTTTCATGACTGTATGTGAAGGGCCGAATTCGCGTATACTCCACACACAGATCGAGATTTTGCAGTCCGAAAAGGTCCGCCTTGTCAATACCAATCAGCCAGGCGTATCGGTTTGCGTAAAATCCGCTTCCCAGTTTTCGAGTTGAAATATCATCAATAAACACTTCGCCATAGATTCTGCTGCTAAGGGGCATACGCGCAGTAAAATCACCTCCCATCCCGGCATTGTCCCGATCCCCAAGATAGTGGTCTGCACTACGAAAGAACATTACCGGATTCAAATAAGCCCATTCGACGTTGTTCCCTGCATGAATCATAGTCTCATAAAATGAAAATGTGAAGCGAGAAAATGGGGCAATTTCGAGGCGGTGACTGGCGAGAAGCTTGCTTTTCCGGGCACCATAAAAATAGGTGTAATCATTGTAATGCTGCAGTTGTGCCAGCAAAAAGGTGAATCGGAGCCTGTCGGTTGCATATTGCAGCTTGATCTGGTCATAGGAGGTGGGGCAGGTGGACATCGCGAGCTGGCCGAATCGGCCTGGCCCCCACTGATTTTTATCCTTGCCAAACTGCAATGTCAAGCGGCTCCAGTTGGCGACCAGATAGGCCACGGTTTCATCGTGTTCTAGATAGTCGGGCCCGCCCTGAGCGAAGCCGAGGCCCTCACGGCTGAAATTGACTACACCCGGATACTGGCGTGTCCCCCACTCCCGCGAATCCCGGATGTTGGTGACAAAGCCTAGGTGCTTACCGATCGTCCCCCAAATGGCAATACCGTTACAGTTTTCGAAGACCTTCTCAGTTTTGGTGATGGTGTCAGCTTTTGCAAATATTCGATTCCGGATTATGATGGGATCCAGATAGAGATGTAGGGATCCGCTTTCCAATGCCAAGAAATTACGACCATTTGCATAAAGCTCATCCGGCAACCACTCTAGCCATTTCTTCTTGACCAGAATGTCGAGTGCAGTCTCTGGTGCGGGCTTGAATGCAGGGTGGTGGCGAAGCTCCTCCGCGAATTCAGCTTTGAGATATAGCAACTGCTGCGATTCGACTCGATTCAACGAATGCTCAGGGATTTGCACAAGATAATGGGCAATTTCAAGACGAGTCAACGGTGCTGTCCGGATCAGAGCATACTCGATCAATCCCCGCTGATCCATCCGATTCAAAAAATCGTAAAGCCAGTGGTCCGAATTGAAATAAACGGTTTGCGAAAAGACGCTACTGATAAGGAAGAGAAGAAGAGTGGTTAGCTTTTTCATCGTGAGCCCTGGTACTTCTGTCTAGCTAACTTTTATCCGGCTGATTTGAGGAGACGCACAATCTCCACACTGGCGTGGCCATCGCCATAGTGCGCCGTCTGCTGCGCCGGCGGTGAAAAAGTGCGAAGGGCGCCGAGAATACGATCATAATCCGAACCGGCCAACAGGTTCCAGCCGTCCTCGACGGTCTCGACCCACTCGGTCTCCTCGCGCAGGGTGATGCAGGGGACCCGATAGAAATAGGCCTCCTTCTGCACCCCCCCTGAATCGGTGACGATCATGCGCGCGTGGCTCTCGAGCTGGATCATCTCCAGATAGCCGACCGGCTCGATAACGCTGATCCGCCCGGCCCCTTCGAGACGCTCGAGCAGGCCATCCCGCCGCAGAAAGCCGGTGGTGCGGGGATGCACCGGAAAGATCACCCGCTCCCCGCTGTCGGCCAGAGCGCGGACGATGGCGGCCAGGGCGGCCGGATCATCGGTATTCTGCGGCCGGTGACAGGTGGCGAGCAGGTAGCCGCCGGGCGCGACATCCAGCCGCTCGAGAATCCCGCTCCTCTCCCCCGCCAACCTGGCGAAATGGAGGGCGGCGTCGTACATCACATCCCCGGTATTGTGCACCCCTTGCGTGATGCCCTCGCGCCGGAGATGGGCCACGGCCGCTGCCGTCGGACAAAAAAGCTGATCCGAGATGCGGTCGGTGAGGATGCGATTGACCTCCTCGGGCATGGTCATGTTGAAACTGCGCAAACCGGCCTCGATGTGGTCGACCGGAATGTTGAGCTTGGCGGCGGCCAGGGCTCCCGCCAGGGTCGAGTTGGTATCGCCATAAACCAGCACCCGGTCGGGTTTCTGCTCCTGCAGCACCCGCTCGATCCCGACCAGCATCTGGGCGGTCTGCTCGCCGTGCGGGCCGGAACCGATCTCGAGATTGAGGTCGGGCGCGGGGATCTCCAGCTCCTCGAAAAAAAGCTGCGACATGTTGCGGTCATAGTGCTGACCGGTGTGCAGTAAAAATTCGTTATGCTCCTTGCGCAAGGCGCGGGAGACCGGTGCGGCCTTGATGAACTGGGGACGCGCCCCGACGACAGTGAGGATTTTCAGGGACATGGCCGGATGCTACTCCCAGCCCTGCTGGTCGAGCAGCTGCTCATCGGGCACCGCGCGCAGGGGACGGGCCGGATTGCCGACCACGATCGTCCGCGCCGGAACATCCTTGCTGACCACCGCGCCGGCCGCGACCACGGCATCCTCGCCAATGACCTTGCCGGGGAGGATCACCGCGTGGCCGCCGATGCGTCCGCCGCGCCGCACCGTCACCCCCTTGAAATGCTTGAAGCGCTCCTCGGTGCGGCCGAGGTAATTATCGTTGGTCGTGCAGACCCCCGGAGCGATGAAGCAGTAATCCCCGACCTCGGAGTAGGCGGTGATATAGCAGTTGGTCTCCAGCTTGCACTTTTTGCCGATCTTGCAGAAATTCTCCACTGTCGCGTTGCGGCCGACAATGGTGTACTCCCCGACGACGACATTCTCGCGCACCGCCGCGCCGTCGGCCACCAGCACGTGCGTCCCGAGCTCGCAGCCGGCGTAGATGACCACCTGGGCGCCGAACATGCACTCCGCGCTGATCCGGGCCGGCGGCAGCCCCTTTTCGTCCTTGAATATGCTGCGTTTGGAGCGCAGGGGCTGCTTGCCGATCACCGTGCAGGCATCCACCCGCACATTGTCTCCGATGACCGAGCCCGCATGGATGACCACATTATGGCCGATCCGGCAGTTGCGGCCGATGACGACCTCCTCCTCGATGACGGAGAAATGGCCGACCTCCGTCCCCTCGCCTATCTGCGCGGAAGGTGCGATGAAGTGCATGTTCTGCTCCCTTGTTTGTCTGTAGAATCCAAAGGTTCTCCGGGATGGGATCCGGTTCGGGATTGTTCGCTTGCAGGGCCCCCTTGTGATCCGGCCTCAGCGCCGGCGCTTGCGCAGCCAGGTGGTAATGTTTTCCCGATCGCTGCGCAGTGCGCCGAAGAACTCCTGCCACCTGGCCTTTTCGGCGGGCCGTTGGTCGAGGTGTCCGGCATATTCCTGCACAAAGGCGTAAAAAATGGTGGCGATGCCGGCCAAAAGGCCCAGCACCACGGCCAGCATCTTGCGCTTGGGTGAGCTTTTAAAGAGGGGAGGCACAGCGGCATCGAGGACCTGCACGGTGGGGGTGTCGCGCGCCTCCTCGATCCGGGTCTGATAATACTGCGAGTTGAGCAGCTGCCAGACCGTCTCCTGCACCTTGGCCTCACGCATCAGCTCCGCCATCTGGATACCTACCTCCGGCACCCTGGCCACCGGCATGAATATCTCCTCCTGCTGGCGGTCGCCCGAGCCGATCTGCAGGTCGTCATACTTGCGGCGCAGCTCGGTCAGCTCCTGGCGGGCGCGCACCACCAGGGGATTTTCCGGCTTCATGCTTTGCAGCATGACGTTGAGTTCGATCTCTTTGGCGATGATCTGCCCCTTGACCTCGCCGCTCTGCAGGATCGAGGCCTTGACCTGCTCCTCAAGAGAGACGGCGCGATGGCCGCGTTGGTATTCGGCCAGCAACCGGGTGGCATCGCCGAGTCGCGCCTGGGTCTCGGCCAGCTGCGACTCGATGTAAAGGCGGGAATTCTTGGCGCGCGAGACGCTCTTCTCCCGGTTGACGCGGTCGAGCTCCTCGACGTAGGCGTTGGCGACTGCGGCGGCCAGCTGCGGCTCGCCCATCTCGACGCTGATGGTCATGACCATCTTTTTCGAGAGCACAAAAGAGGCGCGCTTGCTCATTTTGATCAGGCCGCCCTCGATGGTCTTGCAGTCGAGGATCTTGAGCAGGGTCGTGCTGTCACCCCGGGAGAGAAAACGGCGCTGCAGCACCCTCTCCCCCACCGAGCGGCTGCGCAGCATTTCGAGAAAGATATCCGCCGAGGTGACCTTGCCGGGCAGGGCGACGCCGGGCACCTTGACCTCGGAGAGCAGGCTGGCCATAGCGCTCCCCTCCTGCTCGGGCGGCGGCAGCAGGGTGGTCACCGCGATATATTTTTTCGGCATGAGAAAGGAGAGCAAAAAGATGCCCACAGCGGCGACGAGGATGTTGCTCAGGATGCGCCAGCGCCAGCGGGTGATCACCAGCAGGTAATCGAGGAGATGGATCTCTATCACTTTGTCTTGGTTATCGGCCATGGCTCACTCTGTGGCGTTCTGGATCACGAGAAATACAGTGGCGATCTGTCCGGCGACAAGGATGGTGTCGCGGAAGATCTGCCAGTAATTGCGGTCGGGTTTGCGCGGCACCCAGATGCGGTCGCCCGGAGCGAGATCATCGACATCCTCATCGTCCTTGATCTCGCCGGAAGCCTTGATTACCTTGGCGCGGCGGCCGTCGGCGTCCCAGCTCAATCCCCCGGCCTGGGCGATGTAGTACTTGTAGTCGGCTTCCGGTTTGTAGAGCACGCCCCCGGGCCGGGCGACGCAGCCGCTGATCTGCACCACGCGCGGGGTTTTGGGGACGAGAATCTGGTCGCCGTCGCGCAGGGCGACGTCCTGGCTGCGGTCGTTGAGCTGCAGGAGCCGGCGGAAATCGACGACAATACGGTCGGCGTCGCTGCTGTTCTGCTTCATGACCAGATACTCATATTCGCCGTCGCTCATCTGGTCGCGGGGCATCGCCCGCAGCCGTTCATATTCGCGGTCTTCGGGCATGGGCTGGCGCCTGCGGATGAGCTTGGCGTCGCTGATGAGGGCGTCGGGGCTGAATCCGCCGCAATTCTTCATAATCTCGCTGAGGCGTGTGGAGTCGTCGACAATAGGATAATAGCCGGGGAAGGTCACCTCGCCGCGTACCTCAACCAGGGGGCCGACCTGCCAGTCGGGGATGCGGCGGATGAAAAGCTGGTCGTCGGCGCCGAGCACGAGGTCGAGCGAATCCTCACGCCCCTGCATCAGCCGTTCGAGCGGGATCTCCCGGAGGCGCGGCGGCCGGTTGGGATCGACCTCAGCCACCTCGGCCTTGAGCAGCCAGGCGCTGCGTGTGAGACTGCCGGCCTTGAGGATGAGGTCGCTGACGCGCATGCCGGCCTCCCACTCATAGCTGCCGGGGCGGTTCACCTCCCCGTTGATGGTGACGGTCTGGCGCGGGGTCTGTTCCTTGACCGAATAGACGCAAATCCGGTCCCCGTCGGCGAGTTCGGGTCCGGCAGCGGAGTCAGCCGCGAGATTGTAATAGCTGATCCGGCGCGAGCCGTCCGGCAGCATGCGGCTGTGTTCGATCTTGCCGCGAAAGGCGAGGCCGGTAAAACCGCCGGCGAGCGCGATCAGGCCGCCGAGGTCCTCCGGTCTGCCGGGCGCCAGTTCATAAATGGCGGGGCGGAAGACTTCACCGGTGATCTCGACGCGCAGCCGGCCTGGGGGGACGAAGATCTTGTCGCCGCTCTGGAGGAGCACATCGGCGGATTGGCCGGGCTTGAGGAGATGGGTGTAGAGGTCGATGCTGGCGGCCAGATTCTCGCCGCGGTAGACCTGGATATCGCGCAGGGAGCCGTGTTCGGTCGGACCCTGGGCGATCGAGACTGCATCGAGGACGCTGTTGAGGGCGGAGAGGGTATAGTTGCCGGGCTGCCTGACGTCGCCGGTCACGGCCACGCGCACCATCTTGGGGGCGAGCAGCACCAGGTCGAGGGTATAGCCGCTGTAGAGGCGGCGCAGACGGAGGTCGAGCAGCTGGCGCGCCTGGGCCATGGTCATGCCCTGGACGCTGAGGACGCCGGCGGTGGGTAGATAGATCTTGCCGTCGGCGGTGACGATGGTCTCAAAATGCTCCTGGGCCTTGCCGCCGAGATGGATGGCGAGACGGTCGCCGGCGCCGAGGGTGTAATCATCCCCCGCGCTGCCGGCTCCGGCCGGCTCCTGGGCGGCGGCGAAAAAATGGCGGCCGAAGAGGGCCAGCTCCCCCTGAGGCGCGGGGCTGACTGCTCCGGGGGCCTCCGGAGCGCTGCCGGGCGCCATGCCCGGGGCAGCACCGCCAACGACTTGCGCGGCCCGGCCCGATCCCTGCGTGAGGGCCGGGGCGGAGGCTTGCTCGGCCTGGATGCCGGCGGACTGGGCCGCTGCGCCTCCCGCCATAAAGATCAAAGCCATGGCCACTACTGCTACCCAACAGGCTGTATGCGTTTTCACCGGGTTGCTCCCCATTCTTTCAGTCTGTATGACCACACCCACGCCCCGCGCAGTGGACATCCCGCGCCGATGGTGTCAAATTTTTGGACAGAATATGTAAAATATAGTTAAAATTAGCCCTCAAGTCAACAATAATCACTACTTTCAAAGTAACACCGCTGCGGAGAGCACCCTGTGATGAGGGTCGCTTTTTGAATGAATAACCGGGTCGGAGCGAGGGGAAATGGTAACACCGCTGCGGAGAGCACCCTGTGATGAGGGTCGCTTTTTGAATGAATAACCGGGTTAGAGCGAGGGGCAAATAAAAAGCGCCGTGTGCTCCCTCCCGATGCACCCGGCGCTTCCGTGCTGGCAAGCTGGTCTTTGCTTTATTTCAGATAGGTCATCTTTCGCGTGATGGTGACGTAGTTATTGCGATAGGTGACGCCGTTGCGCTGCGCATTCTCCCAAACTTCCAGCCGATAGATATAGACCCCTGCCGCAACCGGGATCTGGTCGTCATTTACCCCGTCCCAGATCAGGGCGTGGACCCCGGCCGAGGCGGTGGACTCGTAGAGGGTGCGGACATGGCGGCCGAGAATGTCGTAGACCACCAGGCGCACCTCCTTGTCATAGGGCAGCTCGAAACGGATCGAGGTGCGCGGATTGAAGGGATTGGGATAGTTGGGCAGCAGGGTGATGGTGGTCGGCCGCTGCGTGCTCATCTCCTTCAATCCCTCCAGTTCGCCGCTGCTGAGAGTGCGGGCGAAAGCCGGCTCCTGCAGCAGCACCACATACATGCATTTGGCCCCGCGCGCGCCTGCGGCGTTGTTGCCGCCCAGGGTGATGTTGCCGGCGGTGAAATAGGCCGCCCAGAGGTTGAGTTTTTCGCCGCTCTCGGAGACCCCAAGGCTGAGCCCGGTTTTGGTATAGCGCGAGGAGAGCCAGGCCGGCACCGACTGGGCGCTGGCATCATAGGCGACATAGACCACCGTGGCCTGGCTCACCGTCACCTGCATGAACCCGGTGGAGCTGCTGCCCTTGTCGCTGTTGGCGGTCATGATCATCCTGGCGTGGATGAGATCCTCGGGGGCCGAGGTGATGACATAGTTGCGGTCGACGTAGTATGGGGAGCCCACCGCGACGAAGGAGAGATTCGCCTCCGCACTGCCGGCCAGCGCGACCTGCAGCGAAGGGACGAAGGTGTAGGCCAGCACCGTCCCGCTCATCACCGCGCCGCTCTCCGCACCGCTGACCCCGGAGACGGTCAGGGTGTAGGCCTGCCCGGCGCGATGGCGCGAGGTGGTGAGGGTGACCTTGTTGAGGCCGGCATCGAGTTCGGCCCCGAGCACCGCCACATCATCGGAGATATGATAGCTGCGGCGAGCTTCGGCGCTGTAGCGCTCCACCGGCTGATTGAACCAGACCTCGACCAGCATCTCGCCGGCCGCGACAATGCGCAGCACTCCGGGGGCGGCAGCCGCGGATTTCGACACCATGTAGAAACAGGGGCTGTTGGCCTCGACGATCAGGTCGGGCCGGTCGCTGCGGCCGATGTTGCTGAACAAGACCACATAGATGCGGTTGAGGGCATGGGGGGAGGTGGTCAGCCAGACCTTGTTTTTGGCGGCGTCGAGCTTGGCCGAGAGCACCGTCACCCCCTGGATCTGATAGTTGGCCGTCCTTTCCGCCGAGACCTTGTCGAGCGGCACGCTGAAGGTGGCCTGGAGCTGGGTCTCGCTCAGGGCCGTCACTCCGGTCACCACCGGCACAGGCTCGGCGGCGATCTGGCCGAAGCTGAAGGCATAGGAGCTGTTGGCGGCGATGGTGTTGCCCGCCCCGTCGCGCACCCCGTTGACCATGAGCAGCAGGATGCGTCCGCTCGTCAGGGGTTCGACCTCGAGGATGTACTGATGGCCTGAACCGCCCGCCTTGACGCTGAGAACCTTGCCGCTGCTCAGGGCGTAGCTGGAAAGGCTGCCCGCCGTGGCCGCCTCGACCTCCTCACTGAAGCTGACCTCGAGATGCTGGAGGTCGACCACCCGCACCATGGCGATGGTGGGCGGCAGGGCGTCCGCCGGCTCGTAGAGATAGGAGTAGCTGGTGTTGGGGGCGATCGGATTGGCCTCCGCGCTGGCATCCCGGATCGCGCTGATGCGCAGCACATAGAGCTTTTGCGGCTCATGGGCGGTGGTGGTGAGATGGACGATACGCTGGGAGCCGTCCAGCCGGGCTGCGAGCACCGTGACGTTGCCGCTGATCGTATAGTTGGCGAGGTTCTCCGCTCCGCTCTTCTCCACCTGCTCGTTGAACATGACATCGAGGCTGGTGGTGCTGTTGACCTGAACCAGCGAGACCACCGGGCCGACCGTGTCGCTGCCCTCGTAAAGGTAGCTGTAGGCGCTGTTCGCCGGCACGGTGCGCCGGTAGACGGTGGCGTCGCTCACCTCATTGACCGTGAGGATATAGACCTTGCCCGCCTCATGGGGAGTGGTGGTCAGGGTCACGGAAGTGTTGTCCGCATTGAGAAGGGCGGCGGTGACGGCCGCGCCGCGGTTGAGCTGGTAATTGGCCGTCTTTTCGGCGCTGTTCTTTTCGAGGGGCTTGCTGAACTCGATCACCAGCTGGGTGGCGCTGCGGGCAGCGGCGCGCACAATGGTCGGGCCGGCGGCGAGATCATCGTTGCCGTGAACGTAGGCATAGGAGCTGTTGGGCAGGATCTCATTGGCGACCGTCGAACCATCCGTCACCCGGTTGATGACCAGGATGTAGACGCGGCCGGAGAGATGGGGGGTCGTCTCCAGCTCCACGCTTTTGCCCTCCAGATCGAGGGCGGCGTTCATCACCACCACGCCGTCGCTGATGCGATAGTTGTCGCGGTTCTCCGCGCTCGTGCGCTCCAGCTCCTCGTTGAAAATGACCTGGAGATGGGTGGCGTCCTTGACCACCACCCGGCTGATCATCGGGCCGATGTGGTCGACCGGCTTGAAGACGTAGCCGAAGGCGGTACCGCCGGCGACCGGATTTTTCTGCGCGCTGGCGTCGCAGACATTGCGGACATTGAGCAGGTAGAGGCGGTCGGGGTTGTGCAGGCTCGTGCGCAGATAGACGATCTGGCCAGAGGGATCGAGTTCGGCGGCGAGGACCTGGATGTCGCCCTGGATCGTATAGTTGGCGACGGTCTCGGCGCTGGCCTCGTCGAGCGGCTCATTGAAGAGGATCTCGAGCTGGTCCGCATCCTTGGCATTGACCAGGGTGATCATCGGGCCGATCTGGTCGCCCGGGTCATAGGCATAGGCGTAATAGCTGTTGGGGAGGAGGGGATTTTTGCGCGCCGAACGGTCGCAGACGTTGTTGACGGTGAGGATATAGTTCTGGCCGGCGCTGTGGGGGCTGGTGGTGAGCTGGACGACATTCCCCGCCGCGGTGAGGGCGGCCGACTTGACGGTGACCGAATTGCTGATGAAATAGTTGCCGAGGGCGACGGCCGAGGCCTCATCGAGAGGCTCGCTGAAATAGACCGAGAGGCTGGTCGCCGAGGTGAGCCGCGCCAGGGTGATGGTGGGCGGCTCGGCATCGCTGTCGGCGGCCCCGCCGGGGGCGGTGTAGGTGAGGGTGCTGCCGGCGGCCAGGCTGTTGCGGGGGATGCCCAGATCCTTGACCCCCTTGACGGTGAGAGTGTAGGCCGCGCCGGCGGCATGGGCGGCGGTGGTCAGGAGCACGCTCTTGCCGTCGCTCTGGAGGAGGGCGCCGGTGACATTCACCGCCGGGGAGATGGTATAGTTGGCGGGGGTCTCGGCGCTCTTTTTCTCGAGGGCTTCGCTAAAGGCGACGCGCAGCTCGGTGGGGCTGACTGCGGCCGCCGCCACCAGGGTCGGGGCCTGGGCATCACCCGCCACGCCGTAGATCTCGGAGGTGCGCCCGCTCGCATTGCTGCTGGCATCGTAGGCCGAGAGCGCGAAATAGTAGCCCCGGTTCGCCTCCAGGCCGGTGACAGTATAGGCGGTTACATTTCCGGCATCGATGGTCTGATTCAGGGAGGAGCTGGCGGTCCCGTAATGGATACGGTATCCGGCCAGATCGCCCTCGGTATTGGCCTGCCATTTCAATTTGACATCGACGGCCCAACTTGCATTGTTCATTAGAGTTAGCAACAGCAGCGCTGTCCCGGTCCACACATTCACAACACGCTTCATTCCGATCTTCTCCCTGGTAGCATATTCGAGGTTGCCATGATTGTCGAAAAGAAGCTATTCAAAGGACGTGCCAAAGAAAACAGGGGCCGGGGGTATTGTTTTTATTTCCGTTAGATATGACTAATCCCGGGGCGGGGGAGATAACATTTCGAGAATGTGGGAGAGAATTACAGGTTGGAAATCAGGGAGGCCGGACAGCCGTCCGGCCCCGGATTAGCGGAAAATGGTGATCGGGGTGGTGAGGATCTTGACGCCGGTCTGGAAGCGTATGTAGTAGACCCCGGCGGCGAGGGGAAGGCCGGTCTGGTCGCGGCCGTCCCATGTGCGCAGATGGTAGCCGGCAGCGGCCGGGCCGGAGGAGATAGTGCGTACGCGCTGGCCGAGGGTGTTGTAGACGGCCAGGGTGACCTCCTCGCGCGCTTCGGGCAGGGCGAAGCGCAGGGTGGCGGCGCTGCCGTGGCGGAGGGGATTGGGGTAGGCGCTCTCGAGTTCGAACCGGCGCGGCACGGCCGGGTTGCCGCCCCCTCCGCCGCCGCCTTCGGGGGCGGCCTCGACCTCATTGGAGTAGCCGCTCTCATTGCCCCAGTGGTCGAGGGCGGTGAGGGCGATATAATAGGTGGTATCGGTGCTCAGTCCGGTGAGGGTGTAGGTGGCGACGTCGCCCACATCCCGGGAGGCCGTGTAGGCGCCGGGGCGGGTGCCGAAATGGAGGCGGTAGCCGAGCAGGTCCGGCTCGGTGTTGCGGGACCAGGTGATCGAGATCGAGTTGTCCCCTGCAGCGGCCAGCGCGGCGCCCAGAAGGGTGACAAAGACAAGGAATTTCCAGTTCATAGGGATGGTCATGCCGTTATGATACAAGGATGAGAGCGGAGCAGCAGGGGCTCCGCCGGATTGGCGTTGAGCGGGCGGGCTAAAAGCCGGCAGGGTCAGGCCGAATTCTTGCGCCAGCTCGCGTGCGATATTTTGTACTGGGTTATTTTGTAGTTCAGGGCGCGCGGCGAGATGCCGAGCAGTGCGGCGGCCTCCTTCTGCACCCAGCGGCTGCGCTGCAGGGCGATAGTGATGGCCGTGCGTTCCAGCTCCTCAAGGTTGAGGGTGAAGAGGCTGGGGCCGCGCTTCTCGTCGCGGCGCCGGTCGCGTCCGCCGGCGGCGAAATAATCCTTGCCGGTCATCGCCAGATCCTTGGCCGTGACGGTGTGGTTGGGATTGACCACCAGCACGGCCCGCTCGATCAGGTTGCGCAGTTCGCGGATATTCCCCGGCCAGGAGTGATTGGCCAGAAGCAGCCGGGTTTCATCGTCGAAATCGCCCACCTGTTTCTTGATCTCCGCTGCGAATTTGTGACGGAAATAGTCGGCCAGGATGAGGATATCCTCGCTGCGTTCCCGCAGCGGGGGCACGTGCAGAGTGACCACATTGAGGCGGTAATAGAGGTCGGTGCGAAACCTTCCTGATTCCATCTCCTCCCACAGATCCCTGTTGGTGGCGGCAATGATACGGACATCAACATTGATCGTGCGCTGTCCTCCCACCCTGACAAAGGCCTGTTCCTGCAGAACCCGCAGGATCTTCGCCTGGGTGGAGGGATGCATGTCTCCGATTTCATCCAGAAAAAGGGTGCCGCCGTCGGCCTGTTCGAACTTGCCGACATGGCTGGAAACCGCCCCGGTGAAGGCCCCGCGTTCATGGCCGAAGAGCTCGCTCTCGAGCAGATGCTCCGGCAGGGCGGCGCAGTTCACCGTCACATAGGGCTCACGGCTGCGCAGGCTCTGGGCCTGAATCGCACCCGCAATCAGCTCCTTGCCCGTTCCGGTCTCACCCTGGATCAGCACCGTGGCGTTGCTGCGGGCGATCTTGTCGATGAGACTGTAGATTTTCTGGATTTCCGGACTGCGGCTCAGCTTGGGGTAGTAGGTCTCAAAGAAGGAAAGGTCGGGTCTTTGCTGCTCTACTTCCTGCTGCAAGTCTGACAACTGAAGCTCGTCCAGATAATTCATGATGCTACCTCCCGGCACATTTCTCCCCACTCCTGGACAGCACCTGCAAATACTACGCCATGACCTCCCCATGGCGATTGACTCAGGTCACAACCACGGCATAATTTAGGATTTATTAAATACTTTTCTGACAAAGACTTAGGCGGATCGGCCGTAACGGCGTAGGCCCTCACCCGCGGCCATACGGGATGCAGGGGTGCCGGGCACCGCGGCGGTTGTTCAGATTCAAGCCGGTTGTATTATTTTCGCACAATCCTGAGCAGGGCGCGCAGGCTGCCGGCCTGGCGGAAATGAGCCGGCCAGTGCGCGCCGCGGGCCGCCCGCTCCCGGAGAAAGAGGGGCTCCTCCAGACTCCCCGCCTGCAGCAGGGTCGGTTCGGCGAAGAGCGCCGCCGGGGGGCCGTCATAAGCGATGCGGCCGCCGATCATCAACAGGACCCGCCCGGCCAGGTCATTGACGAAATCCATGTTGTGGGTGATGAGCACCACCGCGGTGCCCTGATCGATGAGCCCCTCGATCAGTTCCTCGACGCTGCGCAGGCCGCGGGGATCGAGCCCGGCCGTGGGCTCATCCAGCACAACCATCTCGGGTTCCATGGCGAGCACCCCGGCAATGGCCACCCGCCGCTTCTCACCCTCGCTGAGATTGAAGGGGGAGCGATCCCGGAAGCGCACCGGATCGAGGCGGACCTGCCGCAGCGCCTTTTCGACCGCGGCATCTATACGCTCTTCGCTCCAGCCCAGGTTGAGCGGGCCGAAGGCGACGTCGCGGGCGACGCTCTCCTCGAAAAGCTGTCCCTCGGGGAACTGGAAAACCAGGCCGATGCGGCGGCGCAGCAGGGTGTGGTCATAGCCCCTGGCCCAGATATCCTCTCCCTCCACCCGCACCGTGCCGGAGGACGGCCGCAGCAGCCCGGTGAAATGCTGGATGAGGGTGGTCTTGCCCGATCCGCTCGGCCCGACGATGGCGGTGCAGCCGGGCGCGCCGCCGAGATTGAGGGTGATGTGGTCGAGGATCATGCGGTCAGAAGCGCCGATGCCGGTGTAGCGGAAGCAGATATCCTGCAGCTGGAGGTCAACGCTCATGGCGGGCCTCGCTGATGCGCCGGTTCTCCAGTTCGGCGTAATTGTCGGTCATGCCGGCGATATGGTCGGCGATGGCGCGCAGGAAGGAACTGTCTTTACGCAGCTCCTTGCCCTCCCCCGTGAGCACCGGGGCGAGGCGATAGTCAGGCAGGAGACCGGGCTGAAGAAAGTAGCTTCTGAAGAGGGTGCGGATGATTTCGCGCGCCTGGTCATCGCTGCGCTCCTCCGAGGCGATGCGGATGATCTCGCTGGAAATGAAGCGGTCGAGTTCCTCCTGCAGGGGATTGACCCGGTCGCTGAACCAGACCAGCAGGGTATCGAAATGGCTGCTCCGCCCGGTGAGGCCCATAAAAGTGTCGATGCGTTCGAGGGTGGCCTCCATCACGTCGGTGACGAGAAAATTGACCAGGCTGCGGATGAGAGTGTTGCGGTAGATGAAGCGATCGTCCAGCTTCAGGCCGGCGCGGCGGTCGATTTCGCGAATGATCGGCAGTTCGCGGACACGTTCGAGGCTGACGAATCCGGCGCGGATACCGTCCTCGAGATCGTGGGTGCGCTGGGCGATCTCGTCGCAGACCGCGACGATCTGCCCCTCGATGGTGGTGGCATTGTCGAGTTCGTAATGCAGCCCTTCGAGGTTGAAACCGGGATAGTTGATCGCCTGGCGGCGCAGGCGGGTGTGTTTGAGAATGCCCTCGCGCACAGCGGCGGTGAGGTTGAGGCCGTCCCAGGCATATTTTTTTTCGAGGACCTCGACAACGCGGAGGCTCTGATAGTTGTGCTTGAATCCCCCGCCATCCCGGGCCGGAAGGGTTCCATCGAGGGTGTCGGTCCCGCTGAGAATGTCGTGGAGGACCACCTCGCCGATATGGCCGAAGGGGGTGTGGCCGAGATCATGGCCGAGGGCGATCGCCTCTGCAAGTTCCTCGTTGACCCCCAGGGTCCGCGCCATGGTGCGCGAGAGCTGTGAGACCTCCAGGGTGTGGGTGATGCGGGTGCGGTAATGGTCGCCCGACTGGGTGAGGAAGACCTGACGCTTGTGCTTGAGGCGCCGGAAGGCCCTGGAGTGAATGATGCGGTCGCGGTCACGCTGAAAGGCGGTGCGATAGGCGTGTTCCGGCTCCGCATGGAGGCGGGTCGGAGCGAAGCAGGTGCTCCGGGCCGCCCAGGGGGCGAGAATGGTCTCTTCGATCTTTTCCAGATCGCTTCGTTTGCGCAGGTTTAAGGGCATGGCGTCATTCGTCGGGATGATTGAGCAGTTTGCGGAGCTGTTCACTTTGTAACAGCGTCAGCCGGCCCTCTTGTTCCGCCAATTTCACCAGGCGGAGGGAGAGGGTGCGGTAGAGTTCGAGGAGGCCGGGCCGCTCCGCCGCCAGGGCGCAGAGGTGGGCAGTGATGGTGCCGGTGTCGCCGCGCGAGACCGGGCCGGTCAGGGCCGCACCCGGGCCGGAGGCGATGACGTTGGCGATGGCATTCCGCAGCAGGGGTTCGGTCATCGCCCGCTTCTCTTCCGCCGGCAGCTCCACCCCTGCGAGTAGTTCGTCGGCTGCATCATAGAGTCCGACCAGGCAGTTGGAGAGCAGGACGCAGGCGATGTGATAGTCTGTTTTGGCCCCGGCGGTGAGGCGAAAAGGGCGGCTCTGCAGCCGCCGCGCGATCTCCTCGAGAAGCACCACGGTCTCCTCCTCGCCCTCGAGGGCGATATGGATGCCGCGCCAGCGCCGCCACTCCTGCTTGCGGCCGGCGAAGCTCTGCAGGGGGTGCATGGAGGCGAGCCGGCGGGTGTGAGGCCGCAGGGGCGCCAGGATGGCGGCCGGGAGCGAGCCCGAGCAGTGGACGACCGCGGTCCCGGGCCCTGCTTTCGCGGCTGCGGCCAGCTCGGCTGCGGCCGCGGCGATGGCGTCGTCCGGGACGGTGAGGAAAATGAGCGCAGGCCCGCCCTCCGGCAGGGCGGCCAGGGTGACGGCCGGGACCGCTCCGCACAGCGCTGCGGCCGCTCGCGCCGCCGCGGCGTCGCGGTCGACGATGAATTCCACCTCCAGACCGGCATGATGGAGGGCGCCGGCGAGGCTGCTGCCGACCCTGCCCGCTCCAATCAGGGCAATGCGCTCCCTCATGACCGCGGCCACTCCACCGCAGCGGCGGCATAGCCCACCACGTAGCCGCTCGATTCGCCGGTCACCTCTTCCGAATTGGTGCGGGCGAGGAGGCGAACGGAGGAGGCGCCGAGGCGTTCGCCCGTGCGCAGCAGGGCGGCGATGGGGCCGGCCCCGCAGGCCTCCACCTCGCCGGCGGCATGGGCGCGGCAAAAACCTTCGGCCTCGCCCCTGAGGAGAATCCCGAGGGTGCGGTCATCGGCCAGCCGGCACTCGGCGAGGGATTCGCCGTGATAGAGGTCCGAACTGGCGATGATGAGCATGCCCTCGCGATATGCGGCGGCGATGGCATCGCCAAGGGCGCGGCAGATCTCCCAGTCATAGTCGTGAAAGACCGCAGCCGCCAGTCTGAATGTCCTCTTCAGGGCCGACTGGAGAAAGGGAAGCTGGACCTCGAGGCTGTGTTCCGGGCGGCCGTCGAAGAGGGTGTGGCCCTCCTGTGAGAGGTGGAGATGGGGCGAGGCCTCAGCCAGGCGGCGGGTCAGCTCCCCGTCGACCTCGATTTCACCCAGAGGGGTGGCATAGGCCTCCCCGTCGTAGAGCGAGACCCCCCTCACATATTGGCCGTGGCTGGGCGCGATGACGATGACGGTATCGATCCCTGCCTCTGCTGCGAGGCGGTAGCCGGCAGCGGCGGTCGAACCTGAATAGATATAACCCGCATGCGGGACCACAAGACCGAGCAGGCGCCGGTCTTCATTCTGCAGCGGAGCGGCAGCGAGCAGGGAAGTGGTCATCTCACGCAGGGCCTCGGGCTCAGCGGGATAAAAACGTCCCGCCCAGGCGGGTTTGCGTACTTTCATGATGAGACCCTCCTCTCTGCCTTAAATTATCACTAGTTTTTGCCATGTGCAAATTCTTTTTTGTTGCAAAATCCCTCCGGATTACGTATCAATAACTGGATAGACTTCCGGAGGCCGGCATGAAAGGTATTCATCGCTTCGCGATGCCCGTTTTCGCGCTCTGCGCCGCATCCTGCCTTTTCACCCTCTCGACCGGGGCCGCCGCAGCACCCGCGGCGCCGCAGCTGCTCTTTGAGCAGATCAACGTCGAGCAGGGCCTCTCCCAGAGCATCGTCACCAACATCATGCAGGACCGGCGGGGTTATCTCTGGTTCGGCACCGAGGACGGCCTCAATCTCTATGACGGCTACGGCTTTTCCGTCCTGCGCACCGATCCGGACAATCCCCACAGCCTCAGCTACAACCAGATCACCGCCCTCTATGAAGACCGCGCCGGTTCGATCTGGGCGGGCACCTTCAACGGCGGACTCAACCGCTATCTGCTGGAGAAAAACCGTTTCATCCGCTTCCGCACCGCTCCCGCCGATACCAGTTCGCTCAGCAACGACCTCATCTACGCCATCGTCCAGGACCGCGCCGGCCAGCTCTGGGTCGGGTGCGATCACGGCCTCAACCGGATGAAAAATCCCCACACTGCAGAGGGATCGGGCCGTTTTGACCGCTTTTTTCATTCTCCGGGCGACAAAGCCTCGCTCCGGGATGACCATGTGCGCGCCCTCGCCGTCGACAGCATCGGCACCCTCTGGGCCGGAACCGACCAGGGGCTGGCCATGCTCCCGGCCGCGGAGCTCCTCCACGACAAACCCCGATTTACCGTGCCGGAGATGCAGGAGAAGGAGTGGAATGCCCTGGCTCAGGACACCATCCGCACCCTCATGGTCGACCGCTCGGGCGCCCTCTGGATCGGCGCAGTGCACGGGCTGCACTGCCTGCGCCGGGAGCCGGGCCGCCCTCCCCGCCTGCAGAGTTTTTTCCACGCACCCGGCAATCCCCGCTCCCTCAGCAACAACCACGTCTACGCCCTGCTCGAGGATGCCGAGGGTAATATCTGGGTTGGCACCGAAGGGGGCCTCAACCGCTTCGACCCGCGCAGCGGCGAGTTCGCCGCCTGGCTCAACGATCCCCGCAATCCCCATTCCCTGAGCCATAACGAGATCCGCTCCCTCTTCCAGGACCGCTCCGGCCTGCTCTGGGTGGGCACCTACGGCGGCGGGGTCAGCAAGGCCGACGCCCGGCCGAAGCCCTTCGTTCATTACCGATATCTGCCGGAGGTTCCGGAGGGGCTCAGCCAGCCCATCATCTGGTCGATCTATGAAGATGCCAACGGCATCCTCTGGATCGGCACCCATGGCGGCGGTCTCGACCGGCTCGAGCGCCGCACGGGCCGCTACACCCATTACCGCGCCAACCCGGCCGACCCCCATTCCCTCAGCCACAATATCGTCCGCCTGGTCATACCCGGCCGCGATGGCGAACTCTGGATCGGCACTCACGGCGGCGGCATCTGCCGCTTCAATCCTGCCACCGGCCGTTTTGTCCGCTACCTGCACGACCCCCAAAATCCCTACTCCCTGTGCCACAATGAGATCCGCGCCCTCTTTCTCGACAGCGACAGCACCCTCTGGATCGGCACCCAGGGCGGCGGACTCGACCGGCTCGACACTCGCAAGCTCAACACCGCCTCCCCCCGCTTCCGCCACCTCCGCTCCGATCCCGGGGACAGCAACTCCATCGCCAGCGACTACATCCGCTTCATCCACAAGGACCGCGAGGGATGCTACTGGATCGGCACCCAGGGCGGCGGACTCGACCGCTACGACGCCGCGGCCGGCCGCTTTTCCCATTATCGCAGCACCCCGGGTGCTCAGGGAGGCATCAACAGCAACTATGTCTTCTGCCTGCATGAAGACCGGCAGGGAACGTTCTGGATCGGCACCTGGGGCAGCGGCCTGATCAGATTCGACCGTAAAACCGGCATCTTCACCGCTTATCGCACCAGGGACGGCCTGCCCTCCGATGCCATATACGGAATCCTCGAGGACGGCCGGGGACGGCTCTGGTTCAGCACCAATAACGGCATCGGGCGCTTCGATCCCGAAACTGCAGAGTGCAAAAATTACAGCATCCGCGACGGCCTGCAGAGCAACGAATTCAACGGCGGCTCCTTCTTTCTCAGCCCGAATGGTGAAATGTTCTTCGGAGGCATCAACGGCTTTAACAGCTTTTTCCCCGAGCAGATCCGCGACAATCCCCATATCCCACCGGTGGTCATCACCGGCTTTAAAAAGATGAACCGGCAGGTGCGCCTCGACCTCCCCCTCTCCGAGATCAGGCACCTCAAGCTCTCCCACCGCGACTACTTTTTCTCCTTCGAGTTCGCCGCCCTCGATTATACCGCGCCCGAGAAGAACCGCTATGCCTACAAAATGGAGGGGCTGGACCAGGAGTGGATCACCACCTCGGCGGACCAGCGCGTGGCGCAGTACACCACCCTGCCGGCGGGCAGCTATCTCTTCCGCGTCAAGGGCTCCAACAACGACGGGGTCTGGAACGAGGAGGGGTGCTCGATCGCCATCTCCATCGCTCCGCCCTTCTGGCGGACCTGGTGGTTCCGCCTCCTGGGCCTCCTCATCCTCTGCACCATCGCCCTCTTTTATTTCCGCCGGCGCCTGGGCATTATCCGCATGGCAGCCGAACTCTCCGCGGCCCACGAAATGCAGATGGCGATAATGCCGCACACCGGGCCGCAGGTGCCCGGATTCGACATTTCGGGGCTCTGCATTCCGGCCAATCAGGTCGGCGGCGATTTCTTCGATTATGCCTGGGTGGGAAGTGACCGGAAACGGTTCGGTATCATGATCGGGGATGTCTCTGGAAAAGCGATGCGGGCGGCGATGACCGCTGTCATGGCCAACGGCATCGTCCATGCCGAAGCGGCGGAGGGCAAGAGCCCGGCGGAGGCGCTCACGCGCAGCAACGAAATCCTCTACCCCAAGCTCGAACGCCACACCTTCATCGCCCTCTGCCTGGTCGCCCTTGAGCCGGAGAACCGGGCCATGTGCTTCACCAATGCGGGACTGAGTGAACCCCTCCTCTACTCAGAAGGGGCATGGCGGATCCTGCGCGGCAGCGGCCCGCCCTACCCCATCGGTGTGCGTAAAAACCATCTCTATCAGGATAAGCGGGTGCGGCTTCTGCCCGGGGAAATCATTATCCTGCAAACCGACGGCATTCAGGATGCGATGAACCGGGGCAAGGCTTTCTATGGCGAGGAGCGCCTGCTCACTTTTCTCAGAGGGCTCGATTGTGCCACCATGAACGCGCAGCAGATCCGCGACACCATTATCGCCGATGTCCAGGCCTTCACCAACGGGGTTCACCCTTTCGACGACATGACGGTGATCGTGATCAGGGTGCTGGAGTGAAGCCTTTCAGCCCGCCCGCCGCGCATCGCGGCGGTTGGCGAGCAGGGAGAGCAGGATCCCGGCGGCGAGGATGGAGAGGATCACGCCGAGCAGGATGAAATTGAAATGGTCGCCGAGCACACTCTTGAGCCATGTCGCGGTCAGCATCTTGGCGCCCACCACCATCAGCACCACGGCCAGAGCGACCTTGAGATAACGGAATTTGTCCAGCATGCCGGCCAGGGCGAAATAGAGCGAACGCAGGCCGAGAATGGCAAAGACATTGCTGGTGAAGACCAGAAAGGGATCGGCGGTGATGGCAAAAATCGCGGGGATCGAGTCCACCGCAAAGATCAGGTCGGTCGCCTCGACCACGATCAGGGCCAGGGCGAGGGGGGTGAGCAGCACCGCCCCCTTTTTGACGCTGCCGACCACGGTGTCGTCGGCCTCGTCATCGCCGGGAAGCACCCCCTTGCGCGAGGCGGCCGACCCTGCGCGCACGATGAAATGCTGGCCGTGAAAACGTTCAGTGACGGGGAAAAAGCGGCGCACCAGCCGCACCATGACGTTGCGGTTCGGATCCTCGGCGCCGCCATGCATGAAAAGCATCTTGGCCCCGGTGAGGATCAGAAACCCTCCGAAGATATAGAGAATCCAGTGGAATTTGGCGATCAGGGCCGCACCGACGCCGATCATCGCCCCGCGCATCACCAGGGCGCCGAGGATGCCCCAGAAGAGCACCCGGTGCTGATAAATGGCCGGCACAGCGAAGAAACCGAAGATCATGGCGATGACGAAGATGTTGTCGACGCTCAGGGATTTTTCGACGACATAGCCGGTCAGATACTTGATAGCGGCGGTGCGTCCGGAATTGACCAGGCCGTCGACGGCATCCACGGCCGTGCCAAGGCCGAACCAGTGGGCGTTATAGGCATGGTAGATGAAGAACGAGAAAGCCAGGCCGAGGGCGATCCAGACCCCCGACCAGCCCAGGGCCTCCTTCATCTGCACGACATGGGCCTTGCGGTGAAAAACACCGAGATCGAGGGCGAGCATGGCCAGAACGAAGCAGATGAATCCAATCCAGAGCCAGATCATTTGTTATCCTTCCACTTTATAGAAAAGCGCGCGGGCGTCTCCGTCCCACGCGCTTGTTTCCGATTTTGGTCAATTTAACAGCAGCCGGGGTGCTTCTATTCCCCGGGCCGCATCAATGAGGTCGAGGAGACCGGGAGCTGGCGGACCCTGATGCCGGTCGCGGCGAAGATGGCGTTGCACAGCGCCGGCGCCACCGGCGGCACCCCCGGCTCACCCACCCCGCCGGGGGGCAGATGGCTGGGGACGAGATGCACCAAAATCTCCGGGCTCTCGTTGATGCGCAGGGGCTCATAGGCGTCAAAGTTGCCCTGCACCACCCCGCCTTTCGCGATGGTGATCTGGCCGCGCAACGCGGCCGAGAGGGAAAAGATCACCCCTCCCTCCATCTGGGCCTTGACCCCGTCCGGATTCACCGCCTGCCCGCAGTCGATGGCGCAGACGTAGCGCGTCACCCGCAGGCGCCCGCTGCCATCCACCTCCACCTCGGCGCAGTGGGCGGCAAAGCTGCCGAAGCAGGCGTGGCAGGCGATGCCCCGGCCCCGGCCCGGGGGCAGGGGTTTGCCCCACTCCGACTTGTCAGTGGCGAGCTGGAGCACCGCGCGCAGGCGCGAATCCGCCGGCAGCAGATCCAGACGGAACTGCACCGGGTCGGCGCCGGCGGCGTGGGCCATCTCATCCATGAAGCATTCATTGACAAAGGCATTCTGGGAATTGTAGACCGAACGCCACCAGGTCACCGGCACCGCGGTGTTGGCCATGACGTAATCGATATGAATATTTCCCATCCGGTAAGGGAGCTGGGCCGCCCCGTCCACGGCGTCGGGATTGCCGCGGCCGTCTCCCTCTCCGAAGAGCTGGACCGAGATCGAGGGAGCGACAATGCGGTGGTGCCAGCCGACCGGTTTCTTCCCGGCGTCGAGCAGCCCTGTCACCTTGTGAAAACTGGCGGGGCGGAAAAAGCCGTGGCGCATGTCGTCCTCACGGCTCCAGACCACCTTGACGGGGGCGCCAAGGGCTTTGGAGAGATGGACCGCCTCCTCGACGAAATCGTTCATCAGCCGGCGGCCAAAGCCCCCGCCGAGGAGGGTGGTATGGACGTGGACCTGATCGAGGGGCAGGCCGGTGATTTCAGCGGCAGCCTCCTGGGCTCCCTGCGGGGACTGCATCGGGGCGTGAATCTCAACTTGGTCGGCGCGGACATCGGCGGTGCAGTTCATCGGCTCCATCGGGGCATGGGCGATGAAAGGCACACTGTACTCGGCCTCCAGCCGGGTCGGTGCTGCGACAGCCGCGGCGGCGAAATCGCCTTCCGCGCGCACCACCCGCCCCTCCAGCTGGCTCTGGCGCCGGAAATAGTCATCAATGGCAGGGCTGTCGAGGCCGGCATGCTCCCCCTCCTCCCACTCCACCACCAGCTTCTCACGGCCCTGCAGGGCCGCCCAGGTGGAGTTGGCCACCACCGCCACACCGCTGGGGATCCGCACCACCCGCTGCACTCCCTTGACCTGCAGGGCAGCCGCGGCGTCGCAGCTCCGGAAGCGTCCGCCGAAGACCGGGCTGCGCGCGACCACCGCGACCAGCAGGCCCGGAAAGGTGAAATCGAAACCAAAAACGGCCTTGCCGGTGAGTTTTTCGGGGGTGTCGAGCCGCGCCCGCTTGCTGCCGACGATGCGGTAGGTTGAGGGATCCTTGAGCGGCACCTCCTGGGGTACGGGCAGCCGGGAGGCGGTGACGACCAGATCGCCGTAATCGAGCTTGCGGCCGCTTGGCACGTGCAGCACTGCGCCCGCCTGGGCCTTGCAGGTGGCGCGACCCACCCCCCAGTACTGCGCCGCAGCGGTGATGAGCATCTCGCGCGCGGCCGCTCCCGCCCTGCGCAGCGGCTCCCAGCCCCGGCGGACGGTGGTGCTGCCGCCGGTGGACATGCTGCCGTATTTGGTCGGGTGGGCGAGAGCCGGCACGACCGTGATCTTTTCCCAGTCCGCCTCCAGCTCCTCGGCGACCATCATCGGCACCGCGGTGCGCGCCCCCTGGCCCATTTCGGAGCGGGCGACCCAGATGGTGACCCGCCCCTGCCGATCGATGGCGATGAACTCGTTGGGTTTGAAGACAAAAGCTCCCTCCTGGCCCGCCAGCGGCACGGGGCGGATGACGCCCAGCACCAGGCCGGCGCCGCCGGCCCCAAGCACCTGGAGGAATTCACGCCGGCGCAGTTCCATTTTTCTGGTCATGGCTGCCTCCTTTTCAGCTCCGCCGCCCGGTGAATGGCCCGGCGGATGCGCGGATAGGTGCCGCAGCGGCAGAGCAGGCCGCTCATCGCCTCATCGATCTCGCTGTCCGTGGGGTCCGGCTTTTGGCTGAGGAGGGCATAGGCGGCGACGATCTGGCCGGGCTGGCAGTAGCCGCACTGGGAGACCTCCTCCTCGCGCCAGGCCACGAGCAGGGGATGGTCCGTCTCCCGGCTGATGCCTTCGATGGTGAGGATCTTCTTGTCCACCGCATCCCCCGCGGTAAGCAGGCAGGAGCGCACCGCCTCCCCATCCATCAGCACCGTGCAGTTGCCGCAGACCCCTTCGCCGCAGCTGTACTTGGTGCCGGTCAAACCGAGGGTCTCGCGCAGCACCCACAGCAGCGGGGTTTCGGGATCGACATCGACCGTGATCCTTTCGCCGTTCACCTCCAGTTTATAGGGCGCCATTTTACCTCCTTGCGGTAAAGTATCGGTCAGCAATCATCAACGGCCCGGCTTCCCGGTGGTCCTCAACCGGAGGGCCTATTTGAGCATTTTGAGCAGATAGATATGTTCGAGGGCGATCATCTTTGCCCTCTGCTCGTTGGTCACCCCTGCGCCGTGGCCGCCTTCGGTATTTTCGAAATAATAAAAGGGATAACCCAGCGCCTCCATTTTCGCCGCCATCTTGCGGGCATGGCCGGGATGGACGCGGTCGTCGCGCGTGGTCGTGGTGAAAAGGACCCACGGGTATTTCTTGCCGGCCGCGAGATTCTGATAGGG
>Ga0209717_1000982_pt1 | contig 32844 bp, 15 predicted proteins | sample AD_UKC048_MetaG_FD_184418 | JGI IMG/M metagenome (GOLD analysis project Ga0209717, IMG submission 184418) | Active sludge microbial communities of municipal wastewater-treating anaerobic digesters from USA - AD_UKC048_MetaG (SPAdes) (version 2) | ecosystem: Engineered > Bioreactor > Anaerobic >...
GCTTGAAGCCATTGGCATGGAGGTAATCGGCGAGGGCTTTCATGCCGCTCGGAAACTTGGCGGGATCGGCGACGAGGTTGCCCTGCGCGTCGCGCTGCTTGAGCGACCAGGTGTCGTCGATGACGAGGTAGTTGTAGCCGGCGTCGCGCATGCCATTTTTGATCATGGCTTCGGCGGTCTCGCGGACGACGCTCTCGTTGATGTCGCCGGCGAAGGTGTTCCAGCTGTTCCAGCCCATGGGTGGGGTGGGCGCGAGGCCGGTGAACTTCTGGGCCAGGGCGATCGAAGCCAGGCCGAGGAAAAGACAGAGGAGTTTTTTCATGAGGTTGAGGGATGGTGAAAGCGGGGCGTCGGGCAGAGAATGGTCTTTCCGTCCGGTGCGCTCCCGGGATTGGAATGAGAGTTTACCGACTGGGTTATCGGGCGGCAATGGTCCTGATTACTTTATCATGGTCGATTTGTGGCGTGGCTTTCCTTGGGGATTGCGTGGGGTGGCGCGGGCATGCGAGGAGTGTCTCACCATGCTGAAACGATGCCGATGGATCGGAGCCTTGCTGGCGGGCACGCTGGCGCACGCGGGTGTGCTGGAGTGGACGCCGTCGGCGCAGACGGTGGTGGCCGAGTGCGGGCAGACCGAGGTGGTCGCGGTGTTTGGGTTTCGCAACCCAGGCGGCAAGCCTGTGCGTATCCTGAGTACGCGTAGTGGTTGCGACTGCCTGGAGATCGGGGCGACTCCGCAGGTGTGCGAGCCTGGTGCGCGTGGCGAGCTGCGCGCCGTGTTCTCTCTCGGCGAGCGCGAGGGCGTGCAGCGGCGCGAGATTCTCGTGCAGACGGATGCCGCAGCATCGCCGGAGAGCGTGGTGCTCACCGTGCAGATTCCGACCTGGGTCGGGTTTTCATCGCGCCTGGTGTGGTGGGAGCGTGATGAGCCGGCGTCGGCCAAACCTGTCGTGGTGCGGCTGGCGGCGCCAAGGGATATCGAGATTCTGTCGGTCGAGGGCGCGGATCCCCTGTGGGAAATTCGCCGGGGCGAGACCGGTGCCGACGGTTCGTTTGAGCTCCTGATCCGCCCGCTGGGCACACAGAAGGCCAGCCGTGCGGAGTTTGTCGTGAAGGCCCGCATCGGCGGGCTCACTCGCACCTACCGGCTGTTTGCCTTTGTGAAGTGAGGCGGCGGTCGGTTTAGAACGCGTAGAAAAGCTGGCCCGCAACGGTCTCCGCGTAGTCGTGACCGCGGGAGTAGCCGGTGTGCGTGTAGCGGATCGTGGCGGCGAGCCGGTCTGCAAACTGCGCGCGCAGCGCGAAGCTCACGTCGGTCTGCTCCTTGGGCAGATCGCGGCCCGGGGCGAGAAATACCTCGCCGCCGTCAAACGCCGCCGCGAGCCCGCGCGAGTCGGCGGAGAAATCCCGCGACTGGCGCACGCTGGCCTCCGGGATGAGCGCGAACCGGCCCAGGCCAAGCCGCGCCGAGAGGACGAGGCCGGCGCCGGCGAGGAATGACTTTTCGTGCTGCCTGGGAAACGTGAGCTCCACGCCCGAGTCTCCGGTCTCGGTGTAGGCACGCTCGTCGAGGCGCACGAATTCGGCATCGAGGAAGGGGCGGAGTGTCAGGGCGCGATACCGGAGCCCGTAGCTCGCGCCGAGCGCGGCGGAGAGATCGCGGGCGCGGTGCGTGCCCTCGGGAGCTCCATCGATGAAGGCGACTGTGCGCGAGGTCTGGATGCGCGAGGATCCGAGGCCGAGGTGCGTGCTGGCGGCCCAGCCGCTCTCGTCGTTGCGCTGGGCCCAGCGTCCATAGAGGTAGCCGCGGTGGGAGTCGATTCGTGCGTGCGCGGGCGAGTCGAGATCGGTCACGTACTGGCGGGCGTCGGCGTAGGCGGCGCCGAGCGTGAAGCGGTTGCCGGGCGAAAACTCGATGCCGACGAGGGCGCCGTCGGTGTCTTCGCCGGTGGCGCCGAAACCGGTGGTGGCGGCACGTCGTTCGCGTCCGTCGAGGATGCCGAACCAGGCGCTCGCGCCGAAGGCGGCGGGGCGGTCTGCGCGTGGTGTGGTTTGCGCCCGGTGGGTGATTTGTGCGCCGGTGCGGTGCACGCCCTGGACGGCGGCGGCGGTGGTCGCGGCGTTGATGGCCGGCTGCATGTCGGCGAGGGCCTGGCCGATGAACTCGGGGGCATCGGTTGCATCAAGTTCTTCGAGTATCTCGCCGAGGGAGCCGGTGGCCGTGGGCCGGAGGTGATCGAGTGCGACGCCGAGGCCGCCGAGGTCCGTACGGTCCGTGAAGCTGGCGTAGCTGAGGCGGTCGAGGTCGAGGATGAAGCCGCCTGTGCCGGCGGAGATGCTGCCGTCGTACATGATGGGCAGGTCGAAAGGGCCAAACGAGCCGGAGGCCTCGGTGGCGCGGAGGAACGCGTACTCGCCGGCGGGCATGTAGCCGTTGGGCTCAATGTGGATGACGTTGTCGTCGCCGATGTGGGCCTCGCCGGAGACGAGGACCTGGCTGTACCCGTCGGCGCCGATCACGATTTCCATGCCGAGGCCGTCTTGGACGAGGAGGTCGCCGTCGATCTGCAGCTGGCCGATGCCGCGGTCGCCCGGGTAGAGTGCGCAGTGGGTGAGCTCGAGGGTGCCGTTGAACAGGCCATTGCCGTAGACCTCGCTGCCAACGAGCCGGTGCACGCTGCCCTGGATCAGGCCATTGTTGACCACCCGTGCGCCGGTGGCCAGCACGCCGATGGAGGTGCCGTCGTTATTCTCGGCGACGATGCGCGCGCCGGCGTGGTTGCGCAGGGCGCCGTTCTCGAGATAAACCCCGACGCTCGGGCCGGCGGCGCTGTAGGTTTCGATGTCGCCGTAGTTTTCGATGGTGCCGATGTTGCACGCGATGATGCCGGTGGCGCGTGCGGTGCCGTTGGCGTTGATGGTGCCGGTGTTGTTGACGAAGTGGGCATCGTCGACCTGGACGCCGATTGCCCATGCGTTGGAGCCGTCGGCGCGCACGCTGATGTCGCCGCTATTGGTAAATAGGGCGCCTGGGATGAATCCGAAAAGCCGCGCGCCGTAGGCGGTCGCACGTTCGTCGCCAAAGCCGATCACGCGCGTGCTGACGCGGCCGAAGTTGATGAGTTGTGCCCCTTGAAGGCAGAGTCCGTAGGCGGTCGCGAGCCCGGTGTCGGCGATGGCCGCGGAGCGCACGGTGCCGCGGTTCTGGAGGATGGCCCTGATGCCCCCCCAGAGGAACAGGCCGTGGCTGAAGGCGTCGCCGGTCTCGGCCTCGGCGATGGAGGTCACACGCGCCTCGTTGACGAGGCGGGCTTCGTTACCGCCCCAGGCGTAGAAGCCGTGGGTTTGGGTGATGCCGCCGGCGGTGGTCGGGGTGGCCTCGATCTCCTCGCTCAGCAGGGTGTCGAAGTTGTCGCCGGTCCATCGGTTGTAGAGGAGGTAGGCGGCGTCGGTGGAGATGAGGCTGGAGTGGTAGCCCATGCGGATGTGGCCGGCTTCGCCCCAGTTGGTGCCCCAGGAATTGCGGACGATCCAGACGCCGGCGCCGCCTTCAGCCGGGGCGTCGTCCCACCCGATGATGGCGACGGCGTGGTCGACGACATTGGAACAGTAGTCGAGCAGGCCATCGGTGCAGTTGGGCCCCACGCGGTAGGTGCCGCCCGTGTAGTAGTCGAACTCGCCGCCATCGGGTGTGGAGTCGATGCCGGTGTCGATGGCGCCCCCGGCGAGCAGGGCGCGCTTCATGGTCTCAATGTCGTAGGCCGGGAGGCGGTGCCAGCTGGAGAACCTCACGCGCGGGGCGTCCCAGTGGAGGTTGTCCTCTCCTGGGTCGGTCGTTGTATAGGGGAATACGGATTCGTCGCAGACCCCGTAACGCACGAGCGCGTCAAGCTCATCGTAGGTGTAGGAGCTCCCGTAGATGCCCCCGCTGAAACCCGCGTACAGCGGCGAGAGGCTCCAGACGAGGAACGACTCGGAGAAGTCCGCCACGGCGTTGTCGTAGCGGCCGGTCGCGCGGTTGTAGGCGCTCTCGGCGCTGGCCAGTGCGCCAAAGGCGTAACAGGTTCCCACCGATCCCTGCTGGTGGACGGGCCCGATATAGCTGTGGCCGTCGATGTCGCGGAGGTCGAAGGTGGCGGGGAGCGTCTGGGCGAGGGCGCCGCCGGACAGGGTGAGGCCGGCGATGAGTGCGCAAAGACGCGCGGAAAGAGGCGCTTTCATGGGCTCCACGTTCCGGGGGGTTTGTGGCGGCGTCAACCCGCCGCGCAGGCGCTGGGGGATTTATCTCAGGGCGGCCGGACGGAGCTGCCGCCACGCGATCCAGCCGAGGAGGACAACCAGTCCGAGATCGCGGAAAAATGTCAGGGCGAGCGAGCTCCCGCCGGTGCCGAAGCAGCCGCAGGCGATGTCGAGCCCGCGTGCCCAGGTGATCCCTACGATGGCGAGAAACGCGAGCGAGAGCGGCAGCAGGAGGAGGAGCGCACCCCGTCGCCAGAGGCCGAGTGCGATTGCGCCGCCGGCGAGAATTTCCAGCCAGGGCAGGGTGAGTGCGAGCGGGGCGACGAGTGCAGCCGGCATCAGCCGGTAGAGCGCGATGTCGTGCGCGAATTGCGCGGGGTCGAGGGCTTTGAGGGCTCCCGCATAAAGGAACACGCCGCCGGCGACGATCTCGGCCAGTCGCAGTGCGAGGCGCTTCATGGGTGCGCCTCCTGCCAGGCCTGCCAGCCGCCTTCGAGCACATAGAGGGAGTCGATGCCGAGATCGCGCCGGAGCCGCCGTGCGACCTGCTGGCTGGACTGGCATTGGCGGTGGTCGCAATACACGACGACGGTCACTCCGGGCTGCCAGCGCTCGACGACGCCGGGGAGCAGGGTTTCCCAGTGGTCCTCGTTGAGCGGGACGGCGTCGGGGATGTGGGCCGCGGCAAACGCCGCGTCGCTGCGCGCGTCGATCCAGAGCACGGAGCCGGGTAGCGCGGCGAGTCGGGTGAGCGGAAGCTCGGGTGCGAGGGTGTAGGTGTGCGGATCGAAGTCGGGCCGGCGCGGGTGCAGCCATGCGGCGGCCAGCGCGAGTGCGAGCGCGAGTCCGAGGATGCCGGCGGCCTCGCGGAGGCCGCGGCGGAGCGGCGGACGGGAGGAGTCGCGGGCGGTGGAGGACATGGCGGCACGCTAGGAACGCGTGGCGGGCGGGGGCGAAGTTATTTCGCGGGCCGGGCCGCAAGATTTGCTTTGATCGCCGGTTGCCGTCGCGGTGAGCCTGAAGGCACGTATGCCATCCGCCTCCGCAGCGCCGCAGCCCGCCCTTCTCCGCCGCCTCATCCCGTGGGGTATCGCGCTTCTCGGTGCGCTGTACCTCGGGTTTATCGCAACGCATTGCTCGCCGTATGCGGGCGGGGCGGACTCGTCGGGTTACCTGAATGGCGCGCGGCTTTTGCTGGAGGGGCGTTGTGCGCTGCCGATTCCGGAGATCGCCGGGCTGGATGCGGGCAACTGGGACCCGCTGCTGCAGCAGCCGCTCGGGTTTGTCTATCGCCCGGAGCGGCAGCTGATGATGCCGACCTATCCGGTGGGGCTCTCGCTACACCTGGCGGCGGCCTCGTGGTTGGTGTCGCTGGACCAGGCGATGATTCCGGTGAGCCTGCTCTGTGCGGCGGCGGCGGCGTTTTTCACCGTGGCGCTTGGGCGCAGGCTTGGGCTTTCGCAGCCCTGGGCGCTGGCCGGCGGGGCGCTCCTGCTCATGAGCCCGCTTTTTCTGCTCATGGTGAACCAGCCGATGAGCGATGTGCCGGCCCTGGTGTGGGTGAGCGCGGCGTGTTATTTCGGTGTGCGGGCGCGAGAGCGCTGGGTCTGGGCTCTGGCTGCGGGGGGGGCGGTGGCGATGGCGGTGCTGGTGCGACCGACCAATCTGCTGGTGATGCTGCCGCTCGCGGTGGCGCTGGGCCTGCGCTGGCGCGCGTGGCTGGCGCTCGTGGTGGCCGGGGCTCCGGGCGCGGTCTTCCTCGCGTGGTACAATGTGCAGCTCTACGACAAGGCTCTGACGACCGGCTACGGCGACATCGGCGGGTTGTTGAAAGCCGGGTACGTGCCGCACAACACCGCGCATTTCGTCCTGTGGCTGGCGGTGCTGCTGAGCCCGCCGGTGGCGCTGGCGGCGTACGGGCTGCCGTGGCTGCGCAGGCACTCGCCGTTTGCGGTGAGCCTGCTCGCGGTGTGGGTGGCCGCGTTTGCCGGTTTCTATGTCTGGTATTTCTACTCGGGCGAGACGTGGTGGTATCTGCGGTTCATCCTCCCGGCGTTTCCGCCGGCGATCATCGCCGGGTTGCTGGTGCTGGAGCAGTGCGTGGCGCCGCGGGTGCCCGCGCGCATCGGCCGCCTGGCCTGGCCGCTGGGGCTGCTCGCCTGCCTCCTCTGGCTGGGCTTGTGGGGCTGGCATTTCAACGTGGACCGCGTGCGGCGAGGCGAGGCGAACTACCCGGAGGCGATGGCCTGGCTCAACGCGCACGTGCCGGAAAACGCGATCGTACTCGAATGGCTGCTCAGCGGTGCCTCGACCTACTACTCGCCGCACACGCTGGTGCGCTGGGATATGGCGAACCGCGCGCAGTTGGACCAGCTCTATGCGGCGGCGGAGAAGAATGGGCGGCCCGTGTATGCGGCCCTCATGGAGTTCGAGATCAAGCAGGCGTTTCCCGACGGGATCCCCGGCCGCTGGGAAAAGGTCGGCGAGGTGCGTCGCGTGACCTTCTGGCGGCTGGTGGAGGCGGGCGGCGCGCAGCCCGCGCCTTAACGCCAGAGCCAGGTGAGGTCGTCCTGGCGGAGCCAGCCGGTCTGGCCGTCGGCAAACTGGAGCCGCACCCAGCGGTCGCCGGGCAGGAATACCTTGTCGGCGATGGCGAGTGTGCCGGCGGCGATGGGCGTGGTCTTCTGCGCGGTGTCGGCGTCGGTCGGGATGGAGCGCAGGGTGGTCGCGTTCCAGACGAGGACGGCGCGCGCGTCGGCCGCGGGGCCATAGGCGCGCAACGCGAGCGTGGCCGTGGGAGCGAGGAGGAGGGCGAGGGCCAGGAGTGTCCAGGCGGTCCAGAGGAGTGTGCGCGCGCGCAGTCCGTAGGCGCGGAGCAGGCCGCAGGCGCCGCTGAGCGCGGCGAGCACGGCGGCGCCGACGAGTAGGGCCTGCCAGCCGGAGGGGGAGAAGGTGCACGCGAGGCGTTCGCGCCACGTGGGGTGGGCGAAGGCGCCGAGGGCGTTGGGCGTGTAGCCGGCCTTTTCGTATCCGAAGATCAGGTGCCGGTGCGTGAGGGCATCGGGGTGCTGGACGAAGGCGGCGGTCCATTGCGCGGCGGCCTCGGCGTTGTGGTCCTGTTGCGCGAGTGCGAGTGCGAGATTGTGGCGCAGCTGCCAGTCGGTCGGGGCCTGGACGAGCGCCTCGCGCCAGGCTTTTTCGGCGGCGGCGTAGTTGCCCGCACGGTAGTCGGCGAGCGCCTCGGCGCGGGCGCCGGGGGCGGAGACGATGAACGCGAGCGCGAGGACGAGGAAGGGGAACAGGTTGCCCGGGCGGAAGAGCGAGCCGGGCGCGAAGGGCAGCGGCTGGTGCGCGGTCTGGGCTTTTTCGGCGCGCGCGATCCAGTCGGCGGGCAGGGCGCCTTCGGCGCGGTAGAGCGCGGAGTCGGCCTCGGTCCAGAGCGCGGCGAGGGTGGGGTCGCCGAGCATCTCGGGTGCGGGGGCGGCGTGGGGGAGGCCGCGGAGGCGGGCGATGTCGTGCTGCCAGTGGATGAGCAGCGGGCGGCGTTTCGCGGCGTCGGCGGTGGTGCGGAGTTGGGCGAGGGTGGCGGCGAGGCGTTGGTGGGCTTCGCGGCGCGGTTTGAGCGGGTCGGTGGCGCGTGCGCGGCGCAGGGCGAGTGCGAGCCAGCAGGCGACGAGTGCCACGCCGGGCAGCGCGAGCCAGAGTGTGAGCAGGCGGGCCGACCAGGGCTCGCGGGTGCCGGAGGTGGCGGACTGGGTGTCGCCGGGTAGCGCCGCCGGGAGCGCGGTGACAGGGGCAAGTTCGCGGGGGGCCGCGGCGGACGCAGACGACTGACCGACGGGGGCGATCGAGATCCCGGACGCGGCAGGGGCGGCGGTGATGGCGAGGCTGACGGCCGGGGTGCTGAGCGTCTGGTAGGTGCCGCTTTCCGGATCGAAGTAGGTGTAGGAGACGGGGCCGAGCCGGTAGTTGCCGGCTTTGGAGGGCATCAGGACGACGTCTTCGGAGAGGGTGACATCGAAGAGTTTTCCCTCGGCCGGGGTGCGTTTGGCCTGCGGTTGCACGACCTGGAAATCTTTCGAGACGCTGCGCGCCGGGAGGCCGGGGATGTCGGGCCAGTTGCCGGTGCCGGAGAGGGTGAGCGTCCAGGTGACGGGTTCGCCGATCGCGGCGCGTTCGGGGACGACCTTGGATTCGAGTTTAAACTGGCCGACGGCGCCGGCGAAGGAGGCCGGTGCGGGCTGGGGCAGCGGGCGGACGTTGAGGGTGAGCGGCTGGCTGGAGATGGCCTGCTGCTGGACCTCGGGGTTTTGGAAGAGCCCGAAGTTGGAGTAGCCGGTGATGAGGTTGACGAGCTGGGTGGCCGGGGGGAGCTCGATCTGGCCGGCGGCACTGGCGCTGGCGCGTGTGCGGTAGGAGACGAGCACGCGGCGCTCGCGGCCGATGGTGGTCTCGGAGGATTCCGGTTTGGGCCAGTTTTCGAGGGCCAGGGGGACGCCGTTCCAGTCGGGTTGCGCGGCACCAAGGGAGTGGAAGTAGCGGCGGGTGACGGAGAGCGTGTAGGTGAGCGGGAAGACCTGGCCGGCCCAGACGGTGTCGGCCGGGACGGTGAAATGGGAATCGGCAACCGATTCCAAGGGGACGTCGTTTCTGCCGACGGTGGCTTCGCCGGGCTCGAAGTGGGCGGCGGCGACGCGGATCTTGCCCTGGTCGGTCTCGATGTCGAAGGCGGGGATGTCGATGGCCTTGCGCTCGGTGAGGCGGGCGACGAGGGAGAGGGTGACGGTCTTCGACATGGAGAAGTTGACCATCGAGATGCTCTGGGATCGGCCGGTGATGCGCAGGGAGAGGCCGGGGATGGCGGGCAGGGTGGGGTCGCCCTTGGGCTCGCATTGCTCAAACACGAGGGAGAGTTCGGAGGTCTGGCCGACGCCGAGGGTGCCCCCGTTGGGCTCCCAGCGGGCGGTTTGCGCGGCGAGCGTGGCGGCGAGCGCGAGGAAACAGAGGAGGAGGGATACGAGGCGCGAAGTCATCGGACGGTTCACCAGTTCTTGCCCGGGGTGTCCTGCGGGCGCTTTTTTTTGTCATCCATCAGTTGAAAGAGGCGCACGGGGGAATCCTGCTCCTTGACCTGCTCGAGCTTCTGGCGCTGGAGGGCGGTGGCGGGATCGGCCTTCTCGGTCTCGGGCTTTTTTTCGGAGCCGCCGACTTGTTGCATGTCGGAGGACGGCGGCGGGGGGGGCTGCTGCTTTTTTTCCTCGGGCTGCTTCATGTCGCCGAAGGCGGAGTCCTTGTTCTGCGGCTTCTGCTCCTGCGGCTTGGACTCGGACTGTTTTTGCTCCTCCGGCTTCTGCTCCTGCTGTTTCTGCTCCTCCTTTTGTTGGGGGAGCTGCTTTTGCTCCTGTTGCTCCTTTTGATCTTTCTTCTGTTCGTCCTTCTGGGACTGCGGGGGCTCTTCCTTCTTCTGCTGGGGAGGGGTGCGGAGCAACGCTTCGAGATCGCGGCGGAGTTGGTGCCAGTCGGCGGCCTTGGACTGTGGGTCGAGGGCGTCGCCGGCGGTGACGGCGGCGAGGGCGTCGCGTACCGGGCCTTCGGGGACGGGTTTGGCGGCCTGGCCGGCGGAGAGGCGCTGGCCCCAGGCGACGGTTTTGTGCGCGAGCTCGGCAAGGTCCGAGACGGAGAGTTCGTCCTGATCGGCCAGGCGCTGCACGGCTTTCGAGAGCGGCGCGGCGAGCGCGGTGTCGTCCGGCTGCGCGGCGTCGGACGGGACTGCCGGTTCGGCGGCGTGGACCAGTGCGAGGCTTGCGAGAAGCAGGGCGGTCGAGTGCAGGCCGTGTTTCATTTCAAAACCTCCTTGGGCGCGCGTGGTGCGGTGCCGGCGATCGGGATGGCGCGCGGGCGCGGGCGCACGGGTAGTTCGAGCCAGAAGCTGAGGATGAGGCAGAGCAGTGCGGGGGAGAGCAGCCACTGGAAGCGCTCGGTGGCGCGTGGCAGGCGCTTGTTGGCAAACTCGCCCTGCCGGCCCGCTTCGACGGTCTGGCGGAGCAGCGCGGGGAGATCGATCCACGCGCTGGCGTCGCGGTAGGCGCCGCCGGTCTCCGCGGCGAGTTTTTGAAGGGTGCTGCTTTCGAGGCGCGAGAGTACGACGGCGCCGCGCGGATCTTTCACGAAGCCGCCGCTGCCGTCGGGGATCATTGCGCCGAGCGCGGTGCCGATGCCCAGGCTGATCACGCGGATGTGGTGCTCCTTCAGCTGGGCCAGAGACGACTGCCAGTTGTCCTCGTGGGCTTCGCCGTCGCTGAGGATGATGAGGAAGCGGTCGGCGCTGTTGGTGGAGGCGAAGGCGTCGAGCGAGGTTTTGAGCAGAGCTTGGTAATCCGTGCCGCCTTCGGGCAGGTAGTCCGGGCCGAGCGCCGGGAGGAACTCGCGCAGGATCTCGTAGTCGGCGCTGAGCGGGCTTTGCAGAAAGGCGGTCCCGGAAAACACGACGAGGCCGACGCGCTCGCCCTTCAGGCGTTCGAGGAGCGATTGGATGAGCAGGCGTGAGCGCTCCAGCCGCGAGGGCTTCACGTCGGGCGCGAGCATCGAGCGCGAGAGGTCGACGGCGATCAGGATCTCGCGCGATTGGTCGAAGGCCTGCTCCTCCTCGTGGCCCCATTGCGGACGGGCGAGGGCGACGATGGCGAAGACCAGGCCGAGGCCCAGCCAGATGCGGCGGCGCAACAGGAAGGTGCTCGGCGCGGGGCCGCTGGCGAGTGTGAGCGCGCGGGCGCCGGCCTCGCCGCGCAGCATTTTCTGCGGGGCCCCGTCTTTGGCGACGCGGCGGCGGCGCGCGCCATCCCAAGCGAGCAGCCCGAGCGGGATGACGAGCAGCCAGAGGACAAAGGGCCACGCGAAGCTCATGCGGCACCTCCCGCAAACGAGGCCACGGCGCGCAGGCGCGACCAGCCCGCGCCGAGCAGCACGAACGCGAGTCCTGGCGCCGCGAGCCAGGCGAAGAGTTCGCTGGTCACGAGGTAGCTCTTGGCCTGGAAGTCGATCTTCTGGGCGCTGTCGATGGCCTTGAACGCCGCCTCGACGGTGTGCACGTCGTCGGCGCGGAAAAAGCGTCCGCCGGTGCGTTCGGCCATCTGGCGCAGCGAGCCCTCGTCGAGGTCGGAGACGATCTGGCGGTAGGCGACCTTGCGTCCCTGCTCGTCGATGATGGGCATGGGTACGATGCCGTCGCGGCCGGCGCCGACCGCGTAGATGGGGATGCCGCGCGAGACGGCGAGGTCGGTGGCCTGTTCGGGCGATAGCGTGCCCTTGTTGTTGGCGCCGTCGGTGAGCAACACGAGGAAGGCTCCGAGGCGTTTCCCGTCGCTCTCGCGCTGCGCTTGTTCGAGGCGCGAGAGGGCGACACCGAGACCGTCGCCGATCGCGGTGCCGTCTTCGATCAGTCCGATGCGCAGGCGCTCCAGTTGGCGACTGAGCCAGTCGTGATCGAAGGTGAGCGGCGCGAGCGTGTAGGCGCGGCCCGAGAAGACCACGATGCCGATGCGGTCGCCGGGGCGCTGATTGACGAAGGCCTGGATGACCGGCTTGACCGCCTGGAGGCGGTTGATGCGGTCGCCACCCCGCTCGTAATCCTCGGCGAGCATGGAGCCGGAGAGGTCGACGGCGAGCATGAGGTCGTAGCCGCGCATGTGCGATTCGCGCTTATCCTCGACGCGCTGCGGTCGCGCGAGCGCCACGATGAGCAGCACGAGGCCGGTGCCGACGAGGCCGACGGGCCAGCGGGAGACGCTGGAGAACGACGGACGATGCCAGGCGGCGGCAAACGGGACGACGAGCACGGAGACGCGCTGGCGCTGGCGTAGCCACCAGGCGAGCGGCAGGGCGAGCAGCAGGAGGAGCCAGAGCGGATCGTGAAAAACGAAGTGTCCCATGGCGGCTCAGGCGGCATGCATCCGCGCGTGGAAGAAACGCACCAGCGCATCGAGCCGGTTTTCCTCGGTGCTGACGGCGAGGCGGCTCTGCCGGTCGGGAAAGAGCGTGCGCCAGGAGGCCTCGCGTTGCTCGCGCCAGGCGGCGTGCGCGGTGCGTTCGGCGTGGGAGCCTTCGAGGGTGACGAGCCGTCCCGCGGTGGGATCGTAGGCGGCGAAGGTGTTACCCGTGGGCAGCTCGCGCTCCCACGGATCGTCCACGCGGAAGCCCATGGTCTGGTAGCGGCGCTGCATGAGCGCCCAGCCTTCGGCGGCGATGCGCGGGGGAAAATCGGAGAGCCAGATCAGGATCGAGTGCTTCGGCGCGGCCTTGGCGAGCATGCGCCAGGGCAACATCGCCGGCGGGATCTCGCCGGTGCCGGCCAGCGATGGCGCGGGGTGGCCGATCAGCCGCGAGGCCAGGTGCATGATCGGGCCGCGTCCGCGGACGGGTTCGCGGTAGATGCAATCGTCGGGCAACGCGTGGATGTAGCCGACGCGGTCACGGTTGACGGCGCCGAGCAGCATGACGAGGCCGGCGAGCTCGAGCAGCGCCTCGCGTTTCGAGACGGCGCCGGAGCCGAATTGCAGGCTGGGCGAATCCTCGAAGACGACGATCAACGTGACCTCGCGCTCCTCGACGAACTTCTTGCGGTACGGCTCGCCGAGGCGCGCGGTGACGTTCCAGTCGATGTCGCGCACGTCGTCGCCAAACTCGTAGCGCACGACCTGGTCAAACTCCATGCCGCGTCCGCGGAAGGCCGAGCGGTACTCTCCGCTGAGGGAGGTCTCGACGGCATGGCGCACGCGCCACTCCAGCTGCCGGAGGACGGCGAGCGGGTTGCCCGAGGCAAGCGGGCTGGCGGCGTTGGATTCGTCGGACATGCGGAGCCGGAAAACGAGGCGCGGCGGGGCGCGCGATTACTTGGCGGGGACGGGCGTCTTTTCGACGACCTCGGCGACGATCTTGTCGGCGGTGAGCTCGGCGGCCTCGGCCTCGTAGGTGAGGCCGATGCGGTGGCGGAGCACGTCGGGCGCGAGTTCCTGCACGAGCGCGGGGCTGAGGAAATCCTGACCGCGCAGCCAGGCGAGGGCGCGGCCTGCGGCAAAGAGCGCGAGCGAGGCGCGCGGCGAGGCGCCGAAGTTGAGGCGGCGTTTCCCCTGCGGCACGCCGTCGGCGAGCATGCGGGTGTTGCGCACGAGCGAGAGGATGTACGCCTGCACGGCCTGCGAGACGTGGACCTGGTCGACGGCCTTGCGCAGTTCGAGCAGTTCCTCGCCGCTGGAGACGGGCTGGAGCGCGGGCTGTTGGGTGACCTGGCCCCAGCGCTGCATCATGGTGGCCTCTTCGTCGGCGGTCGGGTAGTCCACGATCAGCTTGAAAAGGAAGCGGTCCGTCTGGGCTTCAGGGAGCGGATACGTGCCCTCCTGCTCGACGGGATTCTGCGTGGCCATGACGAAAAACGGCTTGGGCAGCGGGTGCGTGGTGCCGCCGATGGTGACCTGGCGCTCCTGCATGGCTTCGAGCAGGGCGGACTGGACCTTGGCGGGGGCGCGGTTGATTTCGTCGGCCAGCACGAGGTTGGCGAAGATGGGGCCGCGGTGCGGGAGAAACTCGCCGGTCTTGGGCTGGAAGATCATGGTGCCGACGACGTCGCTGGGCAGCAGGTCGGGCGTGAACTGGATGCGCTCGAACTGCACGCCGAGGGCGGTGCCGAGGGATTTGACGAGAAGGGTCTTGGCGAGACCGGGCATACCTTCGAGCAGCACGTGGCCGTTGGCGAGGAGGGCGACCAGCAGCCGCTCCACGGCGTCGTTCTGGCCGATCACGGCCTTGCCGATTTCATCGCGAAGTTTCTGGGACCAAACGGGGCCGGTAAGCATGGTGGAAAGAGGGGCGTCAAATTGAGTGGAAGCGCGCCGAGGCGCGAGCGTAAGTTTTGCGCGGGGTTTGACTGGCGGGTGCCGGAGTTGTTTCCCTCGGGGCGAAATTCCCGCCCATGGCCGACGATTTACCCGATCTTGACCCGCACCTGACTGCGCGTTTGCGCGCGGCAGGCGTCCGCCCGGGCGAGGTGGTGGAGCGTTTCGTGCGCGGATCGGGGCCGGGCGGGCAAAAGATCAACAAGACGTCGTCGACGGTGGTGCTGCGGCACGAGCCGACGGGCATCGAGGTGCGCTGCCAGCGCGAGCGTTCTCAGGCGGACAACCGGGTCGCGGCGTGGGCGGAGCTGGCCGACAAATTGGAGGCGCGGCGGCGCGGACAGGCGGCGGCGGTCCAGCAGGACCGGGAAAAGGCGCGGCGCCAAAAACGCCAGAAGAGCCGCGCGCAGAAGGTTCGCATGATCGTGGCCAAAAAACACCGCGCCGGCCACAAGGCGGCGCGCGGAAGGGTGCGCGGCGATGAGTGAGCCGGCGCCGGGTTTCCCTCCGGCCAACAAGGGGGCTTTTGAGTCGGCGGGCGGCGTCCACCTCTGGACCGTCGCGTGGCTGGTGCTGGCAGTGGCGCATGTCACCCAGGCGATCTGGTGGAGCGGGTTCACGGCGGTGCCGGGCGACTTGGTGGACGGGCGGTTCAACGCGTTGGTGTTGGAACACGGTTACCAGGCGCTGCGGGGCCTGTACGATTTTTTCTCGCCGGGTCAGTTCTACCCGGAGACCGGGACGCTCGGGCTGAGCGACACCCATGTCGGGACGCTGCCGATCTACGCGGTCCTGCGCGTGCTGGGCTGCTCGGACATGCTGGCCTGGCAGGGCTGGTTCGTGATCGTGGCGGCGCTCAACGCGTGGGCGGCGTCGCGCTGGTTGGGGGCGCTGGGGATCGCGCCGGCACTGCGCGGGCCGCTGGCGTTTGCGGCGAGTGCTTCGGCGGCGATGGTCTGGATGGCGGGTGCGCACGCGCAGTTGTTGCCCATTTTCTCGGCGTTGTTCGCGGCGGAGCAGGCCGTGCGCTGGAGCGAGGACCGGGCGCGGTGGCGCTGGCTGTCGTGCGCCGGCTGGATCGGGTGGCAGTTTGCGGCGGGGCCGTACCAGACGTTTTTCGCGGGCGTGTTGGGCGCGTTTGCCGTGGTGGCGGCCTTGGCGCTGCGCGAGCGGCGGCTGCCGGCGCGTCCGGTGTCCGAGGCGCGGGGATGCGATTGGGCAGGCGCCCTTGCGGTGGCGGTGCCGGGGCTCGGGTTGTGCGCGGTCGCGGTTATTGCGCATGGCGCTGCGCTGCGGGCCGGTCACTCGAGAGGGTGGGCGGAGTCGCTGGCGGGGGCGCCCGATGTGCGCGCGTGGTTTACGGCGGCGCCCACGCATGCGCTGTACCGGAGCGGCTGGCCGGGGCGACATTCGGACTGGCTGGAGCATGTGTGCTTCACGGGTTTCCTCCCGTGGGCGGGGCTCGCGGCGGTGCTGGCGTGTGGCTGGCGTTGGCGGCGGGATTTGCAGGGGCGCCGGGCGCTGGTCTTCGCGCTGGCGGCCGTGGCGGCCATGCTGTTTTTCACGCGGTGGACGGAGTCGGGCGCGGGGGCGTGGACGTGGGCGACGCGGTACGTCGCTCCGTTGCGTGCGTTCCGCGCGTCGGGGCGCATCGTGATCTTGTTGCAGGCGGTCGAGGTGGCGGCGCTCGGGGTGGTGTTGAGCTATCTCTGGACGCGGGCGCGCAGCCGGCTTGGGCGGGGGCTGCTGGTGATTTGCGCCGTCGCGGTGGCGGCGGAAAATCTCTCCCTCCATCCGATGGCGACGCCGGTGGCGCAGTGCCGGGCGCGGCGCAATGCACTCATCGCCGCGTGGCGTGCGGCGGGCGACCGGCCGATTCTGGTCTATGCGCCTGGTCCGCTCAACCAGCACGAGGATATCTCCAATCTCGACGCGTGGAGTGCGGCGCTGCTTCTGCGCCGGCACACGGTCAACGGCTACAATGGGAGCCGGCCGATGGCACACACGGCATTCCTGTTGAACATGACGAGTGAAAACGCGTTGGGGCTGCTCGCACGGCATGGGGTGCCGGCGTCGGAGGTGTCGCTCGTCACGGCGTTGGCGCCGGAAGCGGAGCGTGCACAGGGGCTGGTGCATCAGGCGCAGCGCTCTTTGCCTCAGCTGGCGGGATTTTCGCTCCAGCCGGTTCGCTGGGCGCTTTTCACGGACGCGGCGCCGTTCGTGGTCGAGGGGCGGACGATGTACCAGTTGACGCCGCCGGCGGAGCTGGAGTTTGCGGTGCCCGAGGGGGCGACGCGGGTGCGTGCCGAGGTGGCGCTCCGCCCCGGCTGCTACGATGGCGATGGCAACTCGGATGGTGTGGGCTTCACCTGGGTGTTGCGCGGCGCCGACGGAGTGGAGCGCGTCATCATGCACGAGTACCTGAACCCGCGCGATCATGCCGGGCACCGCGGCATCCTGCCTCGGGAGCTGGTGCTCCCGCCTGGCTCGGGGCGGGTGCTGATCCTGCGCACGGATTACGGCCCGGCGGGCGATGGCGCCTGGGACTGGCCGCTCGCGGGCAATCTCCGAATCGAGTGAACCGGCGCGCGGGCGCGTCTTTGCTTTTCGGGAATGCCCCACAATGCGGTCGTTTTGTGGGGAGTTTGTTTTTGCATGCTGATAGTGAAACGTCGTTTACAGGTAGCCTGTCTGTGGCAATACCCCCCCAGACGGCCCGCCAATCACCAGTTTTACCGCGTAAAGAATCCCATGAGTTCACACCGCCTGTCTCCGTTGAGCGCCCCTGTGTCCGGGGTGCTTCGTTTCCTGTGCCTGCTGTGCTTCGCGCTGCCGCTCTTGGCCGTGTCGGCGCGGGCGGCTTCAGCGCCCGCAGTGGCGACGATCGCACGCATGCAGCCTGGCCCGGTGACGACTGCCGATACCCTGCAATGGCGCGTGACGTTTACCGAGGCGGTGACGGGCGTGGATCCGACGGATTTCGCACTGACGCAGGTCGATGGCTCAGTCACGGCCGGTACGGTCACGGTCACGGCGGGTGGCAACGCGGCGGAGTATCTGGTGGAGGCGACGGGCGTAACGGGTATCGGCACGCTGCGGCTCGACGTGAAGTCCAGCGGCACGGGCATCGTGAATGGCGCCAGCTTCGCGCTCGCCGGCGGGTTCACGCTGGGCCAGGCGTACACGCATGCCCGCGGCACGGTGGCGGTGGCCTGGGGAAACAACGAGTCCGGCCAGCTCGGGATCACGAATGACGGTGTGCATGGAGTGCCGGCCTTGGTGCTCTACACAGGGGCGCTCGTCGGCAAGACGGTGGTGTCTGTGTCTGCGGGGCCGGGCCATTCGGTGGCGTTGTGCAGCGACGGCACGGTGGCGGCCTGTGGGTGGGGTGGTTATGGCCAACTGGGCAATGGGTCGACGGAGAATTCGAGCACGCCGGTGGCGGTGGACATGACCGGTGCGTTGGCAGGCAAGACGGTGGTGTCGGTGGCGGCGGGGTGGGGCGGCTCGCTGGCGCTGGATCGCGAGGGCAAGGTGTATGCCTGGGGGACGGGAGACTTTGGCCAACTGGGCAATGGGGCGACGGAGAATTCGAGTACGCCAGTGACGGTGGACATGACCGGTGTGCTGTCTGGCAAGACGGTGGTGTCTGTGTCGGTGGGGATGAATCACTCGCTGGCGTTGTGCAGTGACGGCACGGTGGTTGCCTGGGGGGGCAATGAGTATGGCCAACTGGGTAATGGTTCGACGGAGTATACGACCAGGCCAGTGGCGGTGGACATGAGCGGTGTGCTGGCCGGCAAGACGGTGGTGTCGGTGTCGGCGGGGCAGTATCACTCGGTGGCGTTGTGCAGCGACGGCACGTTGGCGGCCTGGGGGTGGAATAACTCCGGCGAACTGGGCAATGGTGCGACGTCCTATTTTCCTACGACCAGGCCAGTGGCGGTGGACATGACCGGTGTGCTGGCCGGCAAGACAGTGGTGGCGGTGTCGGCGGGGCAGTATCACTCGGTGGCGTTGTGCAGCGATGGTACGTTGGCGGCCTGGGGGATTAATTACTTTGGCCAACTGGGCAATGATTCGACGAATTCTTCGCCCACGCCTGTGTCGGTGAAAACGGACACGGGTGCGCTGGCTGGCAAGACGGTGGTGTCGGTGTCGGCGGGGGGGGGGCACTCGCTGGCGTTGTGCAGCGACGGCACCGTGGCGGCTTGGGGACATAATTACTATGGCCAACTGGGCAATGATTTGACGGAGGATTCGACCACTCCGCTGCCGGTGAGAACAGGCGCGCTGGTGGGTAGAACCGTGTATGCCCTCGGCTCCGGTTATGGGACTGGCCATAGCCTCGTGTTGGCGTCGGCGGCGAAGGTCATCACTGCGGTGGAGCCGCCCACGGCTGGTATCTACAAGGCGGGCGACACGCTCGCCTTTACGCTGACGACCGAGGCTGCTGTCACGGTCACCGGGACGCCGCGCCTGGCGCTGACCCTCGGCACGGAGACGCGCTACGCGACGTACGTCTCCGGTAGTGGCACGACCCGTTTGGTCTTTACCTATACGGTGGCGGAAGGCGACACGGGTGACGACTGGACCGTCGTCGTTGGCACGAGTGTCGATTTGAACGGCGGCACGTTGACCGCCGTCGGAGACTGGCCTGTGGCCCTCGCCCTGCCTGCGTACACGCTGCCGGTGATCAAGATGGACGGGCCACCCTCGGTGGCGACGATCGTGCGCGTACAGCCTGGCCCGGTGACGACTGCCGACACGCTGAAGTGGCGCGTGACGTTTACCGAGGCGGTGACGGGCGTGGATCCGACGGATTTCGCACTGACGCCGGTCGATGGCTCAGCCACGGCCGGCACGGTCGCGGTCACGGCGGGCGCCAACGCGGCAGAGTATTTGGTGGAGGCGACGGGGGTGGCGGGTGTCGGCACGCTGCGGCTCGACGTGAAGTCCAGCGGCACGGGCATCGTGGATGGTGGCCGCCGCGCGCTCGCCGGCGGCTTCACTCGGGGGCAGTCTTATACGCATGCCCTCGGCACGGAGCTGGTAGCCTGGGGTAGAAACAACACTGACGAGGCTGCTGCGCAGCTGCCGGCTTTGGTGCTCCACACGGGGGCGCTCGCCGGCAAGACGGTGGTGTCTGTGTCGGCTGGGTTGAATCACTCGGTGGCGTTGTGCAGTGACGGCACGTTGGCTGCTTGGGGATACAATTACTATGGCCAGCTGGGCAATGGTTCGGCGGAGGATTCGTCTACGCCTACGCCAGTGCCGGTGGACATGACCGGTGCGCTGGCTGGCAAGACGGTGGTGGCGGTGTCGGTGGGCGGGGGGTACTCGGTGGCGTTGTGCAGCGACGGCACGGTGGTGGCCTGGGGATTGAATAACTATGGCCAGCTGGGCAATGGTTCGACGACCTATTTGCCTGCGTCCACGCCAGTGCCGGTGGACATGACTGGTGTGCTGTCTGGCAAGACGGTGGTGGCGGTGTCGGCGGGGGCGGGCCACTCGTTGGCGTTGTGCAGTGACGGCACGGTGGCGGCCTGGGGGGGAAATCAAGATGCCCAACTGGGCAATGGTTCGACGGTCGCGTCGTCTGCGCCGATGGTGGTGGATATGACCGGTGTGCTGAATGGCAAGACGGTGGTGGCGGTGTCGGCGGGGGCGAGCCACTCGGTGGCGTTGTGCAGTGACGGCACGGTGGCGGCCTGGGGGCGCAACAGCCAGGGCGAACTGGGCAATGGTGCGACGTCCTATTTCCCTACGGCTAGGCCAGTGGCGGTCGACATGGCCGGCGTGCTGTCTGGCAAGACGGTGGTGTCGGTGTCGGTGGGATCGAGCCACTCGCTGGCGTTGTGCAGCGACGGGACGGTGGCTGCCTGGGGCGGCAATGCCTTTGGCCTACTGGGCAATGGTTCGACGGAGAGTTCGTCCACGCCAGTATCTGTGGACATGACTGGTGTGCTCGCCGGCAAGACAGTGGTGTCGGTGTCGGCGCTGGACATCCATTCATTGGCGCTGTGCAGCGATGGCACGGTGGCGGCCTGGGGGAACAATTACCAGGGCCAACTGGGCAATGCTTCGCCGGAGACTGTGGGCTCTCCGGTCGCGGTGAACACGGCGACTGGCGCGCTGGCGAGTAGAACCGTGTATGCCCTCGGCTCCGGTTGTGGGGCTGGCTATAGTCTTGTGTTGGCGTCGGTGGCGAAGGCCATCACGGCGGTGGAGCCGCCCACGGCTGGTACCTACAAGGCGGGCGACACGCTCACCTTCACATTGACGACCGAGGCTGCTGTCACGGTCACTGGCACGCCGCGCCTGGCGCTGACCATTGGCACGGCGACGCGCTACGCGACGTACGCCTCTGGTAGTGGCACGACCAGTTTGGTCTTTACCTATACGGTGTCAGCCGACGACCCGGATGCCGACAGGGTCGCTGTCGGCAGCACGAGTGTCGAACTGAACGGCGGCACGCTGACCGCCGTCGGAGGCTGGCCCGTGGCTCTTGCTCTGCCTGCGTACACGCTGCCGGCGATCAAGGTGGACGGACCACCCTCGGTGGCGTCCATCGCGCGCATCCAGCCCGGCCCGGTGACGCTGGAGAACACTTTGAAATGGCGCGTGACGTTTACCCAAGCGGTGACGGGCGTGGACCCTGCGGACTTTGCGCTCACACAGGTCGACGGCTCGGCCACGGCAGTCACGCTCACGGTCACGGCGGGTGCCAACGCGGCGGAGTATTTGGTGTCGGCGACGGGTGTGGCGGGTGTCGGCACGCTGCGGCTCGATGTGAAGTCCAGCGGTACGGGGATCGTGAATGGCGACAGCCACGCCCTCGCCGGCGGGTTCACGTTTGGCCAGTCCTACACGCACGCCCTCGGCATGGTGCCGGTGGCTTGGGGCGATAACGAATACGGCCAGCTCGGCCTCGGGACCACGGATGGTAACGCGCATTCGTTCCCGGCCTTGGTGCTCCGCGCAGGGGCGCTTGCCGATAAGACGGTGGTGGCGGTGTCGTCAGGGGAGTCGCACTCGCTGGCGTTGTGCAGCGACGGCACGGTAGCGGCCTGGGGGTACAATTGGGACGGTCAGCTGGGCAATGGTGAGACGACGAATTATCGCGAGTCCACGCCGGTGCCGGTTTTGGTATCCCACACCGGGGCGCTGGCCGGCAAGACGGTGGTGGCGGTATCGGCGGGGGCGGACTACTCGCTGGCGTTGTGCAGCGACGGCACGGTGGCGGCCTGGGGGCGCAATAGCCATGGCGAACTGGGCAATGGCGAGACGGAGAATTCGTCTACGCCGGTGGCTGTGAAAACGGATACAGGTGCGCTGTTGGGCAAGACGGTGGTGTCTGTGTCGGCGGGGGGGGGGCATTCGTTGGCGTTGTGCAGCGACGGTACGATGGCGGCCTGGGGGTTTAGTGGCCACGGCCAACTGGGTAATGGTGATACGACGGATTTACCCACGCGCACGCCAGTGTCGGTGGACATGGCCGGTGTGCTGAATGGTAAGACGGTGGTGTCTGTGTCGGCGGGGCAGTATCACTCGTTGGCGTTGTGCAGTGACGGCACGGTCGCGGCCTGGGGGTGGAATAACCTTGGCGAACTGGGCAATGGGTCGACGGAGAATTCGTCTACGCCGGTGTTAGTGGACATGGCCGGTGCGCTGAATGGTAAGACGGTGGTGTCTGTGTCGGCGGGGTTGAGCCACTCGCTGGCGTTGTGTAGTGACGGCTCGGTGGCGGCTTGGGGGGGCAATTACTCTGGCGAATTGGGTAATGGTAGGACGGACTTTTTTTCGTCCACGCCACTGTCGGTGGACATGACCGGTGTGCTGTCTGGCAAGATGGTGGTGTCTGTGTCGGCGGGGTCGAGCCACTCGGTGGCGTTGTGCAGCGACGGCACGGTGGCGGCTTGGGGGTACAATTGGGACGGTCAGTTGGGCAATGGTACGACGGGCTATTCTACAGGCACGCCGATGTCGGTGAACACGGGCACTGGAGCGCTGTGGGGTAGAACCGTGTATGCCCTCGGCTCCGATGGTGTGGGTGGTGGCTGTAGCCTCGCACTGGCTTCGCCGGCGGCCATCGCGGCGGTGGAGCCACCCATGGACGGCGGCTACACGGCGGGCGATACGCTCACCTTTACGTTGACGGCAGGGGTTGCTGTCACGGTTACCGGGACGCCGCGCCTGGCGCTGACCATCGGCACGACGACGCGCTATGCGACGTACGCCTCCGGTAGTGGCACGACCAGCCTGGTGTTCACTTACACGGTGCAGGACGGTGAGAGGGATTCCGACGGGATCGCCGTCGCCAGCGTGATCGATTTGAACGGCGGCACGCTGACCGAAACCGAAACCTGGCGCTGGCCCATCAGGCTGGCCCTGCCCGCGTACACGCTGCCGGCGATCAAGGTGGAGCTCCGGAGCCTGTTTGCGGCGCTGTCGGCGCGTGCGTATGCCGGAGCGGGCGAGGAGACTCTGATCGTGGGGTTTGTGTTTGCCGGTGCCGGGAAGCCGACGCTGGTGCGCGGTGTGGGGCCGGGTATGGGCGAGGCGGTGGTGGGCCATCTGGTGGATCCACAGCTGCGACTGTACGCGTTGGACGGCACGCCGGTCGCGGACAACGACGACTGGGCGGGCTCACCAGAGCTCTCCGAGGCGTTTGCCCGTACTGGAGCGGCGGCACTGAAAGCGGACTCGAAGGACGCGGCTTTGTTGGCCGCGCTGCCAGGGCACGTCTATACGGCGCACGTGAGTGGTTTGGCGGGTGATGCCGGTGTGGCGCTGGCCGAGGCATATGATGCCGATCTGTCGGATACGGACCATCGTCTGACTGCGCTGTCAGTGCGCTGTCGTGTAGGCACGGACGAGGACATCGTGATCGCCGGGTTTGTGATCACGGGCGAGGCGTCGAAGCGCGTGGTGGTGCGAAGCGTGGGCCCCGGATTGTCGGAATCGGTGGGTGGGGCGCTGGCAGACCCCGCGCTCCAAGTCTTGAAACTCAATCGCGCGACAGGCGACTGGATGATCGTGGGCGAGAACGACGATTGGTACAGCACGCCGGCGACGGCGGACTTGTTCGAATCGCTTGGCATGGGCGCGCTGACGTCGGGTTCGAAGGATGCGGCGTTGGTGTTGACGCTGGAGCCGGGCATCTACACGGCGCAGATGCGTGGCGTGGACGGCGCGACGGGCGTCGGCCTGATGGAGCTCTACGAGGCGCAGTAAAAGTGGTGTCCGCCAGCCGTGGGCCGTGAGGTTTCCCAAAAACAAAGCGCCCGGCATTATTGCCGGGCGTTTTGCTGTCTGCACGTCACGAAGGGGATGCGGCGGCTTTCAAGGGCGGGCACGCTCTGGGCGAAGGGAAAATGCAAAATGATGTAAAAGAAAGCTTGTTGCGTTAACGGGCCCTCGCCAACGTCGCGCTCCGACAGCCAGCCGGAAGCCTTCTGGTTCTCGGCTCAATTTTTACAAACCACTACTCCCTATGTCCTCGTTTCTGGCCATGTTTCGTCGCGCGCAACGGTCCGTCGGCTTGCTCCTGCTCGGGCTGTTGCCCGTGCTCTCCGGGGCCCAAGTCTTCAACGATACTTATAAACCCAACCTGTGGGATGGCGGCGTCAAGGCGATGGCGCTCCAGCCGGATGGCATGCTGGTGATCGGCGGCACGTTTCAACACGCCGACACGCGTATCGCCCGCAATCGCATCGCCCGCCTCAACGAGGATGGCTGGGTGGATCCGACCTTCGACCCCGATGCCAATGGCGAGGTCTTGGCGCTGGCGGTGCAGACGGACGGAAAGATTCTAGTGGGCGGCAGCTTCACCACGGTGGGCGGGCAGGCCCGTTCGTACCTCGCGCGGCTTGCGCCGGACGGCACGGTCGATCCGAGTTTTATCGCGACGGTCGATGGGGCAGTGCGGGCGCTGGCGCTCCTGCCCGACGGGAAAATCTGGGTGGGCGGGTCTTTCAATCAAGTCAACGGCGTCGCCTGCGCGGCGCTGGCCCTGCTCGACGCCGGCGGCGCGCTCGCGACCGAGCGCGACAATCTGGGCGCGGTGACGTGGACATACGGGTCGCCGTTCGATGAAAGCCATGGGGCCAACTACGGTGTCGCCCGACTGCTGCGCACAAGCGCGAACCGGGTCGTAGTGGTGGCTGGGGAAACCTCCTCGTCGGCGAGTCTCTTGTGGCGGATGGGCGCCGATGGCCGGCGGGACACCGGGTTTGCGGCGCCGTCCGTCGACGCGATCTATGCGCTCGGCGAACAATCGACGGGAAAGCTGGTGATCGGCGGCACGTTCCTCTCCGTCGACAGCGACGCCACGCGGCAACGTCTCGCGCGGCTCAACATCGACGGCACGCTCGATACGAGCTTCACGCAGCCGCCTTTTCCCTCGGGGGTCGATGCGGTGCTGGTTCTCCCGGACGATCGCATTCTCGCCACCAGTCCGGGGCTCAATTCCAAGTTTCAATGCATGGGCGCGGAGGGCGGCGTGGAGTTCACCTTCGAGGCGCCGCTGAGCGTGTTTATGTCGGCGGCGACGCCGACGGCGCTGGTGCGCCAGCCCGACGGCAAGATCATCGTCAATGCCGGACAACAGGGCCTCACGCGGCTCAACGCCGACGGCTCGCTCGACACCTCGACCCAAGCGTTGGACCTGTGGGTTACGGGTGGCGGCGCCTACGGTAAGCTCGGCCTCGGTTCCTATGGTGGCACCGGCGATCAGGTGGAAGTGCTGAAGCGGGTGGCGGGCGCCAAGGCCGTGGCCGTGGGTGGGCAGCACCTGCTTTTCGCCAAGGATGACGGCACGCTCTGGGGGGCCGGGCGCAACGATCAGGGCCAGCTGGGCGTCGATCCGACGACGTTGGCCTACACTTCCGACGGGCAGCCGCGGCAGGTGGCGGGCGTGACCGACGTGGCCACCGTGGTGGCGGGTAGCAATCACAGTTTCTTCATCAAAACCGATGGTACGCTCTGGGCCATGGGCGATAACACCGGCGGCAAACTCGGCAATCGCAACACGACCGACCAGTACGCCCCCGTGCAGATCGCCACCGGCGTGGCGGCGGTGGCGGCCGGCGTGGACCACAGCCTGTACGTGACCACCAGTGGCGATCTCTATGCGATGGGCAGCAACACGCACGGCCAGTTGGGCACTTCGTCCTACACCACCACGCCGATGCTCGTCGCGACGGGTGTGAAGGCGGTGGCGGCGGGCGACTACTTCAGTCTTTACCTGAAAACCGACGGCACCCTCTACGGCATGGGCCAGAACAGCAGCGGCCAGCTCGGGCAGGGCGATACGACCAACCGCGGCACGCCGGCGCTGATCGCGACTGGAGTCTCCACCATGGCGGCCGGCGCCGCCCACAGCGCCTTCGTCACGACGGAAGGCTACCTGATGACGATGGGCTACAACGCCTCCGGCCAGCTGGGTTATTCCGTGGCCGACACCACCACGCCCCAGCGCGTGGCGGGGCTGATCCAGGCCGCCACGCAGGTGGCCTGCGGTTTTGGTTACACGGTCTTCCTGAAAAGCGACGGCACGCTCTGGGGCATGGGCGACTTGAGCGATGGCGCGCTGGGCGTGGGGCGCCGGGCGGAAAGTAACACCTTCACGCCGGTGAAAATCGCGCACTACGTCCGGGCCTTGGCGGCGAAAAACGACCTAACGGCCATTCTCACGCGGGGCGACGCCGCCCTGCCCGGCCGCCGCGTGACCATCCAGACGCCGCCGCAGACCGCCACCGTGGCGGCGGGCGCCGCGCACACGTTGTCGGTCACGGCGACGGGAGCGGGCACGTTGACCTACCAATGGTATAAGGTGGGCGGTCCCTTTGGCGGCGGGCTGCTTTTCGCCACGCAACCGACCTATGCGATCCCCAGTTTCTCGGCGAGCGACGCCGGCGCCTACTACGTCGAGGTGACCAACGATTGGGGCACGGTCGCGAGCGCGCAGGCGGTGCTCACGCTGGAAGGCCCCTCGCCGGTCCAGGCGAAGTTCGACTCCTATGTGCCGCCCACCGACGGCACCTATTACACGGGGCAAGTCTTGGAGTTTAAGGTGCTGTTCGACCAAGTCGTCGCGGTGACCGGCGCGCCGCAGCTGGCGCTTACCATCGGCGCGCAGACACGCTACGCCGACTATGTGGCGGGCAGCACGCCGACGGGCGGCTTTGGCCTGACCTTCCGCTACACGCTGACCGCGGCGGACAGCGACGCCGATGGCATCGCCATCGTCTCGCCCCTCGTGCTCAACGGCGGCACGATCAAGGACCAGCAGGGCACCGACGCGTTGCTGACCTTCACGCCCATCGCCCTGTCCAAGGTGAAGGTCGTGGCGGGAGCCATTCCCGGACCGACCGTTTCATCGCCGCAAAACGCGGCCATTCCCGTGGGCATGACGGCGACCTTTACCGTCTCGGCCAACGGGGTCGGCACGCTGACGTACCGTTGGGAATTTTCGACCGACGACGGCGGCTCGTGGAAAGCGTTGCCGGCGGCCGGAGTGCCGGAGTCGGGCGTCGATACCCACCAGCTTTCCGTGATCGCCCAAGAGAGTCTGGATGGTCGACAGTACCGCTGCGTGGTCACCGACGCCAACAGCAGCACGACCTCGGCGGCGGCCAAGCTGACCGTCCAACCCATCATCGCGGTGCAGCCGGTGGATAAAAGCATTCCGGTGGGGACGACGGCGTCTTTCCGGCTCGAGGTGCAGCCGGCGCTGCAAGCACAGGCGACTTACGAGTGGCAGGCCTTGCCGCCGGGCGCGGAGGCTTGGCAGGTGGCGCCGCATGCCACGGTCGGAGCGGATGGCGCCGCGTATTTGAGCGCGCTCGGCGCGGCAACGGGCACGAAATTCCGCTGCGTGGTGAGTATCACGGGCGGGGCCACCGTGACGTCGCGGGAAGCCACGCTGACGATCACCGGACAAGAGACGGCGATCATCAGCCAGCCGGTGGCGCAAACGGCGCGCGTGGGCGACACGGTGCAGTTCCAAATCCAGGCGCATGCGGCGGTGCGGAGCAATGCGCCGACTTACCAGTGGTACAAGAAACTGGCGGGTGCGGACGCCGCTTGGACCGAGTTGCGCGATAACCAGCCCGACGAGCCCTACACGGGGACGCAAACGAACACGTTGGTGGTGAGCGCGCGGCTATTTAACTCGGGGGCGGCTTACCAATGCCGGGTGCATTGGTCCACCTACAGCGCGACCTCCGAGGATGCGCTGCTCACGGTGACCTCCGTGGAGGATAACACACTCATCGCCGAGCAACCGGCCGATCAGAGCATCCCGGAGGGGACGACGACCTCTTTCACCCTGCTCGCCCGCAGCGACATCCGGGACAAGGCCATCTACGAATGGCAAATCTGGGATGCCAGTAATTCCCAATGGCTGCACACGGCACATGCCGGCGTGATGGCCGATGGTACCCCCTTTGCCTATGCGTTCAACTATCCCTCGGGCACGAAATTCCGGTGCTACGTCAGCGTGGTGGGCGGCGGCACGATGCTGTCGCGGGAGGCGACGCTCACGCGGACGCCGCAGGCGTCAGCGATCATCGGCCAGCCGGTGGATCAAACGGCGCGGGTGGGCGACATGGTGGAGTTCAAGGTGCAGGCGCATGCGGCGGTGCGGAGCAACGCGCCGACCTACCAGTGGTACAAAACGCTGCCGGGAGCCCAATACTGGACCGAGTTGCGCGACGGCCAATCCGACGAGCCCTACACGGGTACGCAGACCGACACCTTGGTGATGAGTGCGCGGCTGTTTAACTCCGGGGCGATTTACCAGTGTCAGGTGCGCTGGGCGGAGGGGAATTGCGCGGCCAATTCCAACATCGCGACGCTCACGGTGACCTCCGTGGAGGATAACACCATCATCGCGGAGCAGCCGGCCGATCAAAGCATCCCGGTTGGGACGACGACGTACTTTACGCTCAAGGTGCGCGCCGATCTGAAGGATAAAGCCATCTACGAATGGCAACTCTGGGATGCCAGTAATTCCCAATGGCTGCACACGGCGCAGGCCGGCGTGATGGCCGACGGTACCCCCTTTGTCTATGCGTTCAACTATCCCTCGGGCACGAAATTCCGGTGCTACGTCAGCGTGGTGGGCGGCAGCACGATGCTATCGCGGGAGGCGACGCTGACACGGACGCCAGAGTCGTCAGCGATCATCGGCCAGCCGGTGGACCAAACAGTGGCGGTGGGAGCCACGGTGGAGTTCAAGGTGCAGGTGCATGCGGCGGTGCGGAGAGAGTCGCCGACCTACCAGTGGTACAAAAAGCTTTCGGGTGCAACGGACTGGACGTTGCTCGCCGAAGGGCGAGACAACGAGCCGTACACGGGTGTCAACACGGACACGTTGGTGATGAGCGCGCGTTTGTTTAACACGGGCGCCCAGTACTTCTGCCAGATATATTGGGGCGATCAGTTGTATAGCACCCGCTCCACCCCCGCCACGCTCACAGTGACGCCCCCGCCGCCGGAGATCGCTCGGCAGCCGGAAAACCAAAAAGCCCAACTGGGTGGCGATGTCACCTTCTCCGTCGGACTCACCGATCCGACCGGCTATACCTTCCAATGGCAATATTCCGACGATCATGGGGCGACATGGCGTTTGCTGGGAAGTTCGCCCTTCCGCGGCCGCAGGGCGGCGCGGACGGCGGCGGATATCGCCGGGTTGAGCTACACCGGCGCCAATACGAGCGAGCTGACCATCAACAGCGTCACCCTCGCGCTCTATGGCTACCAATTCCGCTGCTTGGTGAGCAATGGCGTGGAGACCGTCACGAGTGGCGTGTCTATGCTCACTCTCCCCTGGAGCCAATTTTCTGCCTTGTCGGCGCGTGCGCCAGCTGGGACGGGCGAGCAGACGCTGATCCTGGGCTTCGTATTTGCCGGCGGCGGGAAACCGACGCTGGTGCGCGGAGTGGGCCCTGGAATCTCGACGGTGAGCGGGTACATGCGGGATCCGCAGTTGCGGCTCTACACGGCGAGTGGCGTCGAGGTGGCGAGCAACGATGACTGGGCTGGCTCCAGCGAATTGTCGGACGCGTTTGTGCGAACGGGCGCGGGAGCACTGGATCCTGCCTCGAAAGACGCGGCACTGTTCGAGAATCTGACAGGCAACGTTTACACGGCACATGTGAGCGGTGCGGCTGGCACGACCGGCGTGGCGCTGGCAGAGGCGTACGATGCAAGTCTCGGCGACAAGACGAAGCGATTGACGGCGCTATCGGTGCGCAACCAGGTGGGCGTGGACGATGCGATTCTGATCGCGGGTTTCGTGATCAGTGGCGATGTGCCGAAGCGGGTCGTCGTGCGTGGCGTGGGGCCCGGAATCTCGACGGTGAGCGGCTATCTGCGCGACCCGCAGTTGCAGGTGTGGCGGCTCAACACGCTGGTCACTCCTGCGAAATGGGAACTGGTTGGCGAGAACGATGACTGGGACCACACGGCGACGACGGCGGCGTTGTTCAAATCCGTGGGCATGGGCGAGCTGGCGAGCGACTCGAAGGATGCGGCGCTGGTGCTGACGCTGGAGCCGGGTATCTACACGGCACAGGTCAGCGGTGTGGGCCGCACGACGGGGGTGGGCCTCGCCGAAATCTACGAGGCGCCGTAAGCAGTCGTCCGGCAGCCGTGAGGTTCGATCATGAAACACGCCCGGTGGAAATGCCGGGCGTGTCTCGTGGAAGCGGCAAGCGATTGGCGCTGGTGAGCCATTCGATGTGTTTGCCGAATCGAGTCGATTGCGTCCCGGGTGTTCTGGATCAAGGGCGTTGACGGTGGTGCGTGGTGGTGACTCTGCCGCCGATATTTTATGGCACTCTCGTGTCGCCAAGTGGGCGGGCACGTGTGTCATTCCTGCATGGATTTTCCCGGTGCTTGTTCTGGTGTACCGACACAACAACGGTTCGGCAGCGTTTGGGTGGGGATTTTTCCCCAGAGCCTGGGGGCTTTGGGCCTCGCGCTCGTCGTCGCACTTTTCATGTGCGTGCTGGCGGGGACGGCGACGGCGGCGCCATTTGAGCGGACGTTTGCCTATACGCAGCCGGACGGGACGGCCATCGAGCTGTGGGGGCGCGGCGATGAGTTTCACGCAGTGTTCGAGACGCTCGACGGCTACACCGTCGTCTTCGATCCGGTGGCGCGGGCGTATTTTTATGCGGAGTTGTCCGCCGACAGGCGCGAGCTGCGCAGCAGTGGCGTGGCGGTCGGGCGTGGCGCCCCACGTGGGGAGAAACATCTGCGGATCGATCCTGCGGCGGCGCGGGCTCAGGCACTCGCGCGGCATCGGGTGTGGGACGAGTCGGTGCAGGTGTCGAAGCGTTGGACGGGCGTGAAGGCTCAGGCTCGGGCCCGCATGGAGGCGGCCCGGTCGGGCGTGGCGTATGCGCCTCCCGAGCAGCCGACCACGGGCCAGAAAGTGGGACTTTGCCTGCTCGTGGACTTCCCGGACGAGGAGGCGACGATCCCGCAGGCCACGATCGATGCGATGCTCAACGGCGATACGTTTACGGAGTTTGGCAACGTCTACTCGGTGAAGCGGTATTTCGAGGAGGTCTCGGACGGGCATCTCACGTTTACCAACGTCGTGACGGCCTACGTCCGTGCGCCGCACCCGAAGAGTTACTATAACGATGTGGAAAAGGAGGCGGATGGGCAGGGCCAGCTCCTCCTCGGCGATATCCTTGCGGTGCTCAAGGCGCGCCCGGATTACGAGAGCGTCATCTTGCCCACCTTGAGCGCGCTCGATGTCGACGGCGACCAGAACGTGCTCGCGGTGAGTCTCCTGTTTGCAGGGGCCAACAGCGGTGTGTGGGCCTATGGTCTATGGGAGCACGCGTGGGCGCTCCCTGAGCCCGTGGAGCTGGGCAATGGGAAGCGTGTTTATTATTATCAGCTTAGCCCGATGGGCACTGCTCCGGTTATAGGCGTTTTCTGCCATGAGACGGCCCATATGCTCTGCGGGTTTCCCGATCTATATGATTATGGTTATGAGTCCGTCGGGATTGGAGATTGGGGCCTGATGGCGGCAGGGAGCCATCTGAAGCCGCCCGCCGAGGTTTGCGCCTATTTGAAGTATAAGGCGGGCTGGGCGTCCTCCGTCACCACGCTCACGCGCACCTCGTCGCTGGTCGCCACGGTGCGCGCGGGGGTGAACGAGTTTTACCTCTATCCGAAAAACGGAGACCCTGCGGCCACGGAATATTTCATCGTGGAAAACCGCCAGAAGAGCGGTGTGGACGCGGATCTGCCCGGAGCGGGCGTCTGCATCTGGCACGTGGACGAGGCCGCCAGCAACGACGAGGAGGCGGGCACGCCGGAGCGCCACTACGAGTGTAGCCTGGTGCAGGCCGATGGACTGCGCCGGCTTGAGCTGTTCAACGATTATGGAGATGCCTGCGATCCGTATTATGCGGATAATCCTGCCCCTGGTTACGCCAATGTATTTTCCGATGCCGAAATCCCGAATGCCAAGTGGTGGGACGGGTCGAGCTCGGGTGCCATTTTTCACGATTTCAGCGCGTCTGGCCCGACGATGACGTTTCGGGTGGGCCCGTCTGATCCGGCGGCACCGGCCATTTTGTCTGCCAAGGCGGCGAGTCGCTCGGCCATCGACCTCGCCTGGGTAAAGAACGCTGCGGCCGACGAGGTCCTTGTCGCGTGGAGCGACAGCGACGCGTTTGGCACGCCGACTGGCACGTACGCGGTGGGCAATGCCCTCGCGGGCGGTGGCACCGTGCTCTATGTGGGCAACGCGGAGGGTGTTTCGCATGTCGGGCTGAGCAGCAGCACCCGGTATTACTACAAAGTCTGGTCGCACCTTGCGGGCGGTGGCTACTCCGCCGGAGTCGCGCGCGCGGCGAACACCTGCCCGGCGAACGACCACTTTGCCGACCGGATACCGATCGCTCCGGCACTCCCGGCCTCTGCTACCGGCAGCACTATCGCTGCGTCGAAAGAGGACGGCGAACCTGCACATTGGGGCGCCAGCGCTCGTGCTTCTGCGTGGTGGTCTTGGACCGCGCTGCATGGCGGGCCGGTCTCCATCAGTACGGCCGGCAGCTCGTTCGACACGCGCCTGGCGGTGTACACGGGCGACTCGCTCGAAAGTTTACGGCTCGTCGTGCGCAATAACGACGATCCCTCCATGGGGCTCGCAACCAGCCGGACGGCGTTTTGGGCGGACGCGGGTACGACCTATCAAATCGCGGTCGATGGCCGTGGCTTCTACGGCTTCAACGGACTGGGGGGCGACGTGCAGTTGAGCATTGCGGTGCAGCCTCCGCCAGAGGTCGCCACGCCTCCAGCCGGGCAAGCCGTGCTGCCGGGAGAGGCGGCGCGTTTTACGGTCGCGGCCAACAGCTCCCTCACGTTGTCGCTTCAATGGCAGGTCTCGACGGATGGCGGTCTCACCTGGGCGGACGTGAGCGACGGCGCGCTCTACTCGGGCGCGACGACAGACACCTTGTCGGTCCTCGTGCCGACGGCCGCCATGGGCGGTTACCAGTATCGCTGCGCGATCAGCGACGCCGTGTCGCCGGCCATCGCTTCCGCGCCGGCGACGCTGACCGTGCGCTGGAGCCGGTTCGCCGCGTTGTCGGCGCGCGGACCTGTTGGGACGGGCGAGCAGACGCTGATCCTCGGGTTTGCGTTCGCCAGCGGCGGCAAGCCGACATTGGTGCGCGGCGTG